>Ga0247805_1001679_pt1 | contig 10529 bp, 8 predicted proteins | sample UWRJL044104R1_FD_180930 | JGI IMG/M metagenome (GOLD analysis project Ga0247805, IMG submission 180930) | Plant litter microbial communities from Arlington Agricultural Research Station in Wisconsin, United States - UWRJ-L044-104R-1 | ecosystem: Environmental > Terrestrial > Plant litter >...
GTTTTGGTTTTCATCTCCGGAGTATTGTAAACAATGACAGGATAAAGGGCTGTAATTCCGCCTGCCGGAATCACGAATTCAGGAAGATCATAATCAATACCTTTTCTTGCAGTTGTGCCATCAGCCGCAACTAGCATCATTTTCCTGGGATAATTAGCTGGCGCACCAAGAATTCTCACCTTGAGAAACACGGTATCTTTTTGTTTTTCAACAGACGAAAAAGCGAAAGAATAACTTAAGCTATCGCTTTCATTTGAGTTCAAATAAAAGGAAAGCCCGGCATCTCCCGAATAAAAAGGGATTTCATCTTTTTTGCAGGAAGCAAAGAGCAGAATGCCGATTAATAATGATAAATACTTCATTGTATAATAGTTTAAGACTAATAAGTTGGGTTAAATTCGAGCTCCGCTTGAGGAATCGGTAACCTATACCGTTCCGCATCCATAGTGATTGAATTCGAAATAAATTGAGGTTTTGCAATCACTTTCCGTTTGTAATAATACCACAACTGCCCCTCAGCATAAAACTCCTTCTGATGTTCCCTAAGTATTTCATTTTGAAGGGTGATTCTATCTATCGTTAACGATAAATTGCCGAGCCCGCGATTTCCGCGCACGGTATTTAACAAAGTGATTCCCTCCTCTACAGTCGGAGCAGTCTCGGCCATGATGTAATACATCTCAGAAACACGAATGCCAGGTACGTATTGATCAAGACGATTGGAATCCAGCGTATTGAACTGATACGTTTGCCAATATTTCGAAGGAAAAGCAATGCCATTATCAGCCTCTATCCCATATGCATAGCGAAAATCAGTGGTTCCTCCAGATGCGGTCTGAAATAAATTATTAAAATCTGTACCTGAACGTGTTAATCTTGATGTTGTTCCTCCATTGGACCTGTAATAACCAGGATCTACCCAAGTTTTTATGTCGCGTACGCGGATGCAGAAAACTTGCTCCCGGAGGTAAAGGCGATCTTTCTGTCCAGCACCAGTACTTACCTGAAAGGAACTAATGAATGGAAAACGCCCCGAGTCTATAACTATTTTAGCAGCAGCATAGGCGTCTATATTGTTACCGGAATACAAAAGAACCCTCGCTTGTAAGGCCTTAACTGCATAGTAATTTAAATTGATTTGCCTGCTTAAGGCTCCTGAAAATATTGGATCTTTGGTATTCATCAGTGCTTCCGCCTCTTTCAAATCCTTTAATATAAACTGAATAACTTCGGCAGTTGTTGAGGGAGGTACTGGATTCTGATCCACCGTCGTTTTATAGGGAATTGCTTTTAAAGATGCGCCATAAGCATATACAGGACCAAAAAGCCTGAGCAGGTCAAAGTGAAGATAGGCCCGTAAGGCCAGTGCTTCACCCAGGAACATCGCGTATTTTTGATCAGACAGCAGGTTTCTACGTTTATCACAATTTGAGATGACCTTATTTGCACCCGCTATTGCTGAATATGCAGTGGACCAGATGGCGCTGGAAAAATTTTGAACTTCAGCAGAACCCAGGTTTACTGCCCGAGAGTCAACAAACCGAACGCCGGATCCCGATACCGCATAGTTTTGTGCTAAGGCAGAAATGAAACCCATGGTTAGGTTGTCGCCATACAAATTTCGGGATGCCATCTGGGAATAAACTCCTGTAATCGCCTGTTGAAAACCAGTTTCGGTTTCAAATAATTCGTCCTCTGCAACACTCGATTTCGGATATACTTCCAGGTATTTTTTACAACCTGATAATGCGAACACAGAAAACAGGCAAATAATTAATAATATTTTATTTTTCATGATTTTCAATTTTAAAATCCAGCCCTCAATGAAAGTGAATAAGTTCTAGCAAACGGATTGGACGTACCACGCTCGATGGCTATAGAACTCGAACGGAATACATCATTTGTAATTGCAGTAACCAGCAGACTTCTCAAACCAATCTTCTTAAGGAATGCAGCCCTGTAAAAGTTATAGCCTAAAGAAGCAGAACTTAACGTAAGATTGTTATCATCCTGCACAAATCTCGAGGTCAGCTTGGTATCAGCTTTTGACAAACCAATACGGGTAAACTGTGTGACATCTCCTGGTTTTGCCCAACCTAAATCATAAGCACGGCGATCAACGTTAAGTCTTGGATCAACAGATTCCACACGATCGATCAGCGTTTGATTATACAGCTGCCCACCATATTGATAATTAAATATCAAATTAACTTCAAGCCCTTTATACATAAAGTTAGATCCAAAATTTCCGTTCCATTTTGGCTGACTGATACCATAGGGTACCTTATCCGCAACATTCCATTCAAAAGTTTTTTGTCCATCTTTTGTTAAAAAAACCTCTGCCCCTGTTGCCGGATCTACACCTAAAGACCGCACTACATAGATCGTTTGCAACGACTCACCTTCCGTAAATAATACATTTGGTTTAAGTTGTGTCGAGTTTGCTGCATCTAATTTATCATTGGAAGCCTTCAACTTATTGGACAGTTCCTTTAAGATGTTCTTATTAGTGAAACCATTAACATTAACTGACCAAAGTAACCCCTGCGCAGCATTTTGCATGATCTTATATCTTGCGGAGAACTCAAAACCTGTATTTTGAATCTGCCCAAGATTTTCTGAAAAACTAGAGAACCCGGAAGATGGTGCCAAAGATATCTGCGTTAGTGCATTACGTGTATTTTCACGGTAAAAATCAAAGGTCAAATCAATGCGTTGTTTCAGCAAAACAATGTCCATTCCAATATTTGTCTTGTAAACGTTCTGCCAGCTGAGCATATCATTTCCTAATCCCAGTAGGGTTGCACCCAGGCTTCCAAAGTAGGTTGTGCCTACGCCAAAATTATATCTGGATTGCGCATTGTATGCAGGAATATTCAGGGATCCGGTGGAACCAAAACCACCCCGAAGCTTCAGGCGGTTTACAAAATTGCCCTGTTTAAAGAAGCTTTCATTGTGGATATTCCAACCTAAACCAGCAGACCAAAATGTGCCAAACTTTTTATCCGATCCATACTGAGAAGAACCGTCTCTCCTTAGTGAAACATCTGCAAGGAAACGATTGTCGTAGGTATAATTCCCTGTGTAAACTAAGCCTATCCTACGCACAGTGCTTTCATCCCCTGTTGGCTTACTGTTGTTTTGGTATTGCGCCGCAAATAAAAGATTGTCCAGACGATCATACGGAAACCCTTCAGCGACAAGTGAGTAGAAATTACTGCTGCTACTCGACGCATTTAAACCAACTGTTGAAAAAATCTGATGTGGGCCAAATTCCAGATTTAGGTTGGCAGTTGTCAAAGTTTCATAACCTAATGTATTCTCATTTCGCGCAGTGTAACGTCCCCGCTGACTCAAGTCAGTAATATTTAAGAACCTGCTGTCCTCGGCAGAATAAAACTGATCGGAAGATCCATTTTGTTTATTCAAGCTTAAACTTGTCTCTATATAAAATGAACGTTTCGGCATATACCGAATCTGGAGATTATTTGAGATTCCGAAATACTGAGTCTTATTGATGGAGTTTAAGCTTGCATCATATAATGGATTAAGCTGCTGAAACCGGGTATTGTCTACAACAAAGTTTTCCAACAACTTCTTTGTGCCACCATTTTCATCGAATGGATACCAGTAAGGGTTAAGACCGACATATTTGCTAAAGTCACCATATGGAGATTCATTTGCGTAATTCTGAAAAATACGCATCGAGTTTCTGAATTGGAATTTTTTAATGTTATAGCTGAGGTCAAACTGCCCGGAATAGTTTTTTCTATTCTGTCCCTTCATCACTCCTGATTGAAGATCACCGGAAAATTGCAAGCCATATCTTATCGATTCGTCGCCACCGGATAAATATAAAGAACTGCGGTTACTATAACCATTCTGCACCGGTATCTTCAGCCAATCCGTATTCACCCCACTCTTCATGGCCTTATACCTTTCATTATAAAGTGCATCATACTTAAATTGCTGCTGCCCGCTTCCTCCAGTGTACACAGCGGTACGTTGTTCAAAATCTAACTTTTCAACAGAATTCAATAGGTTATAAACAGAAAGGTCGGGAGTGGTAAATCTGAAGTCATCATTAAAGGTTACCTGTAATTTCCCAGCCTTTGGAACTATTGTGGTGACTACCATAACTCCATTTGCACCTCTTGAACCATAAATTGCCGTTGCTGAAGCATCCTTCAATAAGGTTACACTTGCGATCAGGTTCATATCCAGATCGACAATACGCTGTAAATTCACCTCAAATCCGTCTAATATGATCAAGGGTAAATTGGGGTTCGTGGATAACTCACCTGTGATATTGGGAAAAGAGTTTGTACCTCTCATCTGAATGTCGGGCAACTGGTTAATGTTTCCTCCTAAAGTATTGTTAGCGATTACTCGGAATGATGGATCCATAGCAGAAATTGCGGCAAAAACATTATTGGAACTAATCTGCTTTAGCTGTGCGCCAGTCATCATTTTTGTGGCTCCGGTAAAATTACCTGCTTTTCTTTCTACAATACCAGTAATTACGGTTTCTTCAAGATTGGTTTCCACTTCATCCATGTAAACGGTATAATTGGTATTCGCATTAATGGGAATTTCAATGGTCTTATATCCCAGAAACCTAAATTCAAGAGCTTTCGCACCTTCAGGGATGCTCATCATAAATTTTCCGTTTCTGTCCGTTTCAACTGCCTGCTTCGTACCTTTTATAGCTACAGTAACCATTGGCAAAGGCTTTCCATCTTTGCGGTCGCCGACGAATCCCGTTATCGTCTTTTGCTTTACGGTACGGTCTTCTGTTACAATTACGGTTTTGTCCCTAAGTCGATAGCTCAGACGTTGCTCGGGCAAAATCATTTTTAAGACCTCTTCTAACTCCATGTTATTGACATGGATAGTTACTGGTTTGGCGGATTCCAGCAGGTCTTCAGTACAGAAAAAATTAAATCCGCATTGTGACTTTAAGTCCCAAAAAACAGATTTCAACGGCACATTAGATTTAGAGAGCGTTATTTTTTGAGCAAGTGTCGAAGCACTCACCTGCATTAAACATGCTACCAGTAAAATGATAGTTAAACGCATAGTCAGTAAAATTTTTAGGTATAACCGCTTAGGTATACCAAATTTCCTAAGATTTTGATACATTAGTGTTGGTTTGGTTGAGCAGCACTTCTCTTTTCGACGACAGAATGCTGCGAGTTTAAGTTGATTTTTAAATAGTTCCAAACTTTACCAGGAGTACCATGCGTACTTCTGGTTTTGTTTTTGCTTATCTCTGTAGTGCTCTGATCATAGAATTGGTTTTATAGTTTGAATTTTAGTTGATTATTTCGATACATAAATTGTTCTTCCCTTGATTGTAAAATGAGCAGCTCCTGTAGACTCAATGACATCCAGCACTTTAGAGACCATGTCAAAACGAGATATGCCCCCCGTGAATCGCTTAGTGGGTTTAGGTCCTTCGTAAACGACATCAACATTGTACCACCGTTTTATTAACTTCATAACATCTTCGATGTCCTCAGCATCAAACAAGAACTCATTGTTCTTCCACGCAACAGCAAGTGCAGTATATACTGCAGACACTTTGATGTTACCGTTTACCAATTGCCCTTGCTGCCCGGGCTTTAAGACTTCTGACATATTCGCCGAGGTCATGCGTATACTTCCCTCCAGGAGTGTTGTCTTCTCCACCTGATCATCTTCATAACTACTTACATTGAAATGGGTACCTAACACTTTTATCTGCTGATTACCCGTAAACACCGAAAAGGGCCGCTTTTTATCCTTACTAACTTCAAAATACGCCTCCCCTATCAATTTCACCTCACGACGGCTTACTTTGTTAAAATTTGTGTGATAAATCAGTGTTGAAGCCGAATTTAACCATACTTTCGTTTGATCAGGTAAGATCACAACATAGGTTTGCCCATAATCAGTTGACAAGGTATTGGTGGCTCCCTGGCTATTGCCGTCATCATTTATTTTATAGGAAAGCTGTCCATCCTTAGATTTTGAGATGATTACCCCAGCCTCTTCAGTCAAAGTCTCCCTTTTACTATCATCCAGTCGAATTTTTTTGCCATCCGATAAAGTCAATGTTGCCCCAAAAGCCCCGGGTTTGATTATATTTTCCGAGACTGCTGTTTGCTGTTGAGGATCCATAAATCGTTCCGGGTGAAACATCCATATTCCTAAGCAAATAAGCGCAATCGCCGCAGCAACCGCACCTAAATATATTTTCAATTTAAGTTTGGGTCTCTTTGTAATTACTAAAGGTTCATCTAATCCAATCATCACCTTTTCCCATACAGATCCCCTTTCTATAGAAAGATATTTACCAAAATCCCGCTGGAATTGCTGGTCATTAGAAAACCTCTCTAAAAACAAACGGTTATTTATATCTTCAACCAACCAGGCATTCAGTTCTTTTTTCTGATCCATAGTAAGTTCGTCTTTAATACTCAGGCTAATCAGCTCTGAAATATGGAATTCTAATTCAAACATACGGTTAGTTTAGTCATCATTCACCCATTATCAAGCGAATCTAAATATAATACGAAGTCACCGATAAAACGCCCTAGAAAAATCCGTTATTTTTGTAAAAAAATATTTTTCCAAGTTTTGATCCATTTTGTGGCTACGAAATCTCCTTCACTTAGGAGAGAATCCGTAATATTATATATGGAATCGCTAGTTAACGAAATATATTGAGTACAGGAAGACTTAAAATTTATTTAAACCTGTAAGAAACAATAAAAGGGCAAGATATAATGCATCGCCCAACCCCTTTTTCATAATTGAATTCTTCATACTTTCTACAGCCATGGCTTTGTAGTTCCTAACCGTCTTTACTGACAATCCCAAAATTTGTGCAATCTCATCAGTTTTTTTCTGTTCGAAATACAGCATTTTAATAATTTTCTGTTGCAGATCCGGTAGAGATTCCAGTTCCCGGGCCAGGATCTCCATAACATCTGTTTTTACCACCTCATAAAAAAGCTGCCCTTCTTGTTGATTTAGTTGTCTAAAAGATTCTTCTTGAGCAGCTGTTTTAACTTTCAACTTTCTGAAATAGTCCATACAGCGATTACGGCAGCTGACATATAAAAAACCTTTAACATTGTGGGTGGATTCAATTTGTCTGTTTCCTTTCCATAGTTTCAGGTAGCATTCGGCCACGATATCTTCGGCTTCCGCTTTATCTCCAATCAAACCTTCAACAAAAAAACAGAGGGCTTTGTAATGCAGGTCAAAAAAATGAGCAAGTGCTTCTGGTGCACCAGCTTTAAAGGATTCAATCCAATAAAATTCACCTTTTGTCTCCTTACTTTCCACTTTATTTATATGAGCATGTGCTAAGACAAATATAAATTAAAATTACATAAGTGTTGGTAAATCAGTTAAACGTACACAATTTAAGCGAATGATGTTTGCAAGCTGATCAGTTATGCTTAATCAAATGAAAATTAGCATGCTTTCATTTGCAAAATATCCACTATGTTTAAACGTCGGAGTATCATTTGTGAGCCCTCAAGCCAGAAAATAATTATATATGTATAGATAACAAACTTCAAAACATAATTAATATGCATGACACAGTCACCTTCTTTGTTTTTTGTAGATGACATCGATTATACATTGTAGGCGCCATCTGTTTTTTTTGTAATTTTCATAAAACCTTGCGCCGATTTAAACAAATATTGGGTAAAACCTACTTTAAAAGGGGCTCTTCAAAGCATAGCCAATAATTGTAATCACCATGAGGGTAAAAATAAAAAACCGTTTCCAAATTTCTTTGTAAGACGGTTTTAGTGGGCCGAACTGGGCTCCCCAATAGGAGATATGAACGATATCAAAAAGGTCCTGAACTAGATCGAGACAGCTTACCGGATGAACATCGGTAATTAAAGGACTGTCTAAATTCCGTAGGTGATCATCTTGTCTTTGATTTAAACAGCTTGCTGAATAAGAACCTTCAAAGCATACTTTTCAATGCTCGCTTTTGAACGATTCGCCAACTACCATTATCTATACAAGAACGCAATAAACGAAGTTATTCCAACAAACCGCCGTATGCCTGACGATAGGTCCGATGGTGAGAGGGGACGATAGGTAAATAACCCCTATCGTCCTACCTGGGTAATCCGACAAAAGTGATCACCTATTCCGGTTTTAACCTGACGAGCAATTCCGCTCCAAACTGAACATCTGTTTTCGGGCCAAGGTGGCCGTTTTGACCCATACAAACCAATTTTACCATCCAGGTATTGGGTACATAGATCTTTTGTAAAACCGCAAATTCTGACCCCTAACCAAATCACAATCTATAAGTAAGGGTTATGGTCATTTGTAAAATTGGATAGCTTCAAACGGTTTATTTAAGTTGATGGAATTTAGATTTAAGATCGGAAGCTTGATAATGGAATTAAAGGGTTCCTGGGGGATTAGGAATTATATATTGATATTTTAAGAGATATGATTCAAGGAAAGAAGAAAAGAGATTGGTAAGATTTAATTATATTTGGTCATGCTTTGAAAGCATTCTCTACCCCTCTCGGCAGACAAACTACTGGCCAGTTTGGCCCGGAATGAGGGGGTCACATTCCCCGAAATATACAAGTTACCCAAAATTCAAATAACCTTAATAAACAATTATTAATTTGAATGGATTTGAATTTTCACGTAAAAAACAAAATTATGAAGGAAAAAAATTACTATTAATGAGGGTATTGTAGCGTTTAGAATTTATGTATCGTTTATACAGATAAAAAAATTCATTCGTTAAAATTTTACACTATGAAGCCGACGTTAATTACGCTATTTTCTATTTTTATGTTAATTGTTAGTTGCAGTAAGGAAAATGAGAAGAAACTTGTTTGTGCAGCCTTTATTAACCCTATAAGTTTTAAATTTAATTTGATTGATAAAGATTCGAAAGCTGATTTGTTCTTTGCTGAGAATCCAAAATATCAAATTAGTGATCTGAAGATATATAGGACAGAAGATGTTAGTAAAAAGCCATTAGTCATTACAGTCAACAATAATCAAGGGGCAAAAAGTTTTAAAATCGATTTGGACAACGGCAATGTAGGAGGCAATACTCTTGTAGTGGAAATTGGTTCCACAACAAGTGACATGCTCAAACATACTGTTAAAAAATCTAATGAAATTTGCGCTAGTTACATAATTAATGAAGTCAGGTTTAATGAAACTCTAATTACTCCGTCCAACGGGGTATACACATTATTAAAACAATCAAACTCCCAGAAAAATTAAATTAAACTCTTAGAAAAAAAATTAAATTAAACTCTTATTTGGGGTTAAACACTTCACATCCAGACCTATACATACCTGTTGACCAAACTGATGACTTCCTGACAGGTAAGTTCTGTGTTGCCATCATCATTCACAAAGTAAGTTGTAAATTTGGCAGCGTTGATGTCTGTTTTGACCATTTGAAATTTTGGCCAGCCCGCACCGGGGTTGGGGAAGTAAATCTGTAAAATTACTCCATCATATTCTGCAGTGGCCGTATCCGAAAGGTCATAATCTGTGGTAAAATCTTCAAAGCAGACTTTAGTTAATTTGTTTATTTCTTTCAAAGCTATTCTAGCCAGTTCAGTTTTGAAGCTCATGTTTTTAAGTGTAAATAATTAACTATTGGTGTCCTTTACCCTATAAGTAATCAGCATATAAAACTCCTTCCGGTCTAAACTCCAGTACTGATCCAGTTCATAAAGTTCAAACCCAACACTTTTTCGAGAGGTATAAACAGGTGCCTTTGTTATAAATTCCGGCATGCTTTGAGGGAATTCGATCACCTGCCCGTCTTGCTTGAAAGTGGTGAGCTGGTACAGCTCTCCATCCAGCACTACCCAAAAATTGCAATAAATGTCCCGTACGATCGGAATCGAAATTCCGTTGTAAACCACTTCATTGGCTACAGTGATCCGGTGATACCAGCCATTAATTAATACCTGCATATTCAATCCTCCATTCGTGATAAGCTGTACATGATTTCTAAATTGAGATCAACCAGCGCCTGCCCCAGTACGATTAGGCCTTTGATTCTTGCTTATACATTTTTTTAAATTTGAAATTAGAAATACAGCAGGCAGCACGGGACACACTCCGCGCCACCTGCATCATTGTTAATTGATTTTCTCTCTAAGCAGGCAAAGTTTTGTATACAGGTCTTTCCAATACCGTTGCTCCAGCAAATCTGATGTGGTTCCTTTCACTTTAACTTTTTCATATAAATAACTTAAGTAAGCAGCGACCTGCCGGATCGCCACCTGCAAGTCTGACACTTCGATTAAGTTGCCTGCATTGTCTTTCACATATTGTTTCATAACCCTAATTGCTAATAGAACTCAGAATTTCAGCAATGTTGAGGGACATCGTCCAAAATTCTTCCCCGCTATGTTTTCCGTAAGCTTTATAATGCGCGTTCCCTCCTGCTGTGATCACCAGCTGATGGCTGTCCAGCCTGTTTTCAGGAACAGAAAAGCGATCAGGTTCTCCGACTT
>Ga0247805_1001680_pt1 | contig 10529 bp, 9 predicted proteins | sample UWRJL044104R1_FD_180930 | JGI IMG/M metagenome (GOLD analysis project Ga0247805, IMG submission 180930) | Plant litter microbial communities from Arlington Agricultural Research Station in Wisconsin, United States - UWRJ-L044-104R-1 | ecosystem: Environmental > Terrestrial > Plant litter >...
GAACGCGTGAAAGGCCACGACATTGTCAAAGGCGACCGATTGGACAATATTTCAAACAATGGCAAATCTGATGCAAAATTGCTCACGATCAAGCCCGCTCCGAAGTTCCAGCTGACAGACCAGAACAACAAAACGATCACCAACGCCGATTACCTCGGAAAGGTTTATGTATTGGAGTTTTTCTTCACCACTTGTCCGTCGATCTGCCCAAAGATGAACATGAATATGATCGACATCCAGAATAAGTTCTTCGGAAACCCAAATTTTGGACAAGTATCGATTACCATCAACCCCGAAAATGACACACCGGCCGTTTTAAAGTCCCACGCCGATTTATTAGGCGTCAAATCTTCAAACTGGCATTTCTTAACTGGCGACAAAGCCTACATTTATGACATTGCCAATAAAGGCTTTAACCAATATGCAGGCGAAAATGCCAAAGTCAATGGCGGTTTTGAACATTCCGGTTTGTTCGCTTTGATAGATAAAAAAGGGAATATCCGTTGCAGAAGAGATGCTTCCGGAAACCCAATTTTGTATTACGACGGCATCGAAAAAGAAGGCGTAAAAGCCATTCAGCAGGACATCGCAATTTTACTCGAAGAATAATGGAACAACAATCTGCAGAGCACAAATACAACAAATGGATCGTAGCCGTTTCAATCATCATTCCCGTCGCGGTTGCGGTCTTATTCAGTGTCAAGCTTAAGGATTTCGGAATTAACGTAACCCCATTAAGCTTTCTGCCTCCAATTTACGCCACGATCAACGGAATTACTGCAATTGTTTTGATCGCCGGAGTAATATCTATTAAAAACGGAAACCAAAAACGCCACGAACAATTCATGACTAGTGCAATTGCATTGTCGCTTTCTTTTCTGGTGATGTACATTGCGTATCACATGACTGCAGTTTCGGCTGTTTTTGGTGATGCAAACCACGACGGATTATTAGATTTGGCTGAAAAAGCAAATGTCAGCTGGACGCGCGGCTTGTATTTATTTATTTTGCTGACGCATATTGTGCTTTCGGTGATTATCGTTCCGTTAGTGTTGGTAACTTATGTTCGTGCCTTAGCGCAAAGATTTGACAGGCACAGAAAGATTGCGAAGATTACGTTCCCAATTTGGTTGTATGTCGCCGTTACAGGTGTTGTTGTATATTTAATGATTGCTCCTTATTATGTGTAATTCAGGCAAAAGGCATAATGCAAAAGGCAAAAGGTTTGGCTTGCGGATAAGTTTGACTGTGTTATTCGTTTTTCTTGGCTCTTGTTTCTTTTCTCCAAAAATGAATGCCCAATGTGCGATGTGCCGTGCGGCGCTTGAAACCGAAGGAAACAAATCCAAAGGAGAAGCAGTCAATGACGGAATTGTTTACCTGATGCTGATTCCGTATATTCTAGTCGGCGGAATCGGCTATGCCGTGTACCGGATGAACAAAAAGAAGTAAAACTTCGCAAATTATCTGAATTTTTTTAAGAAACACCATTTTAAAAGGTCAAGATTTTTTAATCTTCATGGTTCAGATTTTCATTGATTTCACTACTTTAAACCATCAACGGTTATACTCACCGCACCGTTCATTTTTACAAACGCAATGATTGCTTTATTAGTCAGTTGGATTTTCTGAAATTGAATATCATCAATCGATCCGTTCACGAAAACACCCGGCATTGGGGAATAATTCTTTAAATATTGCATCACATTTTGCTTCCCTTCGTCTAAATTCGGTTTGATCGAATACCGGCAGCTTTCCTGGATTTTCCGCAATACATAACCCGAAGCCAGCCAGTTTGCAGTACGCATCAGTTTGCTTTTCGTATCAATTGCATAATCGAGCTTGTCGAAAAATATTTCTTTCGTCTGGTCGTTGTACTGCGGAAATCCGGCCAGGTAGATCGTACCATTTATGCTTCCGAGCAAATCCAAAGCAATGATCATTTTTCCGTCTTTATGCCAGATGTTTACATTTTGGACTTTCACTTTTTTACTGTCCGATCCAAACTCCTGCCCGGCAAAATTCTTGGTCATGATCTTCGAAGCATCCTGATACGTCGAAACGGCGACAATATTAGCCGTAATATTCTGAGGCATTTTTGCAACAGGTTTCAGCACGATTTTATTGCGGTCGAATTTGGTCGCAGGCTTTTGCCCGATAAGCGTTTCGATCGTACATTTTAAACCCATTTCAAACGAAATCGTTTCTTTCTGGAGTTTGGATTCGGTTGTGTACAGTTCAACTGGAACGACGCGAAGCCAACTCTCATAAGCTTCGTTCATCTGAAAAGGCTGGCAGATTTTTTCAAGCGCATCAAGTACATTTGGCTTGAAATCCATCGATTTTGCAATCGCATCATCGATGCTTTTTTCTATTTTCGATTTGAACAAACGAATTGTCGGATTGATCACATAGGTTATCGGAACGGCTTTCCCCATGATGTTGATCGACGGACTTTCATTCCAGTCAAACGATTTAAGCTCGGTATTCGTATTTAGTTTCCAATTGGTTAAACCCACGTCGCTGATTAAAGTGATCACGCCATTTAAATTGAATTCCCGCGTGTCGTATAGCGCGATTCCCAGTTTGCTGGTGCCGATTCTGTATTTCACATATGCTTTCAACGGAAGCACCGTTTTTATTTTCCCTTTTTCATTCTGTAGCGTAATTGGCGCAAGCTTCCAGATTTTGACTTCATAATCGTCATCGGCAATGTTGTTGTCTTCATAAATCAATCCGGTAAGCAATTTATTTGTTTGGTTCTCGATGTCTTTGAGTCTGATTGAAATCGGCAAATCAATGAACGAAGTCGTGTTTTCATACACTAAAGGTAAAGCGTCATCGGGCTCAGGTTTTAAAGCTGCGATTTTCTGGTTAGATCCACAGCCTGACAGTAGTGACAGGCCGAATAAAATAAACAACAGGTAGATTTTCTTTTGCATTGCGATTTTTAATTGATGGGTAAAATTAGTCAAACGGCTCAGATAATTTATTTTTTTGTGTAACATTTTCCCAAATAGGAAGTCTTATGAAGTTGTTGTAAGGAATTTTATTAACATTTCATTATAATATTTTACTACAAATTCGTTTAATATTGCGCCAAAACCAATAAAGCCATGATTGAAATTAAGGACCTTCACAAGTCATATAAAACCGGAAGTTCTGAACTCCACGTTTTAAAAGGAATTAATTTCAGCGTTAAAGAAGGCGAATTGGTTGCAATTATGGGTTCTTCGGGTTCGGGAAAATCTACGTTGCTCAACATTCTCGGAATTCTCGATGAAGCCGATTCGGGCAGTTATATTTTGGATAATGTCCCGATCAAAAACCTCAATGAAACCATAGCTTCTAAATACAGAAACCAATTTCTGGGCTTCATTTTCCAATCATTTAACTTGATCAATTACAAAAGTGCACTCGATAATGTTGCGCTTCCGTTGTATTACCAGGGTGTAAAACGCAACGAACGCAATGAAATTGCAATGTCTTATCTGAAAAAAGTCGGTCTTGAATCGCATTCACACCATTTGCCAAACGAACTTTCGGGCGGACAAAAACAGCGTGTTGCGATTGCACGCGCACTGGCTTCACATCCCAAAGTATTATTGGCCGACGAGCCGACAGGCGCTTTGGATACCAAAACTTCTTATGAAGTCATGGAACTCATACAGGGCATCAACGACGAAGGAAAAACCATCCTGATCGTCACCCACGAACCCGATATCGCCGCAATGTGCAAACGCAATGTGGTCCTGAAAGACGGACTCATCATCGATGATAAAATGGTAGAACAAGTAAGGGTTTCGGCTTATGTTTAACATCGAACGCTGGCAGGAAATTTTCGAGGCGATTGCCAAAAACAAGCTGCGGACATTCCTGACGGGGATTTCTGTCGCATCGGGAATTTTCATTCTGGTGATTTTATTAGGTGTTGGAAAAGGGCTTCAAAACGGGATCGAAAAACAATTTGAACGCGATGCTGCCGGAATCATTGAGGTTTGGAGCGGTGTTACCGGCAAAGAATACAAAGGCCTGAATCCCGGGAGGCAAATCCAGTTCCACAACAGCGATTACAATATGTCGGTTCAGAAGTTTGGCCCAAAACTCGATAAAAAAGCATCGACTTATAATTTCTGGAATGGCGCAGTGGCGTATGGCAAAGAAACCGGAAATTACCAATACCGCGGTGCGTACCCCGATTACCAATTTATCGAAAATGCAACGATCAAGCAAGGCCGTTTCATTAACAATAATGATGTTGCGCATTTTGAGAAAGTAGGCGTCATCGGCGAAAAAATTAGAATGGATTTGTTTAAAGATAAGAATCCACTGGGCGAAGAAATCACCATTCAGGGCATTCCGTTTAAAGTCGTCGGTGTATTCAGCGATCCGGCCGGAGAACGTGAAGAAACTCGGATTTATCTCCCAATCAGCACGACCCAAAAAGTTTTTGGCGGTGGCGATAAGATCAGCAACTTGTTTTATACGCTTAAAAAAACAGATAATTACGACGAAGCATTGGCACAATCTGAAAAATTTACCGAAGATTTAAAACAGCTTCTGAGAGGCAAAAATACGATAGCGCCCGATGATGAAAGTGCTTTGGGCGTACACAATTCAGTTGTTGAAGCGAAGCAATTTTACGACCTGAATTTATACATCAGGCTGTTTTTCTGGTGGGTCGGGATTTGTACAATTATCGCCGGTGTTGTTGGCGTAAGTAACATTATGCTAATTATTGTAAAAGAACGAACTAAGGAAATTGGGATCCGAAAAGCACTTGGCGCTTCGCCCGTCTCAATCATCGCGATGATTTTGCACGAATCGATTTTCATCACAACGATTGCCGGATTCGTCGGACTGTTAATGAGTTTGCTGTTGCTCGAAATTGTTGGGCCGATGATCAAAAGCGAATATTTCTTAAATCCGCAGGTCGATTTTGGCGTAGCGATCACGACCCTGATTTTGCTCGTGTTCGCCGGAGCGTTGGCCGGATTTTTTCCAGCCTACCGCGCTGCAAAGATAAAACCGATTGTAGCACTTAGAGACGAATAATTATGTTTGACAGGGATAAATGGAATGAAATTATCGAAGCGCTGACGGCCAATGTGTTCCGTACAGTGCTGACCGCTTTTGGTGTGTTTTGGGGCATTTTTATTCTGGTGATCTTACTCGCGGCCGGAACCGGGCTCGAAAATGGCGTTAAAAAAGGATTTGCCGGAATTGCCACGAATACGATGTTTATGTGGACGCAATCGACGTCAAAAGCGTATAAAGGCCTGCCTCAAAATCGCCAGTTTCATTTTAAAAACAACGATGTCGATGCCTTAAAGAGTAAATTTCCCGACCTGCTTTACGTTTCTCCAAGAAACCAGCTTGGCGGATTTGAAGGTTCGAATAATGTGATCCGCGGCACAAAAACAGGCGCTTACAATATTTACGGCGATTATCCGGAACTGATTTCGCAGGAAGCGATGGACATCACCAAAGGCCGTTTTATCAATTATGGCGACATCAACGGTAAACGAAAAGTAGCTGTGATCGGGCAAGGCGTCATTGATGAAATGTATTTGAAAGGCGAAGAAGTCATCGGAAGTTACATCAAAGTCAACGGTGTCAATTTCATGATCGTAGGCGTATACAAATCCAAAGGGAATAACAACGGCAATGCAGAATCGGCACAGAAAAACATTTTCATTCCATTTACGACGTTCCAGCAGGCTTTTAATTTTAACGATGTCGTCGGATGGATGGCCATTACGGCTAAAGACGGCGCTTCGATTACCGATTTGAAACAAGGCATTTTCGATTTCTTAAAAGCGCGCCATTCTATCAGCCCGGATGACGAACGCGCGATCGGGAATTTCGATCTGTATGCCGAATTCAGCAAAGTCATGGGCTTGTTCCTGATCTTAAAGTTTATCGCTTATTTTGTCGGGACTTTGGTTTTGCTTTCGGGCGTCATCGGAATTTCGAATATTATGCTGATCGTTGTCAAAGAACGAACCAAGGAAATCGGAATCCGCCGTGCCATCGGTGCCACGCCGGGAGCCATTCGCGCACAAATTTTAACTGAGGCGATATTTTTAACGATCATCGCCGGAATGGCCGGAATAGCAGTCGCTACGGGATTACTAGCCGGAGTCAACGCCATGCTTGATTCGATGCCGTCGGAAGATATGATGTTTGCGAACCCGAGCGTCAATCTTGGCGTCGTATTTATCGCATTAATGATCTTGGTCGGTTCAGGATTGCTCGCAGGCTTTATTCCAGCACAAATCGCAATCAGCATCAAACCGGTCGACGCCCTCAGAACAGAATAGAATCATCAATCATAACAAAATCCAACAATGAAAAAAGGAATCACCATAACCGTCTTAATTTTGATCGCCGCCGTCTTTTTCGGTGCGCTGTATTATCTGTACGCCAAAAACCATCAATCTCCCGTCGTTTTTGAAACAGAAAAACCCGAAACCAAAACGATTGTCAAAACGACCATTGCGACCGGAAATATCGTTCCTGATGAAGAAGTTCTGATCAAGCCGAACATTTCCGGAATCATCGAAGCCGTGTACATCAAAGCCGGGGAAAGCATCAAAGCCGGCGATCCGATTGCGAAAATCCGCGTCGTGGCAAATGTGTCGAGTGTCAGTAGTTCGCAAAATCAGGTGACAGCCGCCAAGATCGCATTGGACAACCAGGAAAAATTATACAAAAGACAAAAAACATTGTTCGACAAAGGCGTGATTTCTGCCAATGAATACGATGCTGCCGAAGTCGCTTACAGTCAGGCCAAACAAACCTACAACGCTTCAAAACAAGGTTTGGATATCGTGAAAACGGGAACTTCGGCGCAATTGGGAACGTACGCCAATACACTCATCAAATCGACCGTAACCGGAATGGTGCTTGATGTTCCGGTAAAAGTGGGCAACCAAGTCATCGAAAGCAACAATTTCAATGAAGGAACTACAATTGCGACTTTAGCTGATGTCGGAAAAATGATTTTCGTTGGGAAAGTCGATGAATCGGAAGTGGGAAAAATCAAGGAAAAACTACCGATTGAAATTACCGTTGGCGCAATTGAAAACAAAAAATTCGAAGCGGTTTTACAATACATCGCGCCGAAAGGAAAAACGGAAAACGGCGCGATCCAGTTCGAAATCAAAGGCGCGCTAACGAATCGCGATACGACTTTTATCCGCGCAGGGCTTAGTGCCAATGCTTCGATCATTCTCGACAAAGCCGAAAATGTACTTGCCATCAAAGAAGGTTTGGTGCAATTTGACGAAAAGACTCAAAAGCCGTTTGTGGAAGTTGAAACAGCAGCACAAAAATTTGAAAAGCGCGATGTGGTTCTAGGCGTTAGTGACGGCATTTATGTTCAGATTAAAAGCGGTATTAAAGCATCTGACAAGGTCAAAGTGTGGAATCAGGGCTTGAAAAAAGATGACGAAAAACCACAATAAATCGCCGCAAAAGAATTCAAGTTTTTAGAAAAATTTTAAATTTGTGCAGTACCTTTGCTGCGCTTTCATTCAGATTAGACATGAAAAAAATCAATTATATCGGTTTTATGTTTTTGTTGCTTTCCGGGCTTACTCTTCAAGCGCAGACAAAAAAATGGACCATTGAAGAATGTGTTAATTATGCACTTGAACATAACATTTCGATCAAGCAAACCGACCTCGACACTAAAGTAGCCAGCATTGATAAAAATGCGGCTTTTGGAAGTTTTCTTCCTGCGGTGAACGTGACTGGAAGCCATTCTTGGAATATTGGTTTGAACCAGAATATCACCACAGGGCTTTTGGAAAATGAAACCACCCAGTTTACATCGGCGCAACTCAATGCCAATGTCGATATTTTCAAAGGGCTTCAAAACCAGAACCGTTACAGGCGTGCAAACCTTGCGATTATTTCGGCACAATACCAATTGACCAAAATGCGGGATGACGTTTCGTTGAACGTCGCAAATGCTTTTCTTCAGATTTTGTTCAATAAAGAAAATATTAAAGTTCAGAAAGAACAATTGGCCAACAATGAAAGGCAATTTCAGCGCACACAGGAATTGGTCAATGCCGGTTCGGTCCCAAGAGGCGATTTATTGGATATTAAAGCGACGGTTGCCGACAACAAACAAAAAGTAATTTTGGCCGAAAACGCTTTCCTGATCTCTAAATTAAGCCTTGCCCAATTGCTTCAGCTCGAAGATTTTCAGACTTTTGATGTGGCCGATGAGGATTACGAAGCCAAGCAAAGTGAAGTGATGTTTCAGACGCCGGATGCGATTTACAAGAAGGCATTGGAAGAAAGGGTAGAAGTGAAGTTGGCAAAAGCCAATCTCGAAGTTGCTGAAAAAGATGTGACCATTGCAAAAGGTGCTTACTTGCCGAGTTTAATCGGATTTTACAGTTTCAGTTCGCGTGTGGGTTATGCCGACAGGGTTACCGGGCGGATTGCCGATGTAAACAATCCATACTCGCCGATTGGCGTGGTTGACGGAACCGGACAAATTGTTTCTGTGCCAAATTACACGAATATTCTCGGAAGTCCGCTGCCATTTTTCACCCAGTTTAATGATAATAAAGGGCATAATTTCGGATTGCAATTGAATATTCCTATCTTGAATGGATTTTCTGTCAAGAACAATGTGGAACGTTCGAAGGTAGCTTTGGAACGTTCAAAAATCGCAATGTCACAAAGCCAGCTTGATCTTGAACGAAATGTCTATCAGGCTTTTACAGATGCTAATGGTGCGTATAATTCGTATGAATCGGCTGTCGTAGCTTTGGAAGCACGTGAAAGCGCATTCAACTATGCTAAAGAAAGATATGCAGTCGGAATGATGAATGCGTTCGATTTCAATCAGGCGCAAAGTTTGTTTTCCAATGCGCAGTCAGAAGTTTTAAGAACCAAATACGATTATATTTTCAGGACCAAGATCGTTGAATTCTATTTCGGAATTCCGATCACGAAAAAACCATAAATCATGTCTAAAAAATCTATTTACCTGCTTATTGGCGCGGCCGTTATTTTAGTTGTTGTATTGCTTATCCTTTCAAAAACGGGCGTAATCGGCAATAAAGACAAGGGTAAAGAAGTCGAAGTGGCACAGGTAGATCAGATGACTATTATTGAAACCGTTTCTGCTACGGGAAAAATTCAGCCGGAAATTGAAGTGAAAATTTCGTCGGAAGTTTCAGGAGAAATCATCTCATTGCCTGTAAAAGAAGGACAAGTGGTGAAAAAAGGCGACTTACTGGTGAAAATTAATCCCGATTTGTATACATCAGGTTACAACCGGACTTTAGCTGGACTTTCCGGGACTAAAGCCGGACTAAGCCAGGCCGATGCTTCCTACAAAGAAGCCAAAGCCAATTTCGACCGGAATAAAACACTGTTTGAAAAGGGCATCATCTCAAGATCGGAATGGGATAAAGCGATTTCGGTTTTTGAAAGCGCGCAGGCATCGAAACAATCGGCTTATTATAACGTTCAAAGCGCTTCTGCAACAGTAAACGAAGCCAAAGACAACCTTGGAAGAACGACAATATATGCGCCTGCAGACGGAACGATTTCGATGCTGAATGTCGAATTGGGCGAACGTGTTTTAGGAACGCAGCAAATGACCGGAACCGAAATCCTTCGGGTTGCGAACCTGAACAATATGGAAGTCGAAGTCGATGTAAATGAAAATGATATTGTCAAAATTAATGTTGGAGATTCGGCAAATGTGGAAGTTGACGCTTATCTGAAAAAGAAATTCAAAGGAATTGTGACGAGCATTTCAAACTCTGCAAGCACAGCTTTGACTGCCGACCAGGTGACTAATTTTAAAGTGAAAGTCCGGATTTTGAAAGAGTCGTATCAGGATTTGACTGCTGGAAAGCCGGCAAGTTATTCGCCTTTCAGACCGGGAATGACTGCAACTGTTGACATTATGACCAAACGCAGGGAAAATGTTGTTGGTGTTCCGATAAGTGCCGTTGTTGTAAAATCGGATACGGCGGCGGTGAAAGATATTAGATTCGATGATCCGAACTCGGAAGAAAATAAAGTAAAACCCAAAACCGACAAAAAATTCGAATGTGTTTTTGTAAAAGTGGGTGACAAATCAAAAATCCGCATTATCAAAACTGGCATTCAGGACGATACGAATATTGAAGTTACTGAAGGTTTGAAAAAAGGAGATGTTGTGATTGTCGGGCCATATACAACAGTCACAAAAGATCTGAATTCAGGCGATAAGATAACCGTTGCCGATAAAAATAAAGTTGTAAAAAAATAATGGCTTACATTCTCAATATTGAAACGGCAACGAAAAACTGTTCGGTTTCTGTTGCCAAAGATGGAGAAACGATCGTTTGCAGGGAAATGGCAGAACAAGGCTATTCACATGCCGAAAAGCTGCACGTTTTTATCGAGGAAGTACTTCGCGACGCCAATTTAAAATTTAAAGATTTGGCTTCAATCGCAGTTAGTCAGGGTCCGGGTTCTTATACGGGATTGCGCATTGGCGTTTCAGC
>Ga0247805_1001683_pt1 | contig 10518 bp, 8 predicted proteins | sample UWRJL044104R1_FD_180930 | JGI IMG/M metagenome (GOLD analysis project Ga0247805, IMG submission 180930) | Plant litter microbial communities from Arlington Agricultural Research Station in Wisconsin, United States - UWRJ-L044-104R-1 | ecosystem: Environmental > Terrestrial > Plant litter >...
ACAAGAGGTTAAGGAATTTAACATTTACTATAGTTCACCAGCTTTAGACACCGCACAAATTCTGATAGATAAAGGAATTCAGGGCATGCCGGCAAATTGGTCAGTAAGTGGTGATGGAAATCTAATTTTCAGCAAAAATACACGCAAGCTCTATTTCGGCATTGCTGCAATCAAAAAACCTAAAGATACGACACTTATTGATTTTGAAAATGCGAAGCTAGACATATGGGGATACAAAGACGATTATCTGCAACCCATGCAACTGAGAAATTTAGACAGGGATTTAAAGAAGTCTTATTTAACGGCGATTGATATTTACAACAGTGATGTGAAGATTGTTCCGCTCACAGATGAGCGGCTTCCAGATGCAATGCCAGTTAGTGAGGGAGATGCTGATTTTGTTTTGGCATCTACAGATTATGGTAATAGGATACAATCACAATGGACTGCCTCTTCGATTCGCGATTATTACCTGGTAGATACTAAAACTGGTTCAAGAAAAAAAATCATTGAAGGCTTATCTGGTGCAGCCTATTCCTCTCCTGCCGGAAAATACATTTTATATTACGACAAGAAAACTTCAAACTGGTTCACGTATCACATTTCTACGTCAAAAACCACGGCATTGAACAGCAGTTTGAAGGAGAAATTTGCAGATGAAGATAACGATGTACCTGATGACCCTTCGATGTACGGACTTGCAGCATGGACTGCTGATGACAAATCCGTATTGATTTATGACCGCTATGACATCTGGGAGTTTGCTCCGGATGGAAAGAGTTTACCTAAAAATCTGACGAACGGTTTTGGCAGGCAAAATAAAATCACCTTCCGTTATCAAAAATTAGATCCGGAAAGCAAATTTCTGAAAAAAGAAACGATTTGGTTAAGTGCTTTCAATAATGAAACTAAGGAAAATGGCTTTTATACCAAAAAAATCGGTGACAATAAGAATCCGCAGCTGGTGGTTATGGATAAAGCCAAATACTCGGCATTGACCAAGGCAAAAGACGCGCAACGCTTTATTTTTGACCGTTGCGATTACAAAAACTCCCCTGATGTATATGTAGCGGAAGATATGAAAAACCAGGTTAAATTAAGCAACACCAACCCGCAGCAAGCCGAATACAACTGGATGACAGCAGAACTCATCCATTGGACCACACCCAAAGGTTTTAAGTCTGAGGGAATTTTATATAAACCTGAAGATTTTGATGCGAACAAAAAGTATCCGATGATTGTTTATTTTTATGAAAAGCTTGCTGATGGACTATACGGGTATGATGCACCGGTGCCTACGCCTTCCAGGCTAAATATTCCGTTTTTTGTAAGCAATGGGTACCTGGTATTTACGCCAGACATCGCCTATGAAACAGGATATCCAGGTCGTTCTGCAGAAGAGTTTATCAATTCAGGTGTCGAATTTCTAAAGAAAAACCCTTGGGTTGATGGAAGTAAAATTGGCATTCAGGGACAAAGCTGGGGTGGTTATCAGGTGGCCCACTTAATTACCCGGACCAATATGTACGCCGCCGCCTGGGCTGGAGCCCCAGTAGTCAACATGACCTCTGCTTATGGTGGAATACGTTGGGAAAGCGGTATGAACAGGCAATTTCAATATGAAAAAACCCAGAGCCGTATTGGCGCAACGCTTTGGGAAAAGCCTGAACTCTACATCGAAAACTCACCCTTATTCAAACTACCTGCCGTTTCTACGCCGGTGGTTATCATGTCAAATGATGCCGATGGTGCTGTACCATGGTATCAGGGCATAGAAATGTTTAGTGGATTGAAAAGATTGGGCAAACCAGCCTGGTTGTTAAATTACAATAACGAAGCACATAATTTAATGCAGCGTCAGAACAGGAAAGACATTCAAGTACGGGAACAGCAGTTTTTTGACTATTACTTAAAAGGGGCAAAAGCTCCTGCCTGGATGACCAAAGGTATTCGAGCGACAGAAAAAGGTAAAACATGGGGATTTGAACTGACAGATGAAAAACCTTAATACAACTAGCTTACTGGAAAACTATGCAGCATTTGCAGAACCGGCCATAAGAAACCGGTTCTACAAACATGCAGATCTTGAGAAATTAATAGCGCATTTGCCTGCTTCTTTTAAAACCTCAATAGCAGGGCATTCTGCTGAACACAGAAGCCTGAACCTGATAACATGGGGCGATGGACCGGTCAAGGTTTTTTTATGGAGTCAGATGCACGGTGATGAGGCTACAGGAACAATGGCTTTATTTGACCTCATCAATTTCTTGTCACTAGATATCTACACGGAACAAATTGAATTGCTGCGCAAACGCTGTTCTTTGTATATCATGCCCATGGTTAACCCGGATGGCGCAGAACGTTTTACCAGAAGAAATGCACAGCAAATTGACATCAACAGAGATTTTGTAAAGGTTATAGCCCCCGAAACACAAACATTGAAGAAGGTTCATGCTGCAATTAAACCTGATTTTGGATTTAACCTTCACGATCAAAATACTTTATGGAGTGTTCGTGGTACAAATAAACCAGCTACGCTTTCCTACCTTGCACCTGCATACGACCAGCAATTGTCTACCAATGGCATAAGAAAAAATGCCATGCTGGTCATTGCCGAAATGTTTAAAGTGCTTAATCCGCTATTACCCGGACAAATCGGTTTGTTTGACGATGAATATGAAGGAAGAGCCTTTGGTGATAATTTTCAAATGATGGGAACATCAACTATACTCATCGAGGCTGGAGGTTTTAGAAATGATGAAGAAAAACAGGAAATCAGAAAATATTACTTCTTATCTATCCTGGCTGGTTTAGATGCCATTGCGACGGCTGAGTACCAGGAGTTTTCCTTAAAAGACTATATTAATATTCCCAAAAACGACAAAAAAATCTTCCACATCCTGATCCATGGGATCATACTTGAGGGCATATCGGTCAGCATCGGTTTAAATTATGAGGAAACCCCTGCGCAGGATGGTTCAGCCACGCTCAAAACATATCGCATTCAAGACATAGGTGATTTGGATAGGCTTTCTGCTTATGATGTCTATCATTCCGATGAATGGACCGTCATTGGAACCATTAAATTCAACGAAAATGCTAATTTTGATTTGCTGGATTCGAAAAAGACAATTTTATCTTTTAAAAATGGGATATTAGCATCAAAACTTTAAATTTAACACACAAACTAAATTTCTTTTAATGGCATTAAGCAGAATCTGGTCAGCATTTATCATTGTGGCAATTGTAGTAGCTGGAGTTAAATGTTTCTTTTTTGGACAAACCGACATCTTTAACTGGATGGTTATTGGTAAAGCAGACGATGCAGCTAACCCGTTAAAACTGGATGGGATTATACAAACCTGCTGGGTATCAGTAGAACTATGCCTAAAACTCATTGGTATTTTAGCCTTATTTATGGGCTTAATGAGTATCGCCGAAAATGCTGGTGGTATCCGACTGCTCTCCAGGATTGTAGGACCTTTCTTTTCAAAATTATTCCCGGACATCCCAAAAGGGCACCCATCAATGGGTCATATGATCATGAACTTTTCGGCCAATTTACTTGGGTTAGATAATGCGGCAACACCATTCGGACTAAAAGCTATGGAAAGCCTTCAGGAGATTAATCCAAATAAAGATGTTGCATCAAATGCTCAGATCATGTTTCTCTGTTTACATGCAGCAGGATTAAACCTGATACCTGTCAGTGTGATTGCCATCCGTGCTTCACAAAATGCTTCTAACCCAACCGATATATTTATCCCTTGCCTGATTGTTACTTTTGTAGGTACAATAACGGCTATGCTTATTGTTTCGTTTAAACAGAAAATCAATGTTTTACAACCAGTCATTGTAATCTGGGTATTGAGTATTTCCTTTATTATCGCACTGCTGGTATTATATATCACATCTTTAAATGCGGATGGCATCAAATCTTTTTCCGGCTTACTAAGCAACGGTTTGATCCTTCTGGTTATCCTTTTGATCGTTCTGGGTGGTCTTTATAAAAAAATAGACGTTTTTGATGCCTTTGTATCAGGCGCAAAAAATGGATATGAGACTGCCATTAAAATTATCCCTTACCTCGTTGGTATGCTTGTCGCAATATCATTACTACGTACTAGCGGCACGTTTGACGTGGTAATTACCGGTATTAAAAACTGCTTTGCTTATCTTGGCGCCGACACCAGATTTGTAGAAGGCTTACCAACTGCACTAATCCGGCCATTAAGTGGTGGTGCCGCACGTGGAATGATGGTAAGTACCATGGAAACCTACGGACCGGATTCCTTCGCAAGCAGGTTATCTGGAATTTTCCAGGGTGCTTCAGACACGACGTTCTATGTGATAGCTGTTTATTTCGGATCAGTAAGTATCAAAAATACACGTTATGCCATAGGCGCAATGCTACTTGCTGATTTGGTAGGTGTATGCACAGCGATTGGCCTTGCTTACCTGTTTTTCGGCTAAGCCATTTCCTTTTCAAAAACCGTTTTAATCAACTCAATCTCCTTACTGTAAATGGTGCCTTTACGGCAAGCGAAATATAGGGTGTTTTCTATTTTAGGATTTCCTTCCCAAACCATTTTAACCTCCCCCCTTTCCATTTCTCTTTTACATAGAAAATCAGGAACAATAGCCAAACCTCCGCCAGAGCTTAGGCAACGCACAATAGAGCTAAGATTTGGAACAATATAGTTTGGCTTAAAATCAGGGCGTTTGTTAAAATTCGCATGCCAGAAACGGATCAAATGTTCCATGTCACCAGTGGTTCCATACCATCTTTGTTGTTTCAACCATGTTTCCATCAGTTTCGGATCTGCACCGTGAAATTCTTGAAAGCCACTGATATCAGTATCCTTGCCTGCTACCAGAACAATAACTTCTTTAGAAAATGCACGGTATTCCAGATTTTTATTGCCATCCTTTTGTGGTGTAATAATGAGATCAAGAATTCCATTGTCCAGATCTGCTATCATTTGCGGATATTCACCAAATTTGATGATGACGTTAAACGGCAATTCAGGTAAATATGGTTCTAGTGTAATTTGAAAGGTTTCAAAACACATCCCAATACTAATGGTCGGCGTATCTTTCTCCGTACTTCTATGGAAATGGTGTTCTGCTTCTTCCAGTTTTAATAGCGCTTCAAGAATGAAGTTGTAAAGGGTTTTACCGCGTTCGGTGGAAACCATTCTGCGGGAAGTTCGGTCAAATAACTTATAGCCAACATAAGATTCCAGTGAGCTTAAATGTAAACTTACCCCAGGTTGCGAAATGTATAGTGCTTCTGCCGCTCCGGTAAGGGTGCCTGTTTCATAAATCGCTTTAAACGTTCTATACCATTCCAGATTTACCATATGTATTATAATTATGATACAAAGATATAATTTATGCTATTTTATTAATGCAGAATAAGACGGTAATTTTGTGGTGTATTAAAAAACATACTGTAAAAAACTAAGCATAAACATAATGAAAAACATATTTGTAATTAATGGCGGACAGGTATTTGGCCATTCCGGAGGAAAGTTTAATCAAAGTATAACTGAAGAAACACGTAAATTTTTCAGTGAACAACCAGGATTCGAGGTTCGGGTAACAGATATTAATAATCCATATGATATTCAAGAACAGGTCACAAATTACAACTGGGCAGACGTTGTCATTTACCATACACCGGTATGGTGGTTCCAATTGCCACATGATTTTAAGAAATTCATAGATATCGTGTTTACCGCAGGACATAACAATGGCATTTACAAAAGTGATGGCAGATCATCAGATAATCCAGGCATTAATTATGGTACAGGCGGAATGTTGCATGGAAAAAAATACATGCTAACCACTTCCTGGAATGCTCCTAAAGAAGCCTTTACGATACCAGGAGAATTTTTCAACCAAAAAAATGTGGATGAAGGTGTGATGTTTGGTTTTCACCGGATGAATGCCTTTACAGGTATGAAACCCTTGGAAGGAATTCATTTCCATGACGTAGAAAAAAATGCTGATGTAGTCAATGACCTGAAACGTTATAAAGCGCACTTGAATAAAGTATTTATTAACCAGGAAACACCGTTGGAATTAGCAGTCTGACACAAGTCTTGAAACGTAAGAAACCGCCGATTGCAGGCAGTTTCTTACGTTTTATAAACAGGATGTTATCGCGTGTCAGGAGATCATTGTGCTAAAGAGAAACTAATCGGGATGTTATATTTCACACGTACAGCTATTCCGTTTTGAATACCTGGAATCCAGCGTGGACTCGCATTCAATACCCTAATTGCTTCTTCATCTGTACCATAGCCAAGCTTTCTTTCTACTTTGATGTCACTCAGCTTTCCATTTTTTTCGATAATGAACGATACGAAAACTTTGCCTTGTATATTAATTTCCTGGGCAGCAGCGGGATATCTGATGGATTTAGAAAGATAAGCATAAAACTTATCCATTCCTCCCGGAAATGTAGGTTGTACTTCCAATGCACTGAATACATCGTAAACATGCGAATCTTCAGTTGCGCGTGCACCAACTGGTCCTTTACCGATAGGCCCCTCAATCACAATCTGCCCGTCATCGGTACCTTCGACAGTTTTCGCTCCAGGATTTGAATTCTCCAACTCTTTAATAGATACTGGTTCCGCATCTCTTGGATTTTCGACCACAACCGGGGGTAAAAACTTAGTGATGTTTTGTTTAGATGGTGGCGGTTCTACAGCAGCAGGTGGTGGCGTTTCGGGATTAACCGCTGGCGGCGACTGTACGGTTACCACTGTCTGTGTAGACACTGCATCTTCTATATCTTGACCTCCCCTTACCAATTGAATAATTTTTGGAGATAAGAACAACAAAATAAAAGCTGTACCTGCAAGCAACAGGGCTTTAGCTGTGTTTGATGAACTATCTCTTCGAAGCGTATAAGCTCCGTAATTTTTATTTTTGGCATCGAATACGACATCGAGCCATTCATTGCCAAATAAATCGATTTTTGAACCTAACATAGCTTTAAGGATTAATAGTTAATATCAGTTAATTGTTTCTTGTTTGATATACTGATGCTGCTATCCCCAGCTTTCCATAAAGACTTTAAAATTATATTTCAGAACTGGCCGGATTTACTTGTATTACTGGTTCAGTTCTGTTTTTGTACAAAAAACGAAGCAATAAAATGCCGATAATTAAAGTGATAAAGCCTTGTATCAGGACCGTATCCGGTGTTCCGATCCATTGTGACACACTACCGATTAATAACCCGCCCAATGGCTGCATGCCAAAAAAGGCCATGGCATAAAAGCTAATCACACGTCCTCGCATATTTGGATCAACCGTTGTTTGAATCAGTGTATTGCTGATCGTAATCTGGGACATCATTCCGAAACCAGTAATCGTGGCAAAGATTAAGGCTGATGGATAATAAGTGCTGTGAGAAAACAAGACCAGACCAATGCCAAAAATGATAGTATTGATGGCTAAAATCTTCCTCAAATTTCTACCAGGTTTTAAAGAAGCCAAAAATATGGCTCCACAAAAAGCCCCCAATCCGATCACACTGTCAATGACGCCAAAAGTAGAAGCAGTTCCTTTAAAAATGTCTTTCGCATATACTGGGATAAGTGTACTATAGGGCAATACCAATAAACTAATTAAGGCAAGCATAATCAAGACGAAAAGAATAGATGGTGTTCTTTTAATGTATTGAAATCCTTCTTTTAACTCTCCCATTACGTTTTTAGTATGCTTTTTCTCGACAAATGTGGGCAAACGCATGAGCAATAAGGAACCGATTACGGCAATAAAGCTAATGGCATTCAATCCGAAACAAATATCTTCTCCAAACTTTTCTAATGCCAATCCGGCCAGTCCAGGCCCAATCAATCTGGATAGATTAACCATAGAGGAATTTAAGGCCAGAGCATTGGGCAATACTGCTTTATCATCCACCATCTCGTAGACCAGCGATTGCCTCGCAGGCACGTCAAAAGCATTAATTAAACCTAACAAGGCACTTAATACGATAATTTCCCAAACAGAGTAATGCCTGAAAAAGATCAGGAGTGTCATCAGTACAGCCTGAATCATAGAGGCAATTTGCGTCACCAGCAAGACCTTATACCTGTTATACCGATCCGACACTACCCCACCCAAAAAAGAAAATATAAATGATGGAAATAAGCTTGCAAAAAGCGTCAGTCCCAGCATAAATTTAGAATGTGTCTCTGAATAAATTACCCAGCTAACCGCTGTTTTCTGCATCCATGTGCCAATTAAAGAAATAGACTGTCCGCTAAAATACAGCCTGTAATTGCGACTTTTAAATGCATTGAAGGTAGTGATATTCATAGCTGATTAAAGGTTGTGAAGCTTGTTTGCTGCATAAATTAAGCCAATAAAACAGCAGGAAGTGTTGACGATATCATAAGAATGTAAACTACACCTAAATCAATAGATTTTAATCCGCTTTTAATCCCAGTTTAATTTCTTGCCTTTACATTTACTCTAAAATAAATAAAGACAATTATGCTATTGGAATTCCTGAATATTGGTGGAGCGGAAATGATGTTAATTCTTGCTGTGGTATTGTTAATGTTTGGTGGCAAAAAATTACCGGAGCTGGCCCGTGGCTTAGGTAAAGGCATCAGAGAATTTAAAGATGCCTCTGAGGGCGTAAAAAGAGAGATTCACAGAAACATAAACACTATGGATCTTGAAACGAAATTAAAAGAAACTGCAATAGATGAACAGTCCGATTCAGCGAAAAAACAAAATACCCACCAGCAACCAATGTAAACATAAAATTTTTCTTAAGCAGATGAACTGCATCTGATCTATTTGTATTTTAGCTTCATCATGAAAAAAACTTATTGTTTACATCTGCTTTGTCTATTTGCAGTTACACTGATTACACTTTCAGCCCAGGCTCAAAAAAGCGAGCTGAAACTTGTATTCATCAGACATGCAGAACGGCCGGAAAATGGCGATAATTTAAGCTGCAAAGGTATAAACCGATCTTTATCACTTCCAGCCGTGCTTTACAAAAAGTTTGGTAAACCTGAGGTACTGTATGTACCCAGTGTCAAATCTTCAGCGCGCACCAAACACGCACGCATGTTTCAATCGATTAGCCCTTTTGCAATCAAATACAATTTAAATATCAACTCAAGCTATGAGGCGGATGATGATAAAAATCTTGCCAAAGCGCTACTAAAGGAGTCGGGAACCGTGATTATTGTCTGGGAACACAAAAATATCCGGCCCATCATTGAAAAACTTGGGGTGATTTCGGGGAATACCGAGTGGCCTGATTCAGATTTTGACAGCATTCGAATTGTAACTTACTCAAAAGGAAAGGCTGTGATGACCAAAGATAAAGAAGCTATTTTGCCATCTTCAAATTGTAAGTTTTAGCCGCGCTATTATAAAGCAATATTTTGCATACAACCACAATATTTACAATGATCTACTAATTTATTGACATTACGGTCGTATTTTTGCTTCCGTATGAAAAAGAATATAATCATCTGCCTGTTATTTCCAGTAGTAGTTTTATTGGCTTCATGGGGTGCCGTAGGTCATCAGACTGTGGCCAGGATTGCTGAAAATCATTTGAGCACAGAAGCTCAACTGGCAGTGAGGGATTTATTGGGGAATGAAACCTTGGCAGGAATCAGTAGCTGGGCTGACCAGATTAAATCAGATCCAGATTACAGTCATACAGGGCCATATCATTTTGTTAATTTACCCACTGGCCTGGATTACAATCAATTCTCAAGTGCGATCAAAACACTTAAAAATGACAATTTATATCAGGCCTTGATTAAATATGAAAATATCCTTGCGGATCCAGATGTATCTAAACAAAAAAGGGCTGAAGCTCTTAAATTCGTAGTACATCTGGTAGGAGATGCTCATCAGCCCATGCACATCAGTCGCGCCGAAGATAAAGGCGGCAATACGATACAAGTACAATTTGATGGTCAGGGAACAAATTTACATGCACTCTGGGATGGCAAACTCATTTCCCGTACAGGGAAGAGTTCCGAAGAACTATGCAGAATTTGGGATAACGCGAGTCCTGTACAGATTTTACAATGGCAAAAAGATCCCGCAATTAAATGGATCTATGAAAGTTATCTGCTGAGTAATAATCTTTATGCAGAAATTGAAAAAGGAAATAAAATTGGCGAAGATTACTATAATAAACACATTAGCGAAGTGCAGCTACGCATTGCACAGGGAGGAATCAGATTAGCAGGATTGTTAAACCAGATTTTTAAAAATTATCAGCCTTCTTCCGGCAGTCCGGCAACAAATCTTGTTGTTGTACCCATTGCATTGCAAAACACTACTGAAGTGGCAAATTATCTGGGCAAACCGGTTAGCCTTACTGGCGTCATATATGACTACAAAGTAGTGAATAAAAACCTGACCTTACTCAATATTGGTGGACACTACCCCAACCAGATTTTAACAGTAGCTGTGCGAGATCTGCAGATCAATCCGGCTGACTGGCAGGAC
>Ga0247805_1001686_pt1 | contig 10511 bp, 10 predicted proteins | sample UWRJL044104R1_FD_180930 | JGI IMG/M metagenome (GOLD analysis project Ga0247805, IMG submission 180930) | Plant litter microbial communities from Arlington Agricultural Research Station in Wisconsin, United States - UWRJ-L044-104R-1 | ecosystem: Environmental > Terrestrial > Plant litter >...
TGCAAATACTTTTGACATCGAAGGCCTGATTCAATACATTGAACCACACAAAAAAGCACTTCCCGAAAAACAGCGTATTCAGCTCAAAAATGATGATCATAAAGTAACTGATGGTATTTACGTAATTGGAACTTTAGCAGGCTGGAGAAGCCAATTGGCTATTGCTGCCGGAAGCGGTGCTGCTGTGGCTACTGACATCCTGACTTTATGGAATAATGGTATACAGACACATTCGCACGATAGTATTCGATAGAATTATTTAATTTTTCTGTTTTTCGAAATTTTGGCGATTATCCCAAAAAGAAATAATTCAATTCTATTCTCATTAATTTCATAGAAGACCAAATACTCTTTCATTGGAATTACTCTGGTAATTTTATTAGAAGTTAGCCTTCCAATAAAATGACTTTGTGAAAGGATTTCTAATATTCTTCAACTTCTTCAACAATTTAAACTGTAATTTGAATTTTCATTTCTATAAAAGTAAAATTCGAGCACATTAGAAAACTCAACCTTTGCAAGATCTGACCAAATTATTTCTTTTTTAGCCATTCTTTCATTTCTGAAATTACATCTTCATTCTTATGAAATTTTCCGTTTTCAATCTCAAAACGACTTTTTTCAATTGAAGCCTCCTCTTCCAAAGACAATTTATACAAAGTCTGCTCAGAAGAGTCAAAAATAGTTTGAAGAGCGTTTAAAAAATTTAAATCTTCAGAATCTTCAATTCTTGAAATTAGGCTTCTTTTTATTTGCTCGGTCGTATTCATAATTCTACTATTTAAACTCAAATTTAAAAATTAATTTCCAATTAACTGATTACTAGATCAAAAATAAAAAGTATAATTCTACTTAACAGAAACAATTTCGTTCACCTTAATGTGTTTCTCTGTATCGGTTTTCCAGATTTCCCCTTTTAAAGTTACTTCTTCACCCTCTTTCAATTGTTTGTAGTTTTGAGGGCCGCCAACATTTACAATGCTGATTACAGCAAAATAAATCTCATTTTTATCGGTATTGATTTTAGCCGTATAACCATCTTTTCCAAACTCAATCGACTGCACTTTTCCTGAAACCATGTTTTTATCTTTCATACAAGCACATGAAATTACAAAAGTCATCATAACAAACAGGAAACTTATTCTCTTTAGGTTTTTCATCTTATATTTTTATTTCCTCCAAATTTCGGGAAGATTAAGAAAATTTCTATTATACAATATTCTAAAAAAGTAGTATTATTTATTGTAAGGCAGTGCAACTTCCGGCTATAATTTTTATGTTTTCGTCAAATTGTTTCCACACACGGACGTAACGGAAGACACCGTTTACAGGGGTATTATCAAATACTCCTTTTAAAGAAATGGTCACTGCAACTACAGCCGTATCATCAATTACATTAATGATTTGATCTGAAGCTTCAAGTAAATCAATTTTCATTTTACCTGAACGATACGAATCTAAATCCAATTCTTTGGTAATGGTATTTCCGTTCGGCAAATTGAACAGCAAATCGTCGTGCAGAATTTTTTCTAAAACCGAAATGTCAGCATTTTTAATTGCCGTTAAAAGTTCTATTTCAGCGCTTACAATATTTTCTACTTTCATTTTAAAAAAGCAATTATTTCTTAGGATTTAAAACAGTTTTAATCATTACATCCTCTTTCAGAATAACATCATAATAATACAATTCACCATACAATTGTCTGGCAAATTCAGCTGTAATATGGCGATTTACCAGAGCTTTCGTTTTGTCTAATTTCAAATCAAGACCGGTTTGCAGAATATAGTTTTTAAATTTTTTGAAATAAGCATCTGAATTTTTCATTTTAATCAAAAAGGCATTAAAATGAAGCCCTGCAAAAGCATTTCGGTTTTTATCCAGCTCTTCGAAAACAAAATGACCTACAATTCCCGTCTGCAGCAAATAGGCAACATTTTCGTTTCCGTGCTCTGCTTCCATCGGAACAAAAACATCAGGAACGATTCCACCGCCGCCATAGACTATTTTCCCTTTGGGCGTTTTAAATTTTAAAGAATCAGCAACTTTAATACTATCTTTTGCATACAATTCACCCGTTTTTATGCGTTCTTCCGATTCTTTGTAATATTCTTCATTTCCTTTAGCATAGGGCTTTTGAATCGATCTTCCGGTTGGGGTATAATATCGCGCTACCGTTAATCGCACGGCAGATCCATCGTTAAAATCCATTTCACGCTGCACTAATCCTTTTCCAAAAGAACGGCGTCCTACAATGGTTCCGCGATCATTATCCTGAATGGCTCCCGCCAGAATCTCACTTGCGGATGCACTGTTTTCATTAATTAAAACCGTCACTTTTCCGGTTTCAAAACTGCCTTTTTCAGTAGCGTATGTTTTTTCGGTACTGCCATTTTTGTTCTTTGTAAAAACAATCAGCTGTTTGTCTTTCAGGAATTCATCGGCAATAGCAACAGCTTCCTCCATATATCCACCCCCATTATCACGAAGATCTATAACCAAGGACTGAATCCCTTTTTGCTGTAATCGGTTTAAACCCACTTTGAATTCCTTGTAAGTTGTTTCGGCAAAACGATTGATTTTGATGTATCCTGTTTTATTTGCAAGTAGTAAAGAAGCGTCAACACTTTTTAACGGAATAACGTCTCTTTTGATTTTAAATTTAAGCTGTTTCTGTTCTGATTTTCTAAAAACGGTTAGTTCTATTTCAGTTCCTTTAACTCCTTTCAATCTTGAGAACAAACTATCAGAAGGTAATTTTCTTCCATACAATTTGGTTTTTCCTGCAAACAATATTCGGTCACCAGATTTCAAACCGGCTTTTGCCGAAGGACCGTTTTCAACAGGTTTTATAATGGCAACAGAATCCTTATACATATAAAAATTGATTCCGATTCCAACGAAATCTCCCCTCATGCTTTCAGCTACTTCTGCCAGTTCACTTGGTGGGATATACACAGAGTGCGGGTCCAGTTTAGACAAAATGTTATCGACTGTGAGATTTACAATCGAATCGGTATTCACATTATCCACATACTCATTATTAATGAAATCAATCAGTTTGTTGAGTTTTGTCTTGGAGCTGTTTTTAGCCAAAAAATTATCCTCTACAGGAGCATTCATCATGCTTCCAAGAACGGTTCCAAGAGCAAAAACGGCTCCTATAATAATGGGTAAATATTTTGAATTAATTTTCATTTATTCTTCTAAAACAGGAATATGTTCGACTTCGACACCTGCTTTGATTAAAAACTGGATTCCCGAATCGTCTCGATATCCGTTTTGATACACCACCCTTTTTATTCCGGACTGATGTATCAACTTACTGCATTCCTTGCATGGAGAAAGCGTAATGTATAAGGTTGCGCCTTCGCAGGATTGTGTAGACCTGGCTACTTTCAAAATGGCATTGGCTTCTGCATGCAAAACATCCCAGCGGGTTAATCCGTCTTCATCTTCACAGCAATTTTCAAATCCGGATGGCGTTCCGTTGTAGCCATCAGAAATAATCATTCGGTCTTTTACGATTATGGCACCTACCTGTTTACGTTTGCAATACGAGAGCGAACCCCATTCTTTGGCAATTCGCAGATATGCCTTATCGTATTTATTTAATTTTATATCCATTTATATTATCTGTTCCAAATTGGACTTTCAACAATCATCGGAATCACAACTCCGATTACAAAAGCCGACATTACCAATGCCCAATCGCGTTTTGAAAAACGAAATACGGTCTGTACTATATAGGATACTATCAAAACCACAAAAACCACTATCAGTTGAGCGACTTCTATTCCAAGTGCAAATTCCAATAAAGGTACTAATTTTGAAGAAGCGGTTCCTCCTAAAATGGTTTTAAAGTAATTGGAGAATCCAAGTCCGTGGATAATTCCAAAAAATAGGGTCACAAAAAATATCAGATTGATACTTTCATTTTTAGATGCTTTTCCAGCTGTAAAAAGATGAAAAACTGCCGTTATTAAAATAGTAATCGGAATTAAAAACTCTACAATATTTGCTTTTACGGCTATAATTCCGAATACAGAAAGCAATAAAGCTAACGTATGACCTACTGTAAAAACGGTAACCAGTAACAAGATTCGTTTCCAGTCCTTAAAGGCGTATGGAATGGTTAGCGCAATTAAAAATAATACATGGTCATAAGCATTGATATCCAAAACATGCTTTAAACCAATCTGAAAATAAATCCAAAATTCTGACATGAGGTTACTTGTTTTAATTGATTTAAGGGGGCTGTAAACTTACGATTTATTTTGAAAAATCCAGAAAGCCCTCTATTAAAACAACGAATAAATATAAGTTAAATTTTATGAGAACTTTAAATTTAATAATTTAAAATAAAATTTATCTTTGTGCCATAAAAAATACTATAATTATGTCATTTTCAGATTTATTTGATAGCGAATTCAAACAAAGAAACAAAGGTCACTTTTCAGCTATTGTTCGTGTAGCATTAGCAGATGGAATTGTACATCCTGAAGAAAAAAGTTTCCTGGATAAATTAGCTACTCGTTTAGAAATTTCAGAAACCGAATATGAGGAAATTCTTGAAGACCCATTTAAATATCCAATAAACCCACCTTATTTACATGTTCAGCGCTTAGAGCGTTTATATGATTTGACCAGAATGGTACATGTTGATCATCATCTGGAAGACAAGCAGGAAGTAATGTTGAAAAAATTAGGAATTGCTTTAGGTTTTACGCCAAGCAACGTAAATTATATTATTGCAAAAGCATTGTCTTTAGTAGATAAAAAAGTGGATGCTGATACTTTCGTTTACGAAATGCAGCATATGCATAAATAGTATTCAGTTTTTGAGTGGTCCTCTTTTAAATTGGACTTGAAATTGAAATGGATACTTTAAAAAAACAAACCCGACAGGTTTTAAAATCTGTCGGGTTTTCTATTTATGATTGTTAATGAAACTGAATACTGTAAACTAAGTTAAAGTGCTACTGCCATAAATTCTTCGGCTTTCTCTACCATATTATAACTTCCACAGAAAAACGGTACACGTTCATGCAGTTCAGTAGGCTGTATTTCCATAATTCGTCCAAAACCGTCTGTTGCTTTTCCTCCCGCTTGTTCGGCGATGAATGCCATCGGATTACATTCGTACATCAAACGTAATTTACCTTTTGGTGCTTTTGAACTTGTCGGATAAAGATAAATTCCTCCTTTAATCATATTTCGATGAAAATCAGAAACCAGACTTCCAATATATCTTGAAGTGTAAGGCCTGTCTTCTTCTTCACGCTGACAATATTTGATGTAGTTTTTTACTCCTTGTGGAAAATGCACATAATTCCCTTCATTCACCGAATAAATATTTCCATTTTGCGGAAATCTCATATTCGGGTGTGACAGATAAAATGTTCCAATCGCCGGATTCAGTGTAAAACCATTTACGCCGTGCCCAGTAGTGTAAACTAACATTGTAGAAGTACCGTAGATTACATAACCTGCAGCCACCTGATTAATTCCCGGCTGTAAAAAATCCTCGCTTGTTACCGGAGTCCCAATGGGTGTGATTCTTCTGAAAACAGAAAAAATAGTTCCCAGGGAAACATTCACATCAATATTCGAAGACCCGTCAAGCGGATCCATTAAGATCACGTACTTATTATTATTACTGTTGTCGCTCCCCTTGACAGTAATATATTCGTCGTTTTCTTCAGAAGCTATTCCACAGACGATCTCACGGTTTATTAATGTCTGGATAAATACTTCATTTGCATACACATCTAATTTCTGCTGGTCTTCTCCCTGAATATTCTGTTCGCCCACGGCACCAATTATATCCACTAATCCAGCTTTGTTTACTTTATAGTTCACGACTTTTGCCGCCAAACGTATAGAGTTGATAATCCGGGACAATTCCCCTGATGAATACTGAAATGCTTTTTGGTTCTCAATAATAAACTCTCCCAGTGTTTTATTGCGTTCTTCCATTGCTATATCGTTGTAGTTTTTAGTTATAAGTCACAAATATCGCTTTTTTTGTGAGAATGATTCAAAAATTATTTCGTTAGTTTGCCAGTATTGTATATTTGCTAATGAAATGCAAAAAGTTTCGGATAAAAAAATATTTATTTAGGCAATCACTGGTTAAAAATAAGAATTATGAATATTAGAAAAGGAAATCCTGAAGACATGAAATCGGTTTTAGAGCTGATTCAGGAGCTTGCGATATTCGAAAAGGAGCCGGATGCCGTTTTAATCACAGTTGATGACTTAGTGCGTGATGGTTTTGGTGAAAAACCGCTCTTTCATGTATTCGTAGCAGAGGTTGAAAATGAAATTGTGGGTATTGCATTATACTACTATCGTTACTCAACCTGGAAAGGAAAAACAATACATTTGGAGGATTTGATTGTGAAAGAAAAAATGCGCGGAACCGGTTTAGGATCTGCCCTTTATTCTGAAATCATGAAACAGGGAAAAAAAGACAATGTCCGCAGGGTTGAATGGAATGTTTTGGACTGGAATACTCCGGCAGTAAAATTTTACGAGAATTCAGGCGCAAAAATTCTTGAGGAATGGAGAGTGGTACAAATGGACGAAGCAGGAATAAATTCATTTTTAGAAAAGACAAATTAATCATAAAACCGGCAGAATCATAGGGAGTGTAATTCTGTCAAAAACAATTATTAAAATTTTAAAAAAAACAGCATATACAGAGTTAAAATGAGAGTATTTAAATTTGGTGGCGCATCGGTTAAAGATGCAGATGGAATAAAAAACGTATATGACGTTTTACAAAAAGTGGGTTATGAAGATGTGATTCTGGTAGTTTCTGCTATGGGTAAAACTACAAATGCCCTTGAGGTTGTCATCAAGAATTATTTTGATAAATCGGCAGAACTGAATTCTTCTGTACAGGAAATAAAGAAATATCATAATCAAATATTATTAGATTTATTTGAAGATGAAAAACATGACGTATTTGAAGCGGTAAATGCTCAGTTTTCAGAATTAGAATATTTTTTAGCGCATAACAAATCTCCGAATTACAATTTTGTTTATGATCAGATTGTAAGTTTTGGCGAATTGATTTCGACAAATATCCTGAGTCATTTCATGAATTTCAGAGGTATTCAGACACAATGGCTTGATGTTCGTAATTTTATAAAAACTGATTCAAATTACAGAGATGCAGAAGTTGACTGGGAAATAACTCAGCAAAACATCAGCAAAAATGTAAAACGAAAAATATTAAACATCACACAAGGGTTTTTAGGTGCTGATGAAAACAATTTCACTACCACTTTAGGCCGTGAAGGTTCAGACTATACTGCAGGAATTTTTGCTTATTGCCTGAATGCTGAAAGCGTTACCATCTGGAAAGACGTTCCGGGAGTTATGAATGCGGATCCGCGTTATTTTGAGAATGCAAGTTTGCTCAATCAGATTTCGTACCGAGAAGCAATTGAACTGGCTTTTTACGGAGCAACCGTTATCCATCCAAAAACATTACAACCTTTACAGAAAAAAGAAATTCCGTTGTATGTAAAATCATTTATCAATCCTTTGTTAAAAGGAACCTGTGTTTCTAAAGGAGTAGATCTGGAACCTTACTTACCTTGTTTTATCGTAAAAAGAAACCAGCTTTTGATTTCACTTTCTTCTATTGATTTTTCATTCATTATGGAGGAAAACATCAGCGAAATTTTCGGACTGTTTCATCAGTTCAAATTGAAAGTAAATTTAATTCAGAACTCAGCAATCAGCTTTTCTGTTTGTGTAGAAGATAAATTTGAAAACTTCAACGAATTGAATGCGATTCTTTCCAAAAAATTCAAAGTAGATTTTACTGACAATGTTACCTTATATACCATCCGTCATTTTAACGAGCAGGCAGCGCAAACTGTTGAGGAAAACAAAGCCGTTTTGCTTAAACAGGTAAGCCGTGAAACCATGCAGATTGTAACGAAAGAACTCAATTAATACTTTATAAAAGTTAATTATAAATTCAAGAAAAAGTTTCACTCAAGTGAGACTTTTTTGCTTTATTAAAGTTCTAGTTAATGATATTTCATAATATCTCCATCCAACAAAACCAAATTTCGCGACACATCATTTCCCAATTATAAATACTACTTTTGACTTTTTAGAGTTAAAGTATTAATGTTGAAAAAATTACTGTTTTTAATGATTTTTATCTGGTGTTCCGGGCTTTATTCCCAGGAAACAGATTCGTCATATAAAACTAAAAAAGTAATCGCTACTCGTGATACAATTCATCTGGAAAACGTCAGTATCAATTCCGGTTTTTTCGAATTGATAAACTCCAGAAATGAACCCATCGATTCGACGTTTTATACGATTAATTTCCAAAAAGGATATTTGCTTTTAAACGAAAAATTCACTGCGAATTCAGACACATTAATTGTCAATTATTTAAAATATCCCGATTTCCTGACCAAAGAATATAGCCTTTACAAATCGAGTCAGGTAGTAAGCAATGACATCGGTTCGGAAAAATTATATAAAATAGACAACACTTCATCAAAAAAAATCATACCGTTTGATGGGCTGAACACTTCGGGAAGTATTACTCGCGGCGTAACTGTTGGAAATAATCAGAATACTGTTCTCAATTCCAATCTGGATCTACAGATTACCGGAAAAATATCAGATAAAATCAGTCTTCGTGCATCACTTCAGGATAGTAATATTCCTTTGCAAGATGGCGGTTATTCGCAAAAACTGGATCAGTTTGACAACATATTTATGGAATTGTTCAGCGACAAATGGAATATTCGGGCTGGAGATGTATTTCTGGAAAATCGAAAAACACAATTTCTAAATTTCAACAAAAAAGTACAGGGACTTTCTGCCAGTTTCGATTTTGGCGATGAGGACAATAAAACCAATGTATTTGCATCCGTAGCTTTTGTAAGAGGCCAGTATGCCAAAAGTTCTTTTATTGGTCAGGAAGGGAATCAGGGCCCCTACAAACTGAAAGGCCAAAATGGAGAATTATATGTTTTGGTGATTTCCGGTTCTGAACGTGTTTATGTTAATGGTGTCTTGCTTAAAAGAGGTGAAAACAACGATTATGTAATTGATTATAACGCAGGGGAAATCATTTTCACATCGCTTTTCCCTATTACTTCTGAAATGCGAATCAATATTGAATACCAATACTCGGATAGAAATTACAACCGATTGGTGACTTATGCCGGAGCAACACATGAAAATAAAAAATGGAGTTTTGCCGGTTATGTATATTCTGAAAACGATATGAAAAACCAGCCGCTTCAGCAAAATCTTTCTACCGAACAAGTTCAGATTTTAAGTCAGGCTGGAGATGATACTGCCTTAATGACGGCCCCATCAGCATACGAAGATACTTATGCTGATAACAAAATTTTGTACAAAAAAATCATTATTAATTCAGTAGAAGTTTATGAATATTCGAACAACGCTGTCGATGTGCTGTACAATGTGCGCTTTAGCCTTGTGGGAGCCAATACAGGGAACTACATTATAAGAAATTCGAATTCTGTTGAACGAATTTACGATTATGTGGCACCAGTAAACGGAATTCCACAGGGAAATTATGAACCTATTGTTCAATTAGTTGCTCCTATGAAAATTCAGGTCGCTACCTTTTTAGGAAAATACAATCCCAATGAGAAAACACTGGTTGATTTTGAAATTGGGATAAGCAATAACGACAGAAACTTATTTTCGGATATTGACGATGCCAACAACAATGGAATTGCAGTAAAATTAAATACCAAAAAGCGTCTTTTTACCAGAAAATGGACTTTGGATGGTTACGCCAATTACCAATTCGTTCAGGAAAACTTCAGGTCGATTGAACGTTTGTACAACATCGAATTTAATCGGGACTGGAATCTCAACACGGTTTTATCAGGCAACCAGAGTTTTCTCGTTACGGGTCTGAATTTTGATTTGTTTTCGGATAAAAAAACGTCTAATATCGGTCTTTTCAACTATCAGTTTGAAAAATTAGATTTCACAGAAAGTTATTCGGGAAGCCGTCATATATCAAATGCTTTTTTTAAATTAAAAAATTGGACAATTGAAAACAGAGGCAGCTTTTTGAATAGTGATGCGACTCTTTCTTCTTCAAAATTTATTCGAAACCTTACCAAAACCAAATATCATTTCGGAAAAAACTGGGTTGGAGGGAACATTCAAATTGAAGATAATCAGGAGAAAGATAAATTTACCAATCAGTTTTCGGCCCTGAGCCAGCGATTTTCAGAATATGGCGTTTTTGTGGGAAGAGGTGACAGCACAAAGGTTTTTGTAGAGTTGGGTTATTTGAGACGAAAAAATGATAGTTTGCAGAATGGGGTGCTACAGCATGTAAACAATTCTCAGACATATTTCCTGAAATCTAAACTGATTCAGAACAAAAAAACAGATTTAGCCGTTTATGCCAGCTATCGAAATCTTGATTTTACTGATGCTTCCAAAAAAAATGAGCCTTCCTTAAATTCCAGAGTGT
>Ga0247805_1001687_pt1 | contig 10511 bp, 7 predicted proteins | sample UWRJL044104R1_FD_180930 | JGI IMG/M metagenome (GOLD analysis project Ga0247805, IMG submission 180930) | Plant litter microbial communities from Arlington Agricultural Research Station in Wisconsin, United States - UWRJ-L044-104R-1 | ecosystem: Environmental > Terrestrial > Plant litter >...
TTCCTGGTATCCGCCTGTTTTGCTCATCAGGTAGTAATACTCTGCGGTCAGGCGCGCAGGTTTTCTTACAGCCTGCTCATAACATTCTTTGATCGCAGCAAAGGCTTTCTTATAATCCCCCTGCTTATCCATTACCTGACTATAGAGATGCAACACGAACTGACGGTCTTCCGGAGCATTTGTTGAATTTGCCAGTTCTTGCTCAATTAAAGTTTCTGCAGCTTTCAAATCGAAGGCCATGATTCCTGTCGCCACCGATCCTACATACATGATCCTTGCAGTTTCTACGATCTTGTTAAAATGGAACAAAGCTTTTGCCGAGTTTTTTGCAACAACAAAATTATCTACAAGTATAGCCCTGTATTGGTCAAAACTATCGCCAGGGTGTGCTTTCACCAGTCTTTCAAGAATCGCTTCTTTTTTTAAAGGATCAATGAAGATCTTCAAAGAATCAAGACTTGCCTTATAGGCAGGTTCTGCCTGCTGACTGTATCCTGAGTATCCTGTAACCAGGATCGCGATGAACATAAGTATCTTTTTCATATCGTCTATAGATTTTTCCTGGCCTCGGCCACTTGTACAATCTCACCAAAGCCGGTAAATTTCTTAGTGTAAGTACCGTTGCTAAATTCTCCCTGAGCATTGATGTCGAAATAATAAACTTCACCCGCGCCACCATTATTCACACCGATCACCAATTGTTTACTGGTCGTTCTTTTCATCTCAATATCTTTAATTACATATCCAGCTGGGAAGGTGTAGATCAATCTTGCCGATTTAGCAAGCATGTCGTATAAATATACCCTATTGCCAACAGTATAATAAAGTTGTTTTAAGATGGAAGAGGTTGCAAAGTTTGTTGCACTACCAATTTCCGGACTAGCTACCATCTGTTGATTAACACCAGGAAGGGTACTGCCAAATGCATCATACGTCAAAGACATTAAGTAGCGTCCGTTATTGTCTTCCATGATGAAATACCACTCAATTTCTTCCTCGAATAATGTTGATATACCACGATCATGCGCAATCATTTTTCTTCCCACATTTGCCATGTCAAACGAGCCCGTTGTTTTAGGTGCATCTTCCAGAATTCTTGAAAATATACCCATTCGCATAAAGCGCATTTTGGCATTATTATAAAAATAGGTAATGTCATAAGTGTTAGGAAATACTCCCGCGAACAGGTCATAGTCGCCAGGAATGCGTTGGCTGAAAGGCTTAATGTTGTCTGAAGCCGTGCCTGAAATGCCAGCATATAAACTGCCATCCGCAACAATGAACTGGTCAAATTTCGAGGTGTTCAGTATAAACACTGGTGCAGTTTTAAACGGAAGTGGCGTAGCCAAATTCGGAAGTATGGAACTTTTATCGCCAAGCTCCAGCCAGTCGTTCATATTAAACCGATACACATTTTGATCGCTGAAGTAATAGAAGAAACCACCTTTTCCAAAATTATATACTGCCAGGGCCTTACCCGGATAGCTTTTATTATTGGCCACTTCCATAGGGTTGTCAAAAATGACATCATCTGTCCGGATTAAAGAAACTTTACCTTTTCCATCCTTATTATTGACAATATACCAACCATCGGGATAGATACCAGTTACGGTAACGGTATAACGCTTCATCGTATAAATACCATTTCTATTACTCGTTATCCTGTAAGTCATTAAATAGGTACCAGGACTTAATGTTACTTTGAGGCGCAAATTTTGAGATGTAGCAATCACAGTCGAATCAATTTTCCAACTGTAGGTAAATGATTCGCCCGCAGGCATCGTTTGTACCAATGTTGGTGTGATGATCAGCGAATCCCGTTGAGCTACCGTGAAACTGGTTGTTGCATCTGTAATCTTAACGTCGTTGATTTGCTCATATTGAAACAGTTGATTGTCTTTACGGCAGGCAAATGTTAGCGTGATTGCTACAATCATGCTAAGCTTAAAAAAATGTTTTAAATGCATAATATCTAAATTAAGGGAAAGAAATCTGGTTCTTGTTCTCATCTAACAATGGGCCATTTGCGGCTTCATAAACCGCCAGTGCATTTCTTAGCGTTACGGGGAAGTTTAGGTAACCGTCCAACCCGATATTATCGTAAGAGAAATCTGTGATACCCAGAACCTTAACCATGAACTTGTACTTTTCGGCGCTAAATTCCCCAAAACTTGCATCAAGAACATCCCAATAAGCAGGTCTGACATACATACCCGATACGTCGATCTTCAGATATCTAAAATTCTCCTCCGTCTGAATAGTGGTGGTCGCTGGCGTCTGGCCGAGCGTACCTAAAGTAAAATCCTTGGTTTCTGCTGGCTCCAACACAATTCTATACACATTGCTTGCCATCCCAACAGAGTTGATCAGTACAAGGGGATAGTTAAATGTGGAGACTCCAGGTGGAATGGTCACTTCTTTTAGCTCAAAATCCACACCTGCCGTTGCCGTTGTTCCTGCAGCTGTTTTCAGTAATACGCTACGTGGCTGATCGGACAGCTTGCCAGTAAGCCTCAAGGGTATATACATCGTATCCCTTGTTTTCATAGTTTTTTGAAAGGCAAAAGAGTAACTTCTTACTGCTGTGGTATGTAATTGTTGATAGGTGTAAGCAAAAAAACTAACGCCATCTTTTCCTTGATAGGTTTCTACCGCTTCTTTTTTACAGGAAAAAAAGGAGAAGACCATCGTCACATATAATAAGTATTTCATAATACGAGTGTGATTAATTAGCATAATTCGGATTAAATTGAAGTTCAGAATCTGGAATTGGGAGTACATACTGCTCCGGTGCCATGTTAACATTACGGAATTGCATTCTTGAGGCTTTGATGCGTTTATAGTAAAAGAACAATTGTCCTTCCGCATAAAATTCCTTCTGATACTCTTTGGTAATCTCGGCTTTAAGCGTCACTGCGCTGAGCGTATTTGGCAAGGCATTAATTCCGCGGTTTAAGCGAACTGTATTTAAATACCCAACGCCGGCAGCAGGTGTAGACGCCGTTTCGGCCAGGATATAATACATTTCTGAAACACGTATGCCCGGTACGTACTGATCAAGTAAATTGTCGGTAATTGTGGTTGTAGCAGTGGACGCCTGCCAGAATTTAGAAGGAAACGTGACTCCTGCATCCTGCTCAAGGCGATAAGCAAATCTGAAATCTGAACCGCCACCACTGCTCGTTTCATAAAGTGTAGCAAAATTAGTCGTACTACGTGTAAGCGTTAGGCTGGCAGAACCCCTAAATCTAAAATAACTTTGTACCGTTGGCAGTATATCCCTAACCCTGATCATGAACACCTGCTCATTAAAATACAAGCGGTCACGTATCGCCAATCCCTGAGCAACAACGCTAGCTTGTGCCTGGGTTACAAAAGGATATTTCCCTGAGTTGACTACTATAGTTGCAGCCGCCGCCGCGCCAGTATTATCGCCGCTATACAACATGATTCTTGCTTCCAGTGCTTTTACACCGTAATAATTTAGCTTATTCCGCCTGGTACGCAAATCGCCGGTCACAATTGGATCAACAGGTAAGAGTAAACTCTCCGCTTCCTTGAGGTCGGCCAGGGCAAATTTAACCACATCAGCAGTTGTTGCCGGTGGATTTGCGTTTTGGTTAACATCTTTTTTGTAAGGGATGGCTTTTAGATTCGCGCCCGCAGTATATTCAGGCCCAAACATCCGTAACAAATCAAAATGTATAAATGCCCTTAAGGCCAAAGCTTCACCACGCAATAATGCATAAGAATCATTTGTTAACACCGAGCGGTCGGTCTCTGTGTGGATAATTATTTTATTGGCTGCGGCAATTGCAGTATAACTTGTAGACCAAATGTCATTCGTATAACCGATGACTTCTGTCGAAGTATAGTTCAAAAGTTGTGTCTGTTGTAGCCTAACTGAAGATCCCAGATCAAGTGTTGCATAATTTTGAGCCAGTGCGGAAACGAAGCCCATCGAAAGGTTGTCTCCGTAAAGCTGTTTACTGGAAAGTTGACCATAAATACCTGATAACGCCTGCTGGAAACCGACTTCTGAAGTAAACAATTGCTCTTCCGACAAACTTGTTTTTGGCGTTACATCCAAAAACTTTTTACAACTAAAAGACGTTGCACATATGGCCACAATTCCTATTATTAATGTTGTTCTTTTCATTGTGATATGAATTTTTTGAATTAAAATCTTGTACTCAGACCGAATGTGTACTCTCTGGCAAATGGATTATCTGTACCACGCTCAATGTCAATTGTACTTAGCGTGAGCACATTATTTGTCGTTGCACTAAGGGTCAGGTTCTGCAAGCCTAATTTTTTAATAAATGGTGTTTTAAACTGATAGCTTAAGTTAACTGAAGTGAGCTGAATGTTATTGTCGTTTTGGACAAAACGTGAAGTCAGCTTCGTTGGTGTTGGCGAGCCTGTAATTCTTCTATATGGACTCACACTTCCGGGGCCCGTCCAACCTAAATCATATGCCCGCCTATCCACATTATTCTTGGCATCAACAGCTTCTACACGATTTAGCAAAGTGCTGTTATACAATTGGGCGCCATAATTATAACTCAGGCTAAAGTTTAAGGCAAAACCTGCATACAAAAAATTTGAATTGACAGCACCAGTCCACTTAGGGAGGGAATCACCAACATAGGTCTTATCGTTTACGTCCCAAACAAAAGTTGGCGTGCCATCAGCTTTCAAATACACTTCCTGGCCGGTAACGGGATCGATACCCAGGGATCTCACTGCATAAATAGCCGTTGTTGACCTGCCTTCAATAAATTGGGCATTTTCGGCAGTTTGATTGGGATTATTTGTATTCAGTGCAGCGTTAAAAGCTTTAAGTTTTTCGGAAACTTCTTTTAGCACGGATTTGTTCCTGGCCGCATTCACAGAAATGTTCCACTTTAAACCTTTGCGGGGAACGGATAGTATGGTATAGCCCAAATCCAGCTGCAAACCCCTATTTTGTATTTTACCTAAATTTTCGGTAAACAAAGGAAAGCCAGTACTCGGTGCCAGTGAAACCGTAGTGAGTGCATTTTGGGTGACTTCATTATAAAACTCGGCGTTGAAAGTCAGACGGTTGTCTAGAAATGCTGAATTGACACCTATGTTTGACTTTAGTACTTGCTGCCAGCTCAAACCCGGGTTTCCCAGTCCGCCAGGAAAGGCGCCTACTTCGCCAAAATAACCGGTTGTTGTGCCCAGGTTATACCTGAATTGTGCAGCATAAGGATCCTGCACTGAGGTTCCTGTAGAACCATAACTGGCACGAAGCCTCAGCAAGTTGATTTTTTCGCTATCCTTCAGGAATTCTTCATTGTGCATGTTCCATCCTAAACCTGTAGACCAGAAATTACCAAATTTATTATTCACTCCATAAGCTGAAGAACCATCCCTGGTATAGGTAAAATCGCTAAAATACCGGTTGTCGTAGGAATATACGACACTTCCGGTAACGGCAATGTTGTTTACCGTACTTTCGTTTCCAGTAGGCCTGCTATTCAAATATTGTGCAGCAAACAAAATGTTGTCTAAACGGTCAAACGGAAAGCCCTGTGCAGCTACCGTGTAGGAATCAGCTTTTGCGCTGGCGATCCTCATAGTTGCATTGGCCGTAATATTGTGTTTTCCTATTTCTTTGTTGTAGTTTACTGATCCCGTCCCGTCCATAATAAAGGAACTGGTAGTGTTGATGGAATAGGTACCGCGTGTACTCAGATCAGCAACACCTTCAAACCGACTATCCAGCGCAGAATAGAAATTGTCTATCGTTCCATTGATCTTTGTTATTCCAAAGGCACCACTAAGCCATAGTGATTTATTGGCATCGTAACGAATAGATGTGTTGTTTCTTAAATTAAAGTTCTTGTTTCTGTCATTAATGGTGTTGTAGGTGATATCCATCAATGGATTCAATTTAATAGAGGTTCCAATACCGAAGCCCATGTCGATGTTTTCCAGGTATTTGTTTACGTTGCCATTTTCATCATAAGGCTTCCAATACGGGTTCAAATCCAGGTACTGACTAAACGCTCCGTAAGGAGAAGCATTGGAGACCACCTGCGTGCCAATGGTCTGGTTTTGGAACGTCAATTTATGCGTTCTATAGCTTAGGGTAAAAGTTCCTGCATAATTTTTCCGGTCTTGCCCTTTCATCACGCCCTGTAACAGGTTGCTGCTAAACGTAAGCCCGAAAGTCAATGACTCGTCACCTCCACGTAAGGCAAGATTGGTCCTGTTGTTAAAACCCGTTTGAACAGGGATAGATTTCCAGTCGGTATTCACACCGGCTAATACTGCTTTATATCGTTCCGAATTGATTAGATCACCTCTATAGCTGTTGGTGAAGCCCACGCGTCTTTCAAAATCAAGTTTTTCTTCCGAATTGAGCATGTGATAAACAGAAAGGTCCGGGGATGATAGTGTAAAGTTGTTGGTTAAGGTGACTTCAACCTTTCCTCTTGGAGGGAGAATGGTCGTAATTACCATAACACCATTACCACCACGTGAACCGTACATGGCCGTTGCAGAAGCATCCTTTAATAAAGTCACTGAGGCAATTTGGTTCATGTCCAAATCTACAACCGCCTGTTGCGAGACTTGGAAGCCATCCAGAATAAACAAAGGCGTATTGGGATTTCCTACAAGCTCTGCCCCAAGTGTCGGATAGGAGGTCTGGCCACGCATCGTCACCTGCGGAAGCGCATTAATGTTGCCGCCTACCACGTTGTTTGGAGTCATCCTGAAGGAGGGGTCTAGCGCAGCAATACTGGTAAAAAGGTTAACCGGGCTCACCGACTTAAGTTCAGCGCCAGTCATGGTTTTGGCAGCTCCGGTATAGGTGCTAACCTTGCGGTCAACCATCCCCGTAATCACGGTCTCGTTCAATGTAACCTGATCCTCATCCATGTAAATGGTATAATTCGAATTTGGAGAGATGGGCACATCAACGGTCTTATAACCTATAAATCTGAACTCCAGAGATGAAGCACCTTTGGATATACTGATGGTAAATTTTCCATTCTTATCCGTCTGAACTGTGGACTTCGTTCCCTTAATCGACACCGTAACGCCGGGGATAGGCATACGGTCTTTGGCATCACCTACAAAACCAGAAATGACTTCCTGCCTGGTCGTTTCATTTGCCTTGACAACCACTGTCTGGTTACGTATAATAAAATTTAGATTTTGCCTGGCAAAAATCTCGTTAAGTACGGCTGATAACTCAGCATCTTTAACATTGATATCTACCGGAGACGAATTTTCCAACAAATTGTCCGTATAAAAGAAATTATAACCCGTCTGTCGGTTAAGTTCCTTAAAGACAGAACGAAGTGAAGCATTCGACTTTGTCAAAGTCACCTTCTGGGCAAGGCTCGACGCACTTACCTGCATAAAGCATGCTATAATAATTACGATGGTTAAGCGCATAGTTAGCAATAGTTTTAGGTACAGCCGTTTAGGCATACCAAATTTCCTTGAATTTTGATACATTAGTAGTCGGTTTGGTTAAGCAGCCTCTTTTGCGTTGGACCGTGAAGAGGACTGCGGTTATCACTTTAATTTTTAATTGAATGTGCCAAACTTTTACCAGGTCCTGATGTCTAGTCCGGGCCTGGTTTCGTTCAACAGGTCATTAGTTAGTAGAATCTTTTTTTCATCTGGTTAAGTTTAAGGTTCGCATTTAGTTAATTGACAGGTTAGCTTTTACTTTGACACATATACGGTTCGTCCTTTGACCTCGAAACGGGCTTCCCCTGTTGATTCCACGATTTCAAGTACTTTTGACAATTTATCAAACCGTGAAACTTTGCCGCTGAAACGCTGGGTGGTTTTTTCTCCAGTGTAAACAACTTCCACATTATACCATCTACTGATCATTTTCATGATCGTTTCAATGTGTTCACTTTCTATTACAAATTCATTGTTTTTCCAGGCAACAGCCAGGTCTGTATCCGTTTCACTGACCTGTATTTTACCAGCAAACAACTTCGCTTGTTGCCCTGGTCTCAGTACTTTAGAATTACCGGATGCAGACAACTTCACACTTCCTTCCAGTAAGGTGGTTTTTTCTACTTCTTCGTCAGCATAACTGCTGATGTTAAAATGAGTGCCCAACACCACTACTTCCTGCCTGTTTGTTTTTACAATAAACGGATGTTGCTTATCTTTTGCTACCTCAAAATATCCTTCTCCACTCAAGCTAACCACCCGCTTTCCATTGTCAATCAAAGCGGCGGTGTATGTGAGGCTGGAAGCTGCATTTAAATAGACCAGTGAGCCGTCGGGCAAACGAACCTGGTAAGTCTCTCCACGGGCAGTTGATAAGGTATTGGAAGCATTCGGGTCAGATGCTTTATGATCAACTTCGTATACCAATCTGCCGTCGCCGGATTTAGTGATCGTCAACCCCGCTTCCTTGCCAATTACACCTTTCGAAGCTTTTGCCAAGCTGATCTTCCTGCCATTTGCCAGGGTAAGTGTGGCACCAAAATCACCCGGTTTAACATCATGTATGGCAACTGGAGCTACAGTGGCCACCTTTTCCGATGGGTTATTGAAAAAATAAATGCCTGTGCATACCAGGGCCAAAACAGCAGCAACACCAGCAATTTGTAACCAGAGTTTAAGTGTGTTATTTTTTCTGGCGGGTATGGCCGCACTGGCACCCTTAATCTGAGAAAATAAGTCGCGGTCAACTTTTGCCAGCACTTCGGCAATGGCAGCGTCAGTTGCGTAACTTTCGTCCTCAATTTCTAAAACATCGATGATGATGGCTTTCAACGCGTCCTGATCTTCATCAAGTTGAAAGTAATTCATCAGATGCTGTGTTTCTTCCAGGCTACAGGTGTTGTCCAGGTATTTTTTGAAGAGTATATGGAGTTGATCGGATGGTCTCAAGGTTCAATTTTTACAGCTAATACGTAGCTGGGCAAAAAAATCCTTAGCCGGTTAACAAAAAAATAACAATTAATTTCCAAAATTAACGATCAGCATCAAAAACCTTTGAATAAAACACTTAAAACCAGGGAAACAGTCAATGCAGCCGAATCCTTAAAATATGCCCGGAGAAACCTATTGGCCTGCAGCATATGGCTACTGATGGTTTTGGCATTGATTCCCATAATCTCCTCCACTTCCCTGTAAGATTTACCCTCCAATTTGCAGAGTGTAAATACCATTTTACGCTGTGGTGGCATGAGATCTATGGCCTGCTGTAACTTTTGAGCTTCCTCTTTACCCAGCAAATCTTCTTCAATGTGCAAGTACAATTCCGAACTGGAGGCTACCACTTTAGCCAATAAACGTTTGTCTTTCGCTACTTTCCGATAATAATCATGGACCAGGTTTTCTGCGATGCGGAAAAGATACGATTTAAAAGATTTCTCGGGATCAATTTGTGTTCGCGCTTCCCATATTTTGAAAAAGAGCTCCTGCAGGGTTTCTTTGACCAGGTCTTCAGATTTGAGCAGCTTAAATAAGTTTCCGGCGATGCGCAGCTTATAGTTGTTGTAAAGTATTTCAAATGCACGCTCGTCTCCGTTCTTCAATTGAAGCAATAAAACCTGCTCATCAGCTTGATTAACGTTGACCATTCGTTCTAAAAATATACGTTTACTGAAAGACAAGGTATAAATAATCTTTCATGAAAACTGACCTTCTGATATATTTACGAAGAATCAAGCCCAATATTAAGTATTTTTTTTATTATTGTTAAATAATCGTCTCTTGCAAAGAACATGTTTCCCAAGCATATACGTATTATCAAATGTTTAGCATTTAATTGCTGATCAATAAATTTATCATAATAACCCTAAATTAACGCACATGAAAAAAAACCCTAAAGTTCCCGTTATGCCTACCTTACCTAAACACTTTACCGATAGCATGGAAAAAGTAGCAAATCACGTACACGGAAGGTCTATTAGTGACAAGTTTGCCAAAGAGTGGGATATTAGCGAGGAGCAATCAAGTGCCTTGTTACAATATCTTTTTGATACCGGTGTCATTACAATGAAATGGTTGCCAGAAAAAGGACAACTTTGCTTTCTTAAAAATGAGCTTCCAAACTAATCAAACTCACAATCAACCCACAACGGGCAGCCGAAAGTGAAAATCACTCCCAATGCCATCGCCATCTTCCAGCCAGATCTCTCCCTGATGACGCCTGATGATCTCTGAACATAAAAACAGGCCAATCCCGAAACCAGATGAATTCTTTACATGTGGATTCTCAATCTGGCTAAACCGCTCAAACACTTTATTCCTGTCTTTATCAGCAATGCCACATCCCTCATCCATTACACTGACTTCCACATAACCAGGCTTTTGAAAACAGCTCACTGTAATGGATTTGCCGGCAGGCGTAAACTTAATGGCATTCGCAACCAGATTAGTCAGCAAAACCCCGATTTTAGCCCGGTCTGCCGTCACCCTAAGCTTTTCACAGCCCTGCTGAATAAACTGGTGCTTTGGCGCAGTTAACCTAACTTCGTCCAGGTACT
>Ga0247805_1001689_pt1 | contig 10506 bp, 6 predicted proteins | sample UWRJL044104R1_FD_180930 | JGI IMG/M metagenome (GOLD analysis project Ga0247805, IMG submission 180930) | Plant litter microbial communities from Arlington Agricultural Research Station in Wisconsin, United States - UWRJ-L044-104R-1 | ecosystem: Environmental > Terrestrial > Plant litter >...
TAGGTGTGGAGTATGTAATAGATGGCTCAGTTACACAAAACAAAGGTTATCAAACCAGCTCTACCAGTGATGTTTCTAACACCAAAGTAAAACGCAATGATAACGATAAGGTAAAAGGTGTTTCTTCTTATGGTTCTACCAATAGCAATTCGGTGCAACGTTATGATGTATCCGTGAGTTTGCACATTTATATGGACAACAATGTGAGCATTTACAACCAATCTCATAAAGCTTTTTTCACAAATACCGACGGGTCATACAGCAGCCCGCTGGAGTATTTATTAAAAAGAAGCCCTTTGTATAGGAAATAACGATAAAAAAAATAGTCTGACTGTAGCGTTTACCCGTTTGGTTACGTATTGGCTTTACGATAACCAACCTAAACATGAAAAACGATCTGAATTCCGCTTTTAAATCCTTAACTATTGTATTGACCATCGGCTTATTTTGCCTGGGCTGTAAAAAAAAAGAACGCTCCTCCACAGATTGGGCTGAGCTTGCTACCGCAAAGATGAGTGAGATCACCGCACTTACGGCCAACATTCCCTGCAGCCAGCAGGCTGATGTTTCCATTCAGGAGATACCTTTAGACTGTTCAACGAACTATTACCCCGTTAAAACATCCGACAAGTCAAAATTTGAAAAACTTAAAAAAGAATATCTTGATCTGTTAAGTGCGCAAAGTAAGGCCATGTACAACGAAGGTTACATCGTTGAACCTTGTTTTGAATCCATCTGGATCAGCGAGCAAGCCATACGATTAGAATGTAAATCGGGGGCCGTTCAGGTTATCACCTCTGCAAATCTGAGCATCGAAGAAGCCAAGCCGCTGGCTGCAAAAACCTATGAAGAAATTATGGCGATCGTAAATGCCCAAGTCTGCACCAATGCATCCGCATGGGGGTTTACACCTCTAATTAAAGACAGGCTGATGGATGTCGACTTTATTACTTATTTAGCTGTAGAGAACTACACTGCATTTAAGAAAAAGGTTTCATTGTACAACAGACTAAAAGCCAGGATTATCCAGGCAGAAGGTCCTGCTGATGTAGTCAAACCGCAAATGCAGGTAGAAAAAATAGAATGTGTAAATAACAAACCTGTTATTAAATTGATTAAGCGGTAATAATACTTCTTCGGCTGCTTCAATTATATTTTAGGAGAATCATGGTATCCGGGACAAATTTGCCCCGGATACCAGATTATAACCGCTGTTTATATTGGTTCGGTGGATTAAACATTACCTGTTACTCAAACGTTCAGACTTCAGCCATTTTCCAATTTCCTGTAACACTTCTGGAGCAATGGTTTCTTTAAGGCTCGCATATTCCTGCAGCTGACAAGTGGTACAATGCTGGAGCAAATGATTTAAACCTGTGATTTCTTTCACAGTTACATTTTTATTCCCTCCTGTTGCAGGAAGATTTTTCCAATTCTCCAGGTTAGGCTTAGACCTCACCATCAAGTCCTTATCTCCATTGATGGCTAAAATCGGCACTTTTACTTTCGGTAAAAAAGCAACCGGGTCAAATTTTAAAAAATAACGATACCAGGGCTTTGTGGCATTCATCACATAACTGTAGATCGGGAAACGGAAATGATCAAACTCGATATTCAACGTTTTAAAATAGGCATCATCCTTTTTTTTCCATGTTGCATACGTATCATTCAACTTCTGCTCCATATTCGCAGAATCTGCATAATTAAAGGCCGTTTGAAACATCAGGTTATTGATCTCGTTTGATCGTTTCTTATCGTAATCTTTCAATTGTGAAGCGGCGACGATATCCGCATTCTGACTTTTTAGAGAGCTCATGCCATTTACCGCAAGGCCCGATAAACTGATCAGAAAGGCTACGTCTTTAGATTGGGAGGCCGCAATTGCACTTGCAGCACCACCTTCGCTATGGCCTGCCAGCCCAATCTTCTTTAAGCCCAAATCCTTACGGGATTTCAGATAGGCAATTGCCGCCAGTGCATCATTGGCAAAATCAGCAGTCGTAGCCAGGTCATAATCGCCTGTGGTTTTTCCTACACCCCTGTCATCCATCCTGAGCACAGTCAGACCTTTGCTATTCAGGTATTCAGCCAATACTTTAAACCAGGGATGCCCAGCCATCGTACCATCCCGGTCCTGCCTTCCTCCTCCGGAAATCAAGACCACCGCATTATAGGTGTTTCCTTTTGCAGGCACAGAAACCGTAGCCCCAAAGGTAATACTGCCATCCAAATTTTTAAACGATACATCTGTACTTTGGGCCATGGCTGTTTCCATTGAAAAAAAAGCCAGGATTATTAACCAAATTTTCTGCATTTCTAATCTCCCTTTCTTGCCAGTTCCACCATCATACTGATCTCATCTACAAGTTCGGAAGGACTCCCCATGTAACCAACTTCAGAAAAGCGCAGGCTACCATTTTTATCGATCACCATTTTGTGAGGAATAGGTCCGACACCAAAGCTTTTAGAAAACTTTGCATCGGCATCAAACAACACATTAAAATCGAAATTGTGGTCTTTCAGATATTTGGTTACATAAGCCTCATAGTCCTTCATTTTCTCCTGGGTATCTACAAAATAGAATACCACATCTTTGTCATTCTTATACTTCTCTACGGCCATATTCATACCTGGAAAAGCTGCCTTACAAGGTGCACACCAGGAAGCCCAGAAATCCAGCACCACGACCTTTCCTTTCAAATCACTCAACTTCACCATTTTTCCGTCCCGGTTGCTCTTCACATTAAATTCCGGCAAACGCTGTTTGATCATAGATTTCTTCACCTTGCTTTCCAGTTCGGCATCCAGTTTCGTATCCTTCAAAGATGCCAGGTAAGCATCGTAGCCAGCTTCACTTTGATGCAGGGAAATATAATTTTTCTTCAGCATTTCCAGCATTAAAGGCGTCACCTGGTTTTTCTTCATGCTGCGTTCCAGTACCAATTTCAACTTGTCTTTTTGTCCGGCCCTTTCCAATAAAACAGATGAAACTTCATTCAGCGGAGCATTGCCATATTCATATTTCTGTTGCGCAGCGCCAGCAAAACCCAAAGCCTGTTCATCTTTATGTAAATGCATCAAGATATCTGCATATATCCCTGCATTCCCCATATAAACATTCATAAATCCCTCAGGCTTCAAATCATTGAATTGTAACAGTCGGCTCATCATCGGCCTTGCATATACATATGCTTCTGCAGCAGTAAAAGTTTTAAGTGATACATAGGGTACCTGCATGCATTTGTAAAAAATGTTTGCCAAACTCAGAAATGGTGCCTCTGCGACATATTTTTTAAAGGTCACAGAATCCTTTTCTACCGAAGCAATGATGGCAATGGAACTGTAAAACTTAGCATAGTCTATGCGGTTCGCCTGATCAAAGGCACGGTCAGCTTTATCCATTGGAAAGCGTTCCAGGAAGCTGATGGTCATAGCCAATAACTTTTTGTAATCCCTTTCTGCGCCCATCAACTTGACTGCTGCAAGTTTCTCCGCGTTTTTGCTTTTAATGGCATTCGAATCGATGGCGGCAATAACTTTAGCCATAGAATCTGCGGATGTAGAATTTTCCAGAATTTCTGCATATACCCTTTTGATGTTATTCAACTCTTTTACGGTTAGATCCGGCAGGTTTTTCATCGTTGCAACATCCTTCAGCGCAGCTTTTTTCGCTTGCTCAGGATTCACTTTTTTAAGTACCTTCAAGTGAGGATAAAAAATATCCCGCTTGCTGGATGGTGCATAGCGGAGTTGCTGCTCCATCCAGTAAACCACTACATCATCGCCAATCAGCAATTTATCTTTAGTAAAATCAGGAAACAGTTCCGGTACAGAAGGGTTTCTCAAAAAAGCCCATCCAGCATAAGATCCGGGAACATTTTTGCCATCTTTCTCAAAGAGCATCCAGCCGTAAGCCATATTTTGCCCGATATCTGTTAGTTTTCCGCTTTTAAACTTGAAAGCAACAAAACTTGCATTTTGCGGTAAGCTATAGCTGGCATACCAAACGCTATCTTTTTTTTCTAATGTGATGTCGTTCTTTTGCCATTGGTAGTCGCAGAACTGGTAAACTGTTGCAGTAATGTTCTTTTTCCCTGCTAAAACTGTACCTTTTGGATTATAGGTAACGCCGATCTTTTCACCGGCAACAGGTTTTTCAGTACTGAGTTTAAAATTTTTGTCCTGTGCAAAAACGGACATCGTGGTTATTACAAGTGCCAGCGCAGTTGTAATGATTAACTTTTTCATAGTTGTGTGTATATGGAATTTCGTAATAATTGTTTTCTTCGGACCTGCTTATCCGCCGCCTTTACTGGTCATGTCAACCACTTTACCAAAACCTTCAAATTTGTTGAGCAGTTCTGGAATCTTAGATCCCCCGCTCGGGTTAATTCCAAATTCGTAAACCCGACCAACATTACCGTCCCAGGTGGCAGCATACAACACCCATCCATCTGTAGTTTGCAAAGAAGTATTCGGTTTTGGTTTAAAAATCTTCATGCTGGTGATGGTCTCTCCTGCCGGAAAAGCATAGCCTTTAAAAGTCGGAATGGCGGTTGAAGAGTCAAAGTTGTACACGTAAATGTCGTGGGCCGTGGCATAATAAACTACATTACCATACTCACTTGCCCTGAATATTGTCGCATTGGCAATATCAGGAAGTGCGGTCATGTCATACCTGGCAATCGCCATCAGTCCGTCATCTGCTTTGTTAAAATTAGTGACATATAACCAGCGGCCTGTTCCGGTAAGGTCTTTGAAAAAGCTAAGCGTATAACTCTGAAAACCCCTGTCCATATCGATCAGCGTTTTTCCGATATTGGTCAGATCAAATGGCTGTGTAGTAGCTGCCGGCGCTCTGAACTCGGCCATCACATTGGAGCTGACCGGATGGATAAACTTCAATTTCTGGTCATCATAGACAGCGCCGATGATACTGCTTGATGATGCTTCCGCAATGAAAGGTGCCAGCGAATAGCTTCCGGTAACTGCACCAGGGAAGATGTTACCCAATGGATCAGTCGAACTGATAAAATGCATTTTTTTATCATTGATCACCATGTCGTTGAAACTCGTTGAACTCAATACAAATGCCTGCGGATTGATCACCGTTCCAGGGCGTAAAAAGATTCCCGCGTTTTCACGCATAAAGGTGAAGTCAACCCCACTAACCCGGGTTAAATGCGTAGAAGTACCAATAGTCACCCAGTTTTCCGTTGGGGCCCTTCTGGAAGAAGCGATAAACCTCGGTTCGCCAGTAATCGCTTGTCCCTGTGCCTGCGAATAGATATTTTTAACCCATTGATTGGTAGTCGCGGTAGGCACCGCATTTTTTGTCAGCAAAAAGTCGACATCACTGGTATTGTTCCTGGTGTGTAATACCAATAACCCATAACCTATATTGATATTTGCAGTCACATTCAGGTTAAACTGAATGTTAGATTTCAGATTCGTTTTGGGATCTGTGACAATCAATTCCAGTTTATATGGACCTATCGGATTTCCAATGGTGGCATTTAGTTTTCGGGTTGTTGAAATCAACTGGGAAACCGGAACCTCAGTTGTGGTTCCTACAATCACTTTATAGAGGAGCCATTGGTAAGTAAGCCTTGCCGTATCCGCAACCGGAAAGCTAATTCCCGGTTCAATTTTTATGGCTGAATATCTGGGTACTGCATAAGTGCCTGCAACATGAGTGGTATCGATCAGCGGCACACCCGTATTTACGTAGTCGTAATTCCCAAGGTCTTTTTTGCAGGCAAAGGTCATCAACACCAATAAGCCGATCAGGGCAGCATTGGCATAATTATATATCTTATTTTTCATCCTTTTCTATCTTGTACGTTAATTAGGAAATGTAACCAGCAGCCCATTTTCGTCTCTCAACGGTGTGGTATGGGTATTGTTGTACTCAACCAGTGCTTCCTTCATCCTGTTTTTAAGGTCTGTCATCATGGCGAAAGAATATTCTCCCGGAGCCAAAGGCACACGTGCGCTCTGCTGTAGTGCAAAATCGCTTACCCCAAGTATGTCAATAATAAAACGATATTTTGCAGTACTATAAGCACCGAAAAAGTTAATCAGGCCTAGTCCGCCTTCCCAATTGGCCGGCTTCACCAGATTGTCACTCCACAGAACCGTAAAGAAATTATCTTCCACCACTCCAGGCTTAAAATCGCTGGTTTCTGCAATGCTTAAATTGAGCTGAACGGTTTTGGTTTTGATGTCACTGGTACGATACAGCAGTATGTACAAATAGCCTTCAACTGCTCCGGCTTTCACGATACCATTGATGAAATCAAAATTTGTTCCTTCAACAGCAGTACTGCCTTCTGCAATCATTTTACCCCTTACTACACGATCATAATCTTTAGGAAAACCCATTGTTTTCACCTTAATCTTTACCGTATCCATAAGAATGCTGGATGGTACTTTTAGGAAAGAATAAGATTTATTGGTGATCCTCGTTTTAAGCAGATCGGTTGCCCGTTCAAAAAAGTAAACCTGCGGACTGTCGACATAAGGTTCAAGGCTTTTATTGCAGGCAGATAAGGCCATGGTCAGCAATGCAAACAGTACATATTTTAGAGTTAAGTTCTTCATGATTTTAAAATTAGTTACCATATTTCAATTCATCTTCAGGCAAAGGAAGCACGTAGATCGCGTTGCTACCTACTACCGCAGTATACGCTATAGTTGGAGAATTTAACCGCTTGTAATAATAGAACAGCTGGCCTTCAGCTATAAATTCGCGCCGGTATTCTCTGTAAATCTGGTTTTGTAACTCCTGATCGCTAGTGGTAACGGCAACGTCAGCAGTCTGATTTCTAGCCCTTCTTACAGCGTTCAGATAAGCGACAGCCCTGGTTTTATCTACGCCGATCAGACATTCTGAAGCGATGTAATACATTTCAGAAACCCGGATGACTGGCATTTTGTACATGAAATTTATAAATGAATTGGCTACAGGCGTATATTTCGTGCTATATCGATAAACACCACCTGGATTTTCTGATAAATACAGAAAACGGTAATCTGAGCCGATGCCGTCAAAATCTGCTGCATACTCTGCCGATAATTTAGCAAGGCGATTGGTTTCGGTACCAAAATAGCTGGCTGTATACGTATGCAGGTCATTGATGTTTAGCGAAAATATGAGTTCAGAGTTGTATACCCGATCCTGCCCGGTTGTGATGTTGGCAACAGCAGCAAAAGGAAATACTTTCGAATTGATCACTTCTTCAGCGCACTTCAGGGCATTTACCTGATCACCCGCATACAGATAGACCCTGGCCTGCAAAGCCTTTACCGCATAATAATTGAATTTATAACTCCGGTCTCTTAAATAATTGTTTGTAACCGTATTTCCGGGCACAATCGGATCTGAAGTTTTTAGCAATGCTTCTGCCGCATTCAGGTCGGCAATGACTTTCCCAATCACATCTTTCACACTTGTTCTTGGCGTATTCTGCGTTACAAACTTTGTTACATAAGGAATGGCTAGCGCATCCATCCCACCAGCAGAAGCAGGTGCAGGCGCATACATGCGCAACAAATCAAAATGCATAAATGCCCTCAGTCCAAGCGCTTCTCCTTTGATGACATTGTAGTTGGGACCAGTAAATGCCGGTAAATCTGCTCTATCCAGGTTCTCGATCAGGTTATTGGCATTGGCAATACCATTATACATGTCTTTCCAAACCGCAACTGTTCTGGTTTTGACACTGTCCAACGCATAATTATAGGCATTGAAATTGGTATAAAAACCGGTAATCTGGCTGTACTGGCGACCAAGCACATCGATCATTCCAAAGGTAAGTTCCTTTCCGTACAGACTTTTAGCGGTCAGCTTCACATAAACCCCGGTCAGGGCATTCTGATAACCACTTTCATCCTTAAATGCTACGTCAGATTCTACCTGGGTTTTAGGTTTAACATCCAGGAATTTTTTGCAAGCGCCCAGATGCAGGGCCAGCATTGCAATAACGATATAATAGATTCTCTTCATGTGGTTTTAAATTAAAATGAAGCCTGTAAAGACAATGAAATGGTACGTGCAAAAGGATAATCCAATCCACGCTCTGTTTTAACTGTAGAAAAACGCGCAAGATCATTTAAGTTGACACTGGCTGAGATTCTGTTGGCTTTGTTTGGACCTAAAAATTTCAATTGATTAAACTCATAGCCAAAACTGATTGAAGACAAAGCCAGCTCATTAAAATCCTGAACGAAACGGGAACTCAGCTGTGTGGTACTCAAATCTGCAATATCCTTATATAAAGCAGCTTGTCCCGGTGTTTTCCAGCGGTCGTTTAATGCCCTGACATCCACATTGTAAGCAAAATCAACATTTTCCACCCGTTCTGCCAGGGTGCTGTTGTACACTTGTCCACCCAACCTCACCGTAAATGCAAAGCCCGCGGTGAAGTCGCCAAAACGCATGTTACTTCCAAAGGTTCCGGTAATGCCCGGATTGGAATCACCACTGTTTACCAGGTCGTCAGTTGAATAGATATAAGTTTGTGTGCCATTGGCCTTTTCATAAATTTCACGACCATTTGACGGATCGATACCAAATGATTTCACTGCCCATATGGTGCTCATCGATTGATTGGGTACATACCTGGCGTATGGGCGCTGCAACCTTAATCTTCTATCTTCCAGGGATTCGCCAGGCCTTTGTGCAGCATTGTCATTTGCAGTATTCAGTTCCAATATGGCATTCGAAACTTTGCGGATTTTATTGGTAGAATGTGCAACATTGGCAAAAACGCTCAAGGATTTACGATTTGCATTCAGGATATTCATATTCACTGCGGCCTGGTAACCCTTATTTCTCACCTCTCCAATATTCTCCTTGTAACTGGCAAAACCCAATGAAGGCGGCGTAATCTGATCGGTTAACAAACCTTTGGTGTCTTTAATAAAATAGTCAAAGCGTACGCTCAGTTTTTTAAACAGGAATACGTCTAAACCAATATTTTTATCCAGCACTTTTTGCCATTGTAAATCTTCGTTGGGAAGTCCCATCAACTGCAATGCAATATCCCCATTGTAATTTTGGCTGGTATTGTACTGATAAGTAGCAATAGATAAATAGCCATTTGAAATTGGTGATCCCGTATTTCCAACACTGGCTCTCAATTTTAGCTGATCAACAAAGGTCAATGGCTTCATCCAGGATTCATTGTGGAGATTCCAGCCAATACCGAAGGAAGAAAAAGATCCCCAGCGGTTATTTGCACCAAATTGCGAGCTTGCATTGTTGCGGTAAGATACGTCCGCCAGAAAACGATTGTCGTATGAATAGTTTAATGCTGAAGTTAATGCAATGGTATGTATGGTGTTTTCAGAACCTGTTGCCTTAGAGCCTGACCTGAACTGGTTACCAAAAGCGATGTCATCGATATTGTCGTTCGGGAAACCCACCATAGTAAAACCGTTACTCTCATTACTATTGGTATTGATCGAAGCGATTGCATTGGCAAAGATCTGATTTTTACCAAATTGGAGATTGTATGCGGCACCAAGATCGGAGCTCAGGATATTTTGCTTGCCATTTGTTTTCGTATATTCTCCCCGGTTTTGATACTCCGGGGAACTTGGCTGTATCCCTAAATACTTGCTATGACTGGCAGGAAGGAAATAATCTGTTCCATTATTTTGAGATGTGATCCCCAGGCGACCGGTTAAACGCAGGTTCTTCTGTACCGACCACTCCGCATAAAAGTTCTCGGTAATGCTTCTGTAGTTGCTGTTGTCCTTTGTATTCAACCCAGCATCATACAAAGGATTTCTTACCGTCCTTGAAAATCCCTGGTAACTTGGAATCAATACGCCGGCATCATCGGTCATGCGCCAGTAGGGATTCATTTTCGCATATTCGCTGAATGACCCATACTTAGAATTCACCGCTTTGTTATTGTCGACAGTTAAGATGTTATTGAAGGCAAAGTTTTTGATCCGGTAACGCAAATTGATACTTCCGGAAAGCGTTTTACGGGAAGATCCGATCATGACACCAGAAATGTTGTTGTAGTTTAAATTTGCCGAATAACGCATGGCATTGTCGCCACCTTCCAGGTTTACCGAATGTTGCTGGCCGTAACCGTTTTGCAAGGGTTGAGATAACCAATAGGTATCCACACCGTCCAGTGCGGCTTTCTGATTTTGCGTATACTGCCTCAGTAAACTCGCCTGCGCATCCGGAAAAGGAGAAGTATACATACCGGCCAGGCTTTCTGCCTGTACTTTTTCAAGGGAATTGGTCAGGTGATAACTACTCAGGTCTGGTGCTGTGATGTTCAAACTGCCCCTGTAAGATACACGCAAGGCCCCTGCCTCAGGCGTAATGGTCTCGATCACCACCACCCCATTTCCGGCTTTGGCACCATAAATTGCTTTTGCTGAAGCATCCTTCAACAGCGTAACACTTTTAATCATATTGATGTTCAAATCAAAAACACGTTGCAGGGTAGCCTCGAAACCATCCAATATAAATAGCGG
>Ga0247805_1001690_pt1 | contig 10504 bp, 12 predicted proteins | sample UWRJL044104R1_FD_180930 | JGI IMG/M metagenome (GOLD analysis project Ga0247805, IMG submission 180930) | Plant litter microbial communities from Arlington Agricultural Research Station in Wisconsin, United States - UWRJ-L044-104R-1 | ecosystem: Environmental > Terrestrial > Plant litter >...
GCACCCGGATCGCAGGTGGTGCGCCGTCGCGGACGCACGTTCGTGATCAACAGCACCAACCCGCGCATGAAGGCCCGCCAGGGCTGAGTGCCGCCGCATGACGCAGGAAAGCCCGCAGGCACGAGCCTGCGGGCTTTCGTGTGCGCGGGCTCAGCCACGCTTGGCTCAGCCGCGCTTGGTGAACGTCACCGGCTCCTCGACGTAGGGAGCCCACGCGGTGCGCAGGTCGTCGGTGATGCGCTGCGGACGGCCCGTCGCCGCGGTCACCATCACGAGAGTGGTCGCCGCCTTCGTGTAGAGGATGCGCGGGCTCACCCCGACCGGGGAGAACAACTCGTAGCAGATCTCGAGGCTCGCGCCTCCCATACGCCCGATCCACATCTCGATGTCGATCGGTGCCCTCATGTACGGGATCGGCGCGAGGTACTCGATTTCCTGGCGCGCGATGAGGCCGATCATCTCGGCCCCCGGTCGCGCGTCGAGGATCGCGGTGTCCGCGCCGGGCGCACTGCCCTCGTCCGGTCGCCAGAACGCCTGGATGCGCGCCTCCTCGAGGAGGCGCAGCATCTCGGCGTTGTTGACGTGGGCGTAGGCGTCGAAGTCCGACCAGCGCAGCGGGATCTGGACGTGCAGACGCGTCATCAGTCGCGGGTGAGCTTGCGGTACGTGGAACGGCCCGGCTTCGCAGCATCGGCGCCGAGGCGCTCGATCTTGTTCTGCTCGTACGACTCGAAGTTGCCCTCGAACCAGTACCAGTTCGACGGGTTCTCGTCGGTTCCCTCGTAGGCCAGGATGTGGGTCGCGATGCGGTCGAGGAACCACCGATCGTGAGTGATGACCACGGCGCAGCCGGGGAACTCGAGCAGTGCGTTCTCGAGCGATCCGAGGGTCTCGACGTCGAGGTCGTTGGTGGGCTCATCGAGCAGCAGGAGGTTTCCGCCCTGCTTGAGCGTCAGCGCGAGGTTGAGGCGGTTGCGCTCTCCACCGGAGAGCACGCCGGCCTTCTTCTGCTGGTCGGGACCCTTGAAGCCGAACTGCGAGACGTAGCCGCGCGACGGGATCTCGGTCTTGCCCACCTGGATGAAGTCCTGGCCGTCGGAGACGACCTCCCAGAGGGTCTTGTTCGGGTCGATGCCGCCGCGGTTCTGGTCGACGTAGGAGATGTCGACGGTGTCGCCGATCTTCAGGTCGCCGGAGTCGAGCGGCTCGAGGCCGACGATCGACTTGAACAGCGTGGTCTTACCAACACCGTTCGGGCCGATGACGCCGACGATGCCGTTGCGGGGAAGCGTGAAGCTCAGTCCGTCGATGAGCACGCGGTCGTCGAAGCTCTTCTTGAGGTTCTTCGCGTCGATGACCTGGGCGCCGAGACGCGGGCCGATCGGGATGACGAGCTCTTCGAAGTCGAGCTTTCTCGTCTTCTCCGCCTCGTTGGCCATCTCCTCGTAGCGCGCGAGGCGGGCCTTGGACTTGACCTGGCGGCCCTTGGCGTTGCTGCGCACCCACTCGAGTTCGCTCGAGAGGCGCTTGGCGAGCTTCGCGTCCTTTTTGCCCTGGACGGTGAGGCGTTCCTGCTTCTTCTCGAGGTACGTGGAGTAGTTGCCCTCGTAGGGGTAGAGCTTTCCGCGGTCGACCTCGGCGATCCACTCCGCGACGTGGTCGAGGAAGTACCGGTCGTGAGTCACGGCGAGCACGGCGCCGGGGTACTTGGCGAGGTGCTGCTCGAGCCAGAGAACGCTCTCGGCGTCGAGGTGGTTGGTGGGCTCGTCGAGCAGCAGCAGGTCGGGCTTCTGCAGCAGCAGCTTGGTGAGCGCGACGCGGCGCTTCTCACCACCGGAGAGGCTGTGCACCGGGTAGTCCCCCGGCGGCGTGCGCAGTGCGCTCATCGCCTGCTCGAGCTGGGAGTCGAGGTCCCAGGCGTCCGCCGCGTCGATGTCCTCCTGAAGCGTGCCCATCTCGGCCAGCAGCGCGTCGAAGTCGGCGTCGGGCTCGGCCATCTCGAGGCCGATCGCCGCGTGACGGTCGACCTTGGCCTTGATCTCGCCGACGCCCTCCTGCACATTCTCGAGCACGGTCTTGCTCTCGTCGAGCTCGGGCTCCTGCATCAGGATGCCCACGCTGAAGCCGGGGCTCAGACGAGCCTCGCCGTTGCTGGGTGTGTCGAGCCCGGCCATGATCTTGAGGATCGTCGACTTACCGGCTCCGTTGGGGCCGACAATGCCGATCTTGGCACCGGGGAAGAATGACATGGTCACGTCGTCGAGGATCAGCTTGTCGCCGACCGCTTTGCGGGCGCGCACCATCGTGTAAATAAATTCGGCCATGCAGCCATTCTACGTAGGGCGTGCGTGCGCCGACGGGTCGTGGGCGCGACCGGCCCCGTTGAGCCGCCCTAGAAGTCGATGACTCGGGTCTTGCCGATCAGGCACTTGCCGGTTCCGAGCAGCGGCGCGGCGATGGCGTTGTAGCCGGAATTACCGGTCTGACCGACGAGGCAACTGCCATTGATGCGCACGGAGAACTGGATCGCGTCGGCAGCATCGCCGTCGAGCGTCGTGTCGGAGGACACCTCCATGTCGGCCTTCGCGAAGCCCGCCGCGACGAGGTTCTCGACACTCTGCTGGCCGCTGGGCAGAGGGACGGTGGCCAGCAGCGCGCGGTTCACCATGTCGAAGTAGGCGAGGTTGGCGGCCGCGTCGCCCGCGGGATCGAGCACGGGGGCCGGGGCGGCCGTGGCCGTCTGCGATGCGGTCGGCTGCGGCGTCGGAACCGTCACCTCGGCCTCGGGAGTGCACCCGGCAAGCACGAGCACAGCAAGCGCCGCGGTGGTTGCAACGCTCCAGCGCGCACGTACGCGGCCCATCTGATTCCAGCCCATCGGAGGTGTCCCTTCGGCGGTCAGCCCGCTGGCCGACCGTTCTCAGGGATTCTACGATGCCCACACGACGCCTTTGCTGCGCGGGACACCGGCTGGGCGGCCCCGACCGCCAGGGACGGGCGTCGAGTCGCCCCTAGAAGGGCGTCGACTCGACAGCGCTGAAGCTCGGCTGCAGCGGGAAGGAGTCGTCGTCATCGTCATCCCCGTCGTCGCCCTCGTTTCGTCCGCGGCCGCCGCCGTCGGCGCTGTCTTCCGCGTCGTCGTCGTACGGTGCGTCGAGGTGTGCGGGGTCCAGCTGCGCGGCCTCCGCAGCCAGACCGTAGCCGCCCTCCGCCACGCCGCCTGCGTGCGCGTCGCTGCCGCCGTGGGCATCGGACCCGACGGGGGCGAGGGGCGTGGTCCACGCGTCACCGGGCAGGCTGGCGAACCCCGCCTGGGGAGCGAAGGAATCGGTCGGCTCCTGGGCCTGAGCCGCCGCCGCGAGCGAGACGCGGGTGAAGGCGGTCGTACCCCACGCGAGATCGTGACCCACGGCATCCGCTTCGACGTCGATGGTCGTGCCCTTGCGCCCGTCGCTGGTCCACTCCTTGATGCGCAGGCGGCCCTTGGCGACGATCCGGTCTCCCTTGAGCACCGAGTGCCCCACGTTGACCGCGAGCTGGCGGAACGCCGTGATCGTGTACCAGTTCGTGTCGGCCTCCACCCAGCGCCCCCTCCCCTTGTCGAAGCGGCGCTGGCCCGATGCCAGCCGGAACGACGCGATCTTCAGGTCGCCCGCGACCGTGGTGACCCGCGGCGGCGTGGCCACCACGCCGGTGACCGTGATGATGTCTGACATTGCTCTCCTCGTTTCTCGTTGCCGTCGGTAGACGGACCCCGCGGAGGCACTCGTGCCGGGACAGCCTCCGCGGGATCCGCTGCAGAAAGTGTGCTGCCCGGGCACGCGCAACGGCGCCGGAATCCTCCTTTGGTGGAGAGTTCCGGCGCCGTCGTGGTGGGTGAGGAGAGGAGCGCTTCTAGTGCTCGCTGAACTCCGGCCAGTCCGAGCCCGGTTCCAGGCTCGCGTGCAGTGCGCTCTTGGCCACATCGAGCGAGGGATACACGCCCCGCTTCTCCGATTCGCCGACGAGGGAGATCGTGTATCCGGTCCCGTCGGTAGCGATCCAGCCGACTGTTCCGGCCGGGCCGATGGCGACCCATGTGTGGGCGGTGATTGTTGCGTCGCTCATCATTGAGCTCCTTTTCTGCGCCGCGGTGATCGCGGCACAGTCCGACCCTAGGACGGGCCGCCGCGAGTCTCAAGCATCCGCGCCCGACACGCCCGCCCGGGAGCGGGCGGCCATGGGTGGGGTGCCTACGAGCGGGCCGGGGTGCACCCGACACCTGCTGCCCCGGCAGCCGAAGCCACAGCATGGAGAGGCCGCCCGCCGATTTGCGACTTCGGGCGCTTCCCGGACCGTTTTCCGCGCCGGGAAGAGCCCGAAGTCGCAAACGGAGTCCGGGCCGCGCCGAACGCGCCCGCCCGGGCGGGCCGCGGGGAGTGCGGCGCAGATGCGCGGACCGCCAGGGGCGGGCCACGGGTGCACCTCGTCCACGCGGCCCACCCGCCGCCCCGGGAGCCGAAGCTACAGCACCCTGGAGCCGGAGGCCGCCCGCCGATTTGCGACTTCGGGCGCTTCCCGGACCGATTTCCGCGCCGGGAAGAGCCCGAAGTCGCAAACGGAGTCCGGGCCGCGCCGAACGCGCCCGCCTACGAGGCGAGCACGTACCGCGCGAACGACTTGCGGATCTTGTTGACCTTGGGCAGCGCGACCGCCATGCAGTAGCCCTGGCCGGGGTTCTTCGCGAAGAAGTCCTGGTGGTAGGCCTCCGCCGTGTAGTAGTCGCCGAGGGGCTCGATGGTCGTGACGATGTCGCCGTCCCAGTACTCGGCAGCGCGCTCGCGTGCCGCTTCGAAGACCTCCCGCTGTGCGTCGTCAGCGGGGAACATGGCCGAGCGGTACTGCGATCCGACATCGGCGCCCTGACGGTCGAGCTGGCGCGGGTCGTGCAGGCTGAAGAAGACGTCGAGGATCACGTTGTCGGGGATGACCTCCGGGTCGAAGGTCACGGCGACCGCCTCGGCGTGCCCCGTGGTTCCGGTGCAGACCGACTCGTAGGAGGGGAAGACCGTGGCGCCGCCGGTGTAGCCGGAGACCACCGACGTGACCCCGTCGAGGGTGCGGTAGACCGCGTCGAGACACCAGAAACAACCACCAGCGAGAACGAATGTGTGCATGAAGGGGAGAACGCGCGCGCGGCACACGGCATTCCTCCGCTGACCGTAGGCTGAGAGCCATGCCCTACAACGCCAATGAAGCACGTTACGAGTCCGTCGAGTACAAGAGAGTCGGCCGCAGCGGCCTGAAGATCCCCGCGGTGTCGCTGGGCCTCTGGAACAACTTCGGCAACGACAAGCCGCTCGAGAACCAGCGCGCGATCCTGCGTCGCGCCTTCGACCTCGGTGTCACCCACTTCGACCTGGCCAACAACTACGGACCGCCCGCCGGCTCCGCGGAGTCGAACTTCGGCCGCATCCTCGCCGAGGACTTCCGCCCTTACCGCGACGAGATGGTCATCTCGTCGAAGGCCGGCTACGAGATGTGGGACGGCCCCTACGGCGAGTGGGGATCGCGCAAGAACCTGCTCTCGTCGCTCGACCAGAGCCTGAACCGACTCGGCCTCGACTACGTCGACATCTTCTACTCCCACCGTCCCGACCCCGAGACCCCGATCGAGGAGACCATGGGCGCGCTCGCGACCGCCGTCACCTCGGGCCGCGCCCTCTACGTGGGCGTCTCGAACTACAGCCCCGAGCAGACGGTCGCCGCGCAGAAGGCGCTCGCCGCGCACGGCATCCCGCTCACGATCCACCAGCCGCGCTACAACATGTTCGACCGCCACATCGAGAACGGCCTGTTCCCCGTGCTCGACGAGATCGGCGCCGGCAGCATCGTCTTCTCGCCGCTGGCACAGGGACTGCTCACCGACCGCTACATCCAGGGCGTCGTGCCCGACGGCTCGCGTGCCAGCGAGGGCCGCTGGCTGCAGCCCGGCGCGATCGGCGACACCTACCTCGAGCGCGTTCGCGGGCTCACCCGGATCGCCGAGCAGCGCGGGCAGAGCCTCGCGCAGCTCGCGCTGACCTGGGTGCTCCGCCACCCGCAGGTGACGTCGGCACTGATCGGCGCGTCGAGCGTCGCACAGCTGGAGAACAACCTCGCAGCGCTGGACTCCGCTCCGCTGACCGCCGACGAGCTCGCCGCGATCGAGCCCTTCGCGGTAGACGGCACCGCACTGCGCTAACCAGCTCGTCTCTCCAGAACAGCGGATGTCAGTGGCCGCTTCTAGTGTGAAAGGTGTCGTCATCCAGGCGGCACCTTTCACCGGCCGGCTGAACTTTGGAGACAGCATGACCACGCTCGACCTCGCATCCTCCGCCCGCGTCACCTCGCACGACACGGTCTCCCCGCGCCTGCACCGCGGGATCGTGGTCGTGGAGCTGAACAACGCGCTCTGGCGCGTCACCCGCGCCGACGGCGACGTCGTCGGCTACGTCGAGCGTTTCGCCGAGAGCCGCGGCACCCGGTTCCGTGCCAAGCGCATGATCGTGCGGCAACAGCGCTTCGTGCCGGTCGGAGAATTCTGGTCGATGGACGACGCGCTGGACTGCTTCCGGATCGGTTGAGCGGCGGGCCGCTCGAAAGGGTTTCGCCGACACGCGCCAGCTTCGCGGGGATGCCCGGATCCGCGCGTATGGTTCCTCCCATGCAGTGGTGGAATGATTTCTTGGACTGGTTCAACTCGTCGGAGGGAACCCGCATCGTCACGACGATGGTGCTTCCCTTCATCGCGATCATCGTCGCGGGTATTATCGCGGCGGTGGTGGCTCGCGGCTCGATCGCGCGCCTCCTCACCCGGCAGGAGACTGCCGCCCGCGCCTCCGCGGTCGAGGCCCTCATCGCGGTCGGCGAGAAGGCGTCGCAGTGGAGCGGCCTCCCGGGCTCGACCCGCGAGCACTTCGAAGCGCAGTCGAGCGTCGCGAGCATCCGCGTGCGCCTGCTTCCCGCCTCGGGTTCCGCGATGGCGAGCGCCTGGGCCGAGTACCAGCTCGCCGAGATCAAGCGCAACTCCGCCAACTTCAGCGTGCAGGCCGACCAGGGCTACGCCGAGTACCGCGACCGGCTGATCGACTGGCACCACCGCCCGTCGCGCGCACGCAAGCTCTTCACCGGCGACCTCGAGCGCTTCCGCATCGACGCTGCCAGCGACGACACCGACCTGATCGAGCGCCAGCGCCGGTGGAAGGCCGAGCAGTCGGCCCCGGCCACCGTCGCCACCCCGGTCGAGAAGCCGGCCGCCGCCCAGGTGCCGACCCCCGCCGCGACCTTCCACTCCGACGAGACCCGCGCCGACCAGAACAAGTCCGAGCGCACCGTCGAGGCCACGCCGTCCACCCCGCTCGTTCCCTCTGCCGCATCGCGGGCATTCACCCCGAACGGCTCGTCCGCTGCCAAGTCGACCGCTCCGGCGGCTACCGGCACGGCGTCCGAGAAGCCGCGCGACACCGAGGTCATCGAAGCGACCATCGACGAGGACTCCACCCGCGTCGGCTGACCACCGCACCGCACCCGAGACGCCCCGGCCCCACGGCCGGGGCGTTTCCGCGTTTCCGGCCCGCTATGGCGCTGTGTCGGAGGTCGTGTCTATGGTTCTGACATGGTCTACGGAATCGTTCCCCCCTACCTCCTCGCCCGCATCGCCGAACTCGACGACAAGAAGTTCGCCCACGCCGCCCGCTCCGCCCGCCGCGCTCTCGAGCAGGCGGATCCGATGCGCGCCGCACGACTGCTGTTCAGTCTCGACGACGACAACACCCTGGTGGTCGAGGTGGGCGACGGCCCGAACCGCACCATCTCCGACGCCGCGAACGCGGAGACGCTTCCCGGCATGGAGGTGCGATCCGAGGGCGAGGAGCCCACCGGCGACCCGGCAGCCGACGAGGCCTACGACGGCCTCGGCGCCACCTTCGCGCTGTTCTCCGAGGTGTACAAGCGCAACTCGATCAATGGCGCCGGTCTGCCGCTCGACGCCACGGTGCACTACGGCGAGGACTACGACAACGCCTTCTGGGACGGCGAGCGCATGGTCTTCGGCGACGGCGACGGCGAGATCTTCCGCCGCTTCACGATCTCGCTGTCGGTGATCGGCCACGAGCTCACCCACGGGGTCACCCAGTACACCGCGGCGCTCGAGTACCAGGGGCAGTCCGGCGCGCTCAACGAGTCGGTCTCCGACGTCTTCGGCGCTCTCGTCGAGCAGTACACACGCAATCAGACCGCGGCCGAGGCCAGCTGGCTCATCGGCGAGGGCCTGTTCACCGACGAGGTGGAGGGCACCGCGCTGCGGTCGATGAAGGCGCCGGGCACCGCCTACAACGACGACGTGCTCGGCCAAGACCCGCAGCCCGGGCACCTCGACGACTACATCGAGACCGACGACGACAACGGCGGCGTGCACCTCAACTCCGGCATCCCGAACCACGCCTTCTACCTCGTCGCCGAGGCGCTGGGCGCGAACGCCTGGGAGCGGGCCGGCCAGATCTGGTACGACACCCTCACCGGGCCACTCGACACGAAGGCAACCTTCGCCGAGTTCGCAACCGCGACGATCGAAGCCGCCGAGGCGCGCTACGGTGGGTCGTCGGACGAAGCGGATGCGGTGCGCGCCGGCTGGAGCGGCGTGGGTGTCGTTCTCGAGAAGTCCGGTTCGCAGACGCGCAGCCGGTCGACGAGCTAGGCAGACCGGGTTCCTCGGCACGAACGACGAGGTGCGACAGGAGGGCAGCGGATGACGGAGGCGCGGTCCGAGACGACGGCGGTCTGGACGATCCTGGTTGTGCGAACCGGTGGGTTCGCGGGACTGCGCCGCGAGTGGCGGGTGAGCTCCACCGACGAGCCGAGCGTGGACTGGCCGGCCCTCATCGATGCCTGCCCGTGGACGACCCGCTATCCGCCGTCTCGGTCGAACGACCGGTTCGTCTGGCGCATCGAGGCCGTCGCACCGCCGCGCACGAAGAAGGCCACGCTGCCCGAGTCGTCGCTCACGGGATCCTGGGCGGTTCTCGTCGACCAGGTGAAAACGGTCACCGCGCGTTAGAAGCGCCGCTCGTTCGAAGCGTTGCTCGTTAGAAGCCGTGCTCGATAGAAACGGTGCTCATAGGGAGCAGCGCCCGTCAGGCGCTCTCCAGACGCCCCGCGGCGTCCGTGCGCACGGCGTGGTCGAGCTGTTCGACCGACGCGCCCATGCGGTAGGTGAGGTGCCCGCCGAGATAGCCGGAGAGGCCGACCGCGGCGAGTCCGGCGAGACCGAGCAGGCGTCCGCTGAGAGTGCGGCCCCGGCCGCGCTGCACGAATGACAGCAGGTAGAGGCTGGTGGCGACGGTGTTGCTGGCGGCGTGCACGAGTCCGACGCGCGACTGGTCCCGGCGCAGCGTCGACCAGTCGGCCAGCCCGGTGGCCACCGACGGCAGCACACCGGCGATCCCGACGCCGACGAGTACGCGCGACGCCCTCTGCGCGCCGGGCACGAAGTCGAGAACGGCGCTGCCGATCCACGCGCCGACCGGCAGCAGCACCGCGACCGGGTGCACCGTGTGCCCGACCGGAACGCCGTGCAGCGCATCGCGCACGTCGCCGGAGCCGATGACCGTCTCGACGGCACCCCGCACCCCGTCGACCACCGGGTCCAGCGCCTCCGCGTTCTCCAATGCCGAGGTCGCTTCGTTCAGTACCTTCAGTTCGCGCACGTTCGTCTCCTTCGTCGATGGGCCGCTCCGGCCGCTGTGATCGGTCTAGTGCTTGTGCGCCTTGCGCACGGTCTTCGCCCGGTCGGGCACGTAGCGGGAGAGCTCGCGCGGCGGCCGCTGGTAGCCGTCGGCGTCGGGCCGGTCCGGGATCTCCACGTGCTCCGGCTCGATCGCCTCGTAGGGGATCTGCGACAGCAGGTGGCTGATGGTGTTGAGGCGCGACGCCCTCTTGTCGTCGCTCTCGATCGTCCACCACGGCGACTCCGGCGTGTCCGTGCGGGCGAACATGTCGTCCTTGGCGCGCGAGTAGTCCTCCCAGCGGGTGAGCGACAGCACGTCGACGTCAGAGAGCTTCCACCGCCGCATCGGGTCGCGCTGGCGTTTGCGGAAGCGCGCCTCCTGCTCGCCGTCCGAGACCGAGAACCAGTACTTGATGAGGATGATGCCGTCGTCCATCAGCATCTGCTCGAGAACCGGCACCTGCTTCAGGAACAGCTCGTACTGCTCGGGTGTGCTGTACTCCATCACGCGCTCGACACCCGCCCGGTTGTACCAGGAGCGGTCCATCAGCACGATCTCGCCGGCGGTGGGCAGGCGCTCGATGTAGCGCTGGAAGTACCACTGCCCCTTCTCGCGCTCCCCCGGCTTCGGCAGGGCCACGACGCGGGCGACCCGCGGGTTGAGGTACTGCATGATCCGCTTGATGGCGCCGCCCTTGCCCGCCGCGTCGCGACCCTCGAAGATGACGAGCACGCGGGCACCGGTCTCGGTGATCCACT
>Ga0247805_1001692_pt1 | contig 10495 bp, 6 predicted proteins | sample UWRJL044104R1_FD_180930 | JGI IMG/M metagenome (GOLD analysis project Ga0247805, IMG submission 180930) | Plant litter microbial communities from Arlington Agricultural Research Station in Wisconsin, United States - UWRJ-L044-104R-1 | ecosystem: Environmental > Terrestrial > Plant litter >...
GATCTGGTCGGCGACCAATATGTCAGATCGTAAAAGTGCCATTGCTGAATTTGCGACACCTAAAGGCTTATTTGAAGAGATGGAGACCTATGCGATAGGTAAGGCCGAGATTAACGATTTGAACCTGGAATATCTGACGATGGATGAGAACAATAGCCGAATGGCAGCCTATCTGATTCGTAAATATAAACCGGAATTTCTAAGTATTCATATTGTTGGGGTAGACGGTGCTCAGCATAAAGAAGGGCGTTCGGGACCAGGTGTCTTGAAAGCGCTGGCCTCTGCAGATCATGCCGTGTCCAACATTCTGGATGCACTTGTTAAAGCAGGCATCAAAGACAGTACTACTGTAATCGTTACTGGCGACCATGGTTTTGTTGATCTTGATCGGGTACTTTCACCTAACGTGTGGTTAACAGAAATAGGAATTGACAGTAAAGTAGGTAAGGAGGAACCTGTGGCTAAATTTCAAGCTGCCGGAGGAGCGGCATTTTTTCACCTTAAAGATCCAAAAGATGTAAAGACCTTAGCGAGCGTTCGTAAAAAACTGAATGAAATTCCGGAAGCATACAAAAAGCTTTTCAGGATTGTTGAGCGGGCAGAATTGGATAAAATCGGGGCCGATCCACATGCCAGTTTTGCTTTGGCTCCGGTTAAAGGCGTCTACATCCAGGATAAAGATTCCGGCGATATTTTAGGTCCGAAAAAAGGTGGTGCCCACGGGTACTTTCCTGATATTCCTGAAATTCAAACTGGTTTTATCATTAGCGGTGCAGGTGTGCGCAAAGGAGTGGCTTTAGATGTCATTGGTTTGGAAGATGTAGCACCTACTGCTGCCAGGTTTTTAGGTGTAAAACTCAATGCGGCTGATGGAAAGGCAGTCACAGCATTTATGAAGGATAAATAGCATTTTTTTAAATCACAATTGAATGGGTTAATCTCATTCAATTGTGATTTATTTTTCCAATAAAAAAACAATATGGGCGTTAGAAATGTATTTTACCTGGTAATTACCAACCAAATTAAACCAGGATTTATACATAGCAATGCTCATAAACGATAAAACAGTACCAGCACCTCATCCCGATCAATTGTTCGCCGATGGTTTAATTTACCTCAATACGGCGCAATGGGCAATGGCTTATGCTGCTTATACGCAGCTCCGCAACGATAAAAAGAATCATTCTCCCTCCCTGTTATACAATATGGCCCTTTGTCATGTATTTGCCAAAGAACATCAGAAAGCCATTGCCGTATTGGACGAAGCACTGATGCTCCTCGCTGCGCCTTCCTGGTCATCGCAGTCGGCCGGCCATTTGCCGGAGCCCTTATTGATACAGGAATATCAAAGTAATCATCATTACCTGGCACTAAACGAAACAGCAGTTGTATTGCATACGGTAATTGTAAAGTTGCGCATCCGCAGATTGATGGTAGACCTACATCTGGAACTTCAAAACTGGCAGGAAGTGCTGCGGTTATCATCATTACCTGGAATGGAAAAATGCAAGAATGTAATTGAAGCATGTACAATTGCCAAGACTAAGATAAATACCTCAACAGAATGATAAATTTATTTGACATAGAACGCGCTTATTTGCAGGGCGAAGAACTCCCGGAGATCAATGGTATGTACAATGAAGTGGCAGCTGAAGCTAACGAAGAGCAGCAGTTGGAAATTTGGAAACAAGTATGTGGTTTTGCCAATGTAGCGATGCTGGATCAGCTCATTGCCAAAGGCTGGGTAGCGGCAAGGGTAGAAGATCGGTATGGAAACACATTGCTGCACCTTATGGCACAGGCTCCAAACGCGCGAAACTATGTGATTCCTGAACAAAGGGTTTATGAAACTACGAAGCAATTGCTGGCGGCCAAGGTTAGCCCCTTAAGAAAAAACAATGAGGGGGATACAGCCTTGATGCTGGGTGCAAGGTCAGGTTACTTCGAAATGCTCCAGGCTTATCATGAAATTGGGGCGAAAATAGATTTTACCGACAGAAATGGAAATACCTTATTGCATATTGCAGCACAATATGCTTCAGAGGAACGCTTAAGTCAGTTTATTACTTTTGCTTTGTTGGCTATGGAATTTGGGGCAGATCCTTACCAAAAAAACAATATCGGAGAAACAGCCATTGATGTGGCCATTCGCTATAAATCGAAAGCAATCGGTGCAATTCTGAATGGCGCCGATTTATCAGATGACAATGCCGGCCAGCTTTATTTTCAGGCTGGTGGCATGGATGTTTTTCAGGCCTGTATCTATCGCGATACTGAAGCTCTAAAAGCCCTGATCCAGCTTGGGGGAAATTTAAATGAAACCTATGACAAAGCGGGCGATAATCACCATGGAATGACCGCACTGGCTATTGCCATGGTGAAACATGATTTTGATTGTACCGATTTACTCCTTAAAAATGGAGCCGATCCGATGCTGCTTGATAGTAAGTCCTGGCACCCTTTCAGACATCTTTTTACGCCCAGCTCAAGTGTAAATACTAGCTTCGTAGATTTTGAACGCAAAACTTTTGAAAGGATTTTGAAATCATACCTGGAAGCCGGTTTTGACATCAATTCACTTTTGGATGATGATGAAAATACACTTTTGACGCTGGCAGCTAAACATGCTGACAGGTTAACGCTTTACAATGGCAATACCATTGCGACCGTACTGATAGCTGAAGCTATTTATGCAAATGCAGATGTCAATAAAACAAATCGGGAAGGGATTTCTGCACTGATGTATTTGGGACTGGCGGATTCGTCCAGGGCAGAGAAAAACTTTTTAACGCTGTTGGAACAAGGTGCTTCGACCGAGTTACGTGATAAAAATGGGAAAACGGCATTCATGTATGCGGTGAACAACTCGGATCGATCGGTTGCTAAAACCTATTGTGAACTACTGGCCGAATTTGGAAAGCCATTGCTGGATGCAAAAGACAACGCAGAAAAATCTGCGCTGGATTATGCCGTAGCACAGAATAATGAACCTTTGGTCGCCTGGATCCTTGAAAAGCAATGATCCTACAGGCCATTCAATTACAAATTAAAACATACTTACCATGGAAAATATTTTTTTAAACGCATGTAAAAACAACCAGAAAGGAATTGTTCAGACTTTTATGAAGCGGGGCGGCATCAACCTCGATAAACGGGATGCCCTGGGCAATACAGCTTTATTTTACGCCTGTCAGAAAGGGGCAAGAGATGTGGTTAAAATTCTGGTTGAGGGCGGAGCTGATGTCAATCTGGCAAATAATCAAAGCATGACACCTTTACATATGGTTTCGCAAAGTGGTAATAAAGAAATTGTGGCTGTTTTGCTGGATAGCGGAGCTGATATCAATGTCACTGATAAAGAGGGAAAAACGCCTTTAATTTATTCCATAACAGATGGAAGAACGGAGTTTACCAAATTCCTGCTTACTAAAGGAGCAGACAAAAGCATCAAGGACAATGAAGGGTACAGCGCACTGGATTATGCAACCAGCAGGGGGCTAAGAGATACCATCGCCTTTTTGGTTGGCGAGACGACGGGAAAAGACAGCCAGGGAAATACACCACTCCATCAGGCTGTATGGAACAATGAGGCTGAAGTGGTTAACGAGCTGTTAAAAATAACCTCGATTGACCTCAATGCATACAATGACCAGGGGGATACCGCGCTGGTACTGGCCTGCATAAAAAACAACTTAAGGGTGGCCGGGATTTTACTTGACGCTGGTGCTGATATGCTGCTGAGACGTTTAGACGGCAATACCGCTTTACATTACAGCAGCGGCAGTGGCAACAAAGAAATCGTTAGACTGCTCCTGGAAAAGGGAATGGATATCAACAGTAAAAACAACGATGGTGAAACACCACTCATTGTGGCAGCCATATGCGGCTTTAATGATGTGACCGCCCTGCTTGTTGACCGCGGTGCTAACCTTGACGAAAAAGACAACAACGAATATTCGGCACTACACTATGCCTCAGTAAAAGGCTATAATGAAATTGTTGAACAATTGCTTATGGGCGGGGCCACTTCTTAATGCTTTGGTATTTCAAATTCCGTTCGCTGCGGTCAAAATGATTGGTTTACCGGAAGTGATCCATATGGTATGTTCATGCTGGGCTACAAATCCGCCTTTATTGCCTGTAAAAGCCCAGCCATCTTTGGCTGTGTGAATGGAGGTCGACTGCGTGGAGATAAAGGTTTCAATGGCAACAACGGAATCTTTTCTGAACCGCCTTTTGTCGTAACGGTCATAGTAATTTACAATGGCATCGGGTTCTTCATGTAAACTTCGGCCAACGCCGTGACCAGCTAAATCGCGAATCACGGCATATCCTGCTTTTTTGGCTTTAGTTTCTATCAGTTTCCCGATGTCGGAAATTTTGGTGCCGCCGCTAATCTGAGAAATGGCCTCCAATAGTATTTCTTTTGACTTGTCGACTAGGGGTTGCAGGCCTTGTAGGTCTGCTCCAACAATGAAGGAACAGCCGTTGTCAGACCAAAAGCCATCGAGCTCTGCAGATACATCAATATTGACGATGTCACCGTCTTTCAAAATGACTTTATCTGAGGGAATCCCATGTGCAAATTCATTATTGACACTGATGCAGCTGTAACCAGGAAAAGCATAAGTTTCGAATGGCGCAGATTTTGCCCCAAGCTTTTCCAGTAACTCCCTTCCGTATTCGTCGATGTCTTTGGTCGTGCAACCTATCTGTGCATACTCAGTCATTTTTTTTAACGTAAGGGCCACGGCCTCACTTACGCGGCTGATGCCCTGTAACTCTTCTTCGGTTTTGATCACCATAACACTATATCATTCAGTTTGGGACAAAGCTAGGCCCATTTAAATCATTCTCATAGTAAATATTAGACATCACCTTGTATTCCAGTGATTAACAGTGCTTGTGTGTACTTAGCATGCATGTGCACTGGACAACCAGGTGTAACATAAACTTGCTTCCCTGTACAAAAATGAACCATTTCCGTACAAAAACGAACCCTCTTAAAGGAACCTGGTATTTAGTTTTGTAAAACACCAGATATCATAGCCGAAGCACACATGAGCAGTAATCCAGTGACTAATTTAAAATCAGTACTTTTATTTATCTTATCCGTATGCGTGTTCCCATTTGCATACGCCCAGGATCAGTACTATAGTCGCCTGGCTAAAGATACTTTAACGATTGGAAACGGTCTGATTGAGCGTAAATTTATATGGAACAAAGGTAATCTGGTTACGCATAGTGTGACTGATAAATCTTCTGCGCAATCCTGGATCAACAAAAATAAAGTTCCGGATTTACTGATCTCCAAAAATATATCCGTTGCTTCAAATGCAGTATACCGTAATCAAGAAGTCGCAGAAACATCCATCCAGCCTGCACATTTGGAAACAACAGTTACCTACACCTTGGGGACGCTTGAGGTTCAAAGGGTATTTCGTATTTTTAAGCATAGTCCGGCTATTGCATGTGATACTTACCTGAAAGGAAGGCTTAGCGATGTCGTTACAGAACGTGCCGGTAATCTGGCCGATCGAAAGAATATAGAATTTACGGAAGACATGAATTCCGGGCAAGCCATACCAGTTTTAGACCAGGTTAAACTGGAAGGATTCCATTGGCAATGCAAAACAGTAGAATTTTTTGACGTAACCGATTGGAACAATAACCTGGTAGCCGAAAAGCGGTTTATTCCCTATCGGAAAAGTGGGCATCGCGGGAATTTACTTTTTGCGCATAATCAGGAGAAAGAAGCTGGTTTCTTCTTTTTGAAAGAAGCACCAGGTTCCAGTGTACAGCTGGCCTATAGCGGCCAGGATTTTACTACGGAGTTTGGACATTTTGCCGTAAACGGGCTGGGGCTCAGTCCGGCTGATATCAATGAAAAGGAATGGTGTAAAGCTTACACTTGTGTAATCGGTGTATATACAGGAACCGAGCTGGATCAGTTGAAAGCCTTGCGCAGCTACCAGAAAAATATCCGTAAATCACTTGCCGGGCGTGATGAAATGGTGATGATGAATACCTGGGGCGACCGGAGTCAGGATGCAAAAATAAGTGAAAAATTTACGCTGCTGGAATTAGAAAGTGCTGCAAAGTTGGGCATCACCCATTTCCAGATAGATGATGGATGGCAAGTTGGGAAAAGTCCCAATTCTGCCCTGGCAAAAGGTTCCTTTAAAAACATCTGGGACAACCCGGACTATTGGAAACCCGATCCGGTTAAATATCCAAATGGGCTTTATCCCATCATAAAGCGTGGTAAAGAACTTGGTATTGAAATTTGCCTCTGGTTCAATCCCAGCGTACAGCATGATTATGCGGATTGGGAAAAAGATGCTTTAGCTATGTTTAAACTGTATGAAGCCTATGGCATTCGGACTTTCAAGATTGATGGCCTGGCCATTCCCAATAAAGCCTCAGAGAACAATCTCATCAAACTGTTCAACCGGGTACTGGCACTGACAAAAAATGAGGTTGTCTTCAATCTGGATGCAACAGCCGGCCGTCGTGCTGGTTACCATATGCTTACTGAATACGGCAACATTTTTCTCGAAAACAGGTATACCGACTGGCAGAATTACTATCCCCATTGGACATTACGCAATTTATGGCAATTGTCGAAATATGTTCCGGCTGAAAAGCTTCAGGTCGAATTTTTAAATAAATGGAGAAATGTAGATAAGTACGGCAATGACTTGTTTGCGCCTGCTAATTACTCATTCGAGTACCTGTTTGCTACTACCATGGCCGGACAGCCGCTGGCCTGGCTGGAAGCCAGTGCTTTACCTGAACAGGCCATGAAGGTTAACGGACTCATAGCAGCCTATAAAAAGGTTCAGCATGACTTTCACTCAGGTGTCATTTTGCCGATAGGTGAGGAGCCCTCTGGCAAATCCTGGAGCGGCTTCCAATCCCTGAAAGGACAGGAAGGATATTTTATTTTTTTTAGGGCCTATCATCCGGATAAGATTGGCATTGTGGAAACCTGGCTGCCGGAGCACACCAAGGTCAAATGCACACCGATACTGGGAAGTGCTAAAGCGATGATCCAGACTACCGGATATAAAGGCACTTTAAAAATTGAGCTGCCCCAAACCAGGGACTTTGCGATGTATAAATATGAAATCCTCAAATAAATACCAAATCATGAAACGATACACTTTGCTTCTGTTTTTTCTGTTGCTTATCCAGACATCCGTATTTGCGCAACAACCTTATCAGCTCAGTTCGCCGGACGGGAAGTTACAGGTGAATGTGCTTATCGGCGATAGTATTACTTACAGCGTATCACATGAGGGAAGTCCGGTGCTTAGTCCTTCGGTCATTTGCATGCAGCTCGGGGACGGTAAAAATTTCGGGATCCGATCTAAAGTAAAACAGGCCAGGGTGCAATCGGTAAATCAGGAAATAGCAGCACACTTTTATAAAAGAAACCGGATCAAAGATGAATACAAAGAGTTGACATTAGAATTCAGCTCGGATTTCAGATTGGTTTTCCGGGCCTACAATGAAGGCCTGGCTTACCGCTTCATTTCCACAGGAAAAAAAGATTTCGTGGTCAAAGATGAACTGGCTTCATTCCATTTTCCGAAAGATTATGATGCGTATGTCCCTTATGTAAAGTCTAAAGCTAAAGGACTGGAAGCTCAATATTTCAATTCTTTTGAAAATACCTATACGTATACGCCACTCAGTAAAATGAATAAGGACCAGCTTGCTTTTTCACCACTTGTTGTAGCCCTGGAAGGTGGAAAAAAGGTATGCCTGGCCGAAGCAGACCTGGAAAGTTATCCTGGTATGTACCTGGTTAATGCCGATGGAATGACTAGGCTGAAATCAAATTTTGCGCCGCGTCCGGCTTCAACCGAACAGGGCGGCCACAATCGGCTGCAGCAATTGGTTACTAAAAGAATGCCTTATATCGCAAAGGCAAAAGCTGGGATGAAATTTCCATGGCGCATCGTGATTGTAACTGCGGCAGACAAAGCGCTTGCCGATAACGACATGGTTTACAAACTTGCTGCACCTTCAAAATTGCAGGACCTTTCCTGGATAAAGCCAGGTAAAGTGGCTTGGGAATGGTGGAACAACTGGGGACTTTCCCATGTAGATTTTACGGCCGGTGTAAACAATGAAACCTATAAGGCTTATATTGATTTTGCAGCCAAAAATGGCATTGAATATGTGATTTTGGATGAAGGCTGGGCTGTTAATCTCAAAGCAGATTTGTTCCAGGTGGTTCCGGAGATCGATTTAAAGAAACTAGTCGCCTATGGCAAATCTAAAAAGGTAGACCTGATTCTTTGGGCTGGATATTACGCTTTTGAGCGCGATATGGAGGAGGTTTGCAGGCACTATGCTGCAATGGGGATTAAAGGTTTTAAAATAGATTTTATGGACAGGGACGATCAGGTCATGGTTGATTTTCATTACCGCGCTGCGGAAACTGCGGCCAGGTATAAAATGCTTGTCGATTTTCACGGGACTTATAAACCCACAGGCTTAAACCGCACTTACCCGAACGTGATCAATTACGAGGCTGTGAATGGTTTGGAACAAATGAAATGGACAGGTCCTGAAATGGATATGGTAACCTACGATGTGACCATGCCTTTTATCCGTATGGTAGCAGGGCCTGTAGACTATACCCAGGGTGCAATGCGGAATGCCACAAAGCGTACACACCGAGGAATTAATGACGAACCCATGAGTCAGGGCACGCGTTGCAGGCAGCTGGCTGAGTATGTGATCTTTGAATCTCCATTGAATATGCTTTGTGACAGCCCGGTCAATTATGAGAAAGAACAGGAGTGTACCGATTTCATTACCGCCATCCCCACAGTTTGGGACAATACAGTAGCATTGAATGGTGAGATTGGAAAATACATTACCATAGCCCGGCAAAAAGGAGATACCTGGTACTTGGGGGCTTTAACCAATTGGGATGCGCGAAAACTGGAACTGGATCTTTCTTTCCTTAATGCGGGTAATTATATCGCCGAAATATACAAAGACGGTTCCAATGCCAATAAAATCGCCTCCGACTATCAAAAAGAAACCATTGACATTCCGGCAAATAAAAAATTGACGATCGCTATGGCCCAGGGGGGCGGCTTCGCCATGAAAATTTTAAAAAAATAATAACCTGTTTCATATGATTTTAACCAAAGCCTTTTTTACTTCACTGATACTGTTTAGCTTGTTTGGCGCGCAGGTATTTGCACAAGATGTGCTGACAAATGTGTATGGACGAAACATACAATCCTTAAATGGTAAATGGGATGCCATTATTGACCAATATGATCAGGGCCGAAAAAACAAAATATTCCTCAATAAAAAGCCGGAGGGCAAAACTGATTTTTATGAATATTCCTTTTCGAATGGACTGCGCTTAAATGTACCTTCGGATTGGAACAGCCAATTGCCGGAATTGAAATATTATGAAGGAACCATATGGTATGCACGCCATTTTGATGTACCAAAAGAAAGTGGGAAACGATTGTTCCTGTATTTTGCTGCTGTAAGTTACCGCTGTAAAATATATCTAAATGGTCAGGAAATTGGCCAGCATGAAGGTGGTTTTACACCTTTTCAAATAGAAGTAACTGATGTTGTGAAACAGGCCGGGAATTTTCTTGCCCTGGAAGTGAACAATACGCGCACAGCAGATGCCATACCCGCCAAGTCGTTTGACTGGTGGAATTACGGGGGGATTACCCGTGATGTGATGCTCGTATCTACACCTAAAACCTTTATTAAGGATTATTTTATACAGTTGGAAAAGCACAAGGCCGATCAGATCAACGTTCAGGTAAAACTGTCGGACCCGCTTGCGAATGCTGAAATCCTGGTTGAAATTCCGGAGTTGAAGATCAGACAGAAATTACTTACAGATCAAAATGGCCAAGCCAGAATATCGATTAAAAACATTAAAAACTTGCAACGCTGGTCGCCGGATTTACCTAAGCGCTACCAGGTTATGCTTGCGGCTAAAGAAGATCGCGTGACTGAACTTATCGGCTTCCGTAACCTGGCAGTTAAAGGTACTTCTGTTTATCTGAATGACAAGCCCATATTTCTGAAGTCAGTGAGTTTTCATGAGGAAATACCCCAACGGAAAGGCCGTGCATTTTCAGAACCTGATGCCGTAATGCTTTTATCTGAAGCCAAAGCTTTAGGTTGTAACATGATCCGGCTGGCCCATTATCCACAAAATGAACATACCGTACGCATGGCTGAGCAAATGGGCTTCCTGCTTTGGGAAGAGATCCCGATCTGGCAAGGTATTGACTTTGAAAACACGGATACGCGGTTAAAGGCAGGTGCTATGATGAAAGAAATGGTGATGCGCGATAAAAATCGTTGCGCATTAACTTTCTGGGGAATGGCCAATGAAACACAACCTTCCGGGCCCAGGAACGAATTCCTGAAATACCTGATCAAATGCTGTAAGGACATCGACAGTACCCGATTAATTACCGCGGCTTTT
>Ga0247805_1001693_pt1 | contig 10494 bp, 9 predicted proteins | sample UWRJL044104R1_FD_180930 | JGI IMG/M metagenome (GOLD analysis project Ga0247805, IMG submission 180930) | Plant litter microbial communities from Arlington Agricultural Research Station in Wisconsin, United States - UWRJ-L044-104R-1 | ecosystem: Environmental > Terrestrial > Plant litter >...
TGATGGCTTAAACACATGTTCCATCATGTAATCTGCGTAAGTTTTACCAGTAACCTTTTCTATGATCGCAGCCAAAACCATAAAGTTGGAATTATTATAATGAAACCTTGTATCGGGAGCAGCATAACGTGCTGGCTTATGTTCAGCAATCAGGTTCATTACGTCCGTATTGCTCATCGGTTTTTTCTTTTCTTTCCAGATACCATCTGTAAAGTAAACATAGTTCATCATGCCGCTTCTGTGTGTAAGCAGCAGTTTAACATTTATACCCTCATATGGGAAGTTTGGATAGAACTTTTTTACATCATCTGTAAGTTTAATTTTACCCGCTTCAACAAGTTGTAAGACGGCAACACCGGTAAACGTTTTAGTAATGGATGCCAGTTCAAATTCTGATCCTATCTTCAGGCTGTCGCGGTGCAGGTAATCTGCCCAGCCAATTGCTTTTTCGTACAGGATTTTTCCATCCTTTGCTACAAGCATATTACCATTAAATCCATATTTTTTATGGAGGTTTTGCACAAATCCGGCAATCCATTTATCCCCTTTAGCAGGGTTATAGACCAATAATAGGCTGTCAGCTTTGTCGTCATTTACTGTCCGGACTTTTGGATCAGCAGTTTTTTTTTCAGCGTGGGAACAGGCGTTAAATAGAAAAGTGGCCAGAAAAGCCACTGGTAGAATGGTACGATAGGTCATGTATTGGTATTTCTTTTTTGAAGCCCGAAAAATAAACAATAATAACCCTTTAAACGTAAAAGAGTTTTAAACATTATGATAATGGTTACAATCTATTATCAGATAAATCTTATTTTTGATGCTATTAGTGTAAGAATATAACTGATAAAGCAGTAAGACATATTATACAGGCAAGATTACCGTTACAAACAGTATAAAAACCATAAAACAAAATGACTTTTAGAACCGAACACGATACCATGGGCGAGGTGCAGGTCCCAGCAGATAAATATTGGGGTGCGCAAACTGAACGTTCACGAAATAATTTTAAAATTGGTCCAGAGGCATCTATGCCAAAGGAAATTATTCATGCATTTGGCTATTTGAAAAAAGCTGCTGCCTTGGCAAACAATGAACTGGGCGTGCTAGCTGCTGAAAAAGCTGAATGGATTTCAAAAGCGTGTGATGAAGTAATTGCCGGACAGTTAGATGATCAGTTCCCTTTGGTAATTTGGCAAACCGGATCCGGTACACAAAGTAATATGAATGCAAACGAGGTGATTGCCTACCGTGCACATGTGTTAAATGGCGGCGGACTGGATGATGAAAAAAAGATTCTTCACCCGAATGATGATGTAAACAAATCACAGTCTTCGAATGATACTTACCCTACTGCAATGCATATTGCAGCATATAAACAAGCAGTAGAGATTACGATCCCGGGATTGGAAAAACTGCAGCAAACCTTGCAAAACAAAGCTGAAGAATTTAGCACGATCGTAAAAACAGGAAGAACCCACTTTATGGATGCTACGCCTTTAACACTAGGCCAGGAATTCTCTGGTTATGCACAGCAGATTACCAATAGCCTGAGAGCAATTAAAAACGCATTGGTGATGATTACCGAACTGGCTTTGGGTGGTACTGCTGTAGGTACCGGACTAAATACGCCAAAAGGATATGATGTACTGGTTGCAAAAAAGATTGCTGAATTAACAGGACTACCTTTTGTAACTGCACCAAATAAATTTGAGGCACTGGCTGCACATGACGCAATGGTAGAATTATCAGGTGCCTATAAACGTACAGCTGTTGCTTTAATGAAAATAGCCAATGATGTAAGAATGTTGAGTTCAGGACCCCGCTCAGGGATTGGGGAAATTATCATTCCGGATAACGAACCAGGGTCTTCCATTATGCCGGGAAAAGTAAACCCTACACAACCAGAGGCACTAACAATGGTTTGCGCCCAGGTAATGGGAAATGATGTTACTGTAGGCATCGGCGGAAGCAATGGACATTTTGAACTGAATGTATTCAAACCTGTTATCGCAGCGAATGTATTACAGTCTGGCCGTCTGCTTGGCGACGCCTGCGTATCCTTCAACGACAACTGTGCGGTAGGCATTTTACCAAACCTACCGGAAATAAAAAAACATCTGGAAAACTCTTTAATGCTGGTAACGGCTTTGAACCCGCATATAGGGTACGAAAATGCGGCAAAAATTGCTAAGAAAGCACATAAAGAAAATAAAACACTTCGTGAAACTGCAGTAGAACTGGGATTAGTAACCAGCGAACAGTTTGACGAATGGGTTAGACCGGAAGATATGGTGGGTAGCTTAAAATAGCATGAATAAATACCATTATCTAATTATCTTATTATGTTTAACGGCGTTTCTCAGTTGTGAGAGACGCCCAAACGTGCAGGGTAATGGACAAGTGTTTTTACAGGGGGTGTGGAACCAGGATAGTATCGCTAATGCTGATAAGCTGATGAACTATACCCGTCATAAAATTAAATTTACCTGTGATTCCTTTTATGTAGACATGACTACGCACTCTAAGGTTAACTACTATGAAGATCCCTGTTATAATAACGGTGTTTGGAAAGAATACGCGAAAGGTGTGTATGAGGTTAGAAAGGATAGCTTGTTCCTGTTAGGTACCTACACTAAAGATAACTATAAACAAAAAGTCTCCGGATGTTATACAATAGGTATTTACCGTAAAAACTTTATCATTAAATCTACCGGTCCTCAGCACCTGTACCTGCAGGGATTAAGCGATCTGCGGGATGTGAACCTGGTACTCAAACAAAAAATCACTTGTGTACCTCAAGAATTATAAAAATGATTTCAATCAATACATTTAAAAAGGCTGGTCTTATTATAGCAGTTGTTGCCTGTTTTCCGATATATGCAGGTGCATGGGGCTTAATTGGGCACAGGGTTGTTGGGCAGGTAGCAGATAGCTATTTAAGTTCAAAAGCACGTAAGGCAGTAAAAACCATACTAGGAAACGAAGACCTGGCAATGGCTAGTAACTGGCCCGATTTTATTAAATCAGATACAGCATACAATTACCTGGGTAGCTGGCACTATGTAAACCTGCCGGAAGGTTTAGACCAGAATGGTGTATTTCAGTTTCTGGACAGCAGCAAAGAACCTAATGTTTATAACAAGATCCCCGAAATGGTTGCAATCTTGAAAAACAAACAGAGTACAGCAGATCAGAAGAAAATGGCCATGCGGTTGTTGATCCATTTAGTGGGCGACCTGCACCAGCCAATGCATACCGCCAGAAAAGATGATTTGGGTGGAAATAAAGTAAATGTTACCTGGTTTGGTCAAAAATCTAATCTGCACCGTGTTTGGGATGAGGGTTTGGTAGAGTACCAGGAACTGAGTTATACAGAGTACGCTAAAGCTATCAATCATCCTACTAAAGATCAGCTTGCGCAATGGAGCCACAGTTCATTAAAACAAGACGTTTATGAGTCTTACCTCTTCTGTAATAAAATATATAAGCAGACCCGGGCAGAAGATAAATTAAGCTACCGTTATAATTTTGATTTTATTGACATTGTGAATCAATCCTTGCTAAAAGGAGGAGTTCGCCTGGCAGAAATTATTAATGAAATTTATGCCTAAGATGAAGATATTGATGGTTTGCCTTGGAAACATTTGCCGTTCGCCATTGGCGGAAGGAATTGTCCGCCATTTGATAACTGAAGAGGGACTGGACTGGGAGGTTGCTTCTGCAGGCACAGGAAAGTGGCATGTGGGACAGCCGGCAGATAAACGTGGAATAGCTATAGCAAAGAGCTATGGATACGACATCTCAAAACAACGGGCACAGCACTTCAACCAACAGATGCTCGACTATTATGATCATATCCTGGTGATGGATAAAGCTAATCTTAGGGATGTTTTAAAATTAGCCACTTCGAATGAGCAGCGGAACAAGGTGCGTTTATTTTTGACGGAGGAACTGGAAGTAACCGATCCTTATTTCGACGACCAGTTGTTTGATCCTGTTTTTAAAACAGTAGAAGAAAGAGCCAGGGAGCTGGTACAGGAACTAAAGGGACAATAACTGAACCGCCTGGGGTGATAATAAAAAGACAAAAACATTTTTTACTCCGGTCTGTTGTTTCAGCACATCAAATCTTTAAAAAATGGAAAACACTGCAATAAACCCAGAAACATTAAACGACCTTATTCAAATTAATAATGATAGAGTTGCCGGTTACGAAAAAGCTATTGAAGAGCTTAAGCCGGAGGATAGTGACCTAAAGTCATTATTTGTTAAAATGATTGCTGAAAGCCATAAACATAAACTTGCCTTAGCAACTGCAGTTCAGGGTACTGGAACTGAATTGGAAACAGGAACTACTACTTCAGGTAAAATCTACCGTGCATGGATGGATGTTAAAGCTGTTTTTACTGGTCATGACCGTAAAACTGTATTAAACAATTGTGAAGCGGGTGAAGATGCAGCACAAAAAGCATATAAAATGGCGCTTGACGAAGAAGGATTGTCAGCAGATACAAGATCACTGATCACTGAGCAAAAAGCAGAACTTCGTGTTTCTCATGATGAGATCAAAGCACTAAGAGACCAACAAGCATAAGCCTGTTATTTATAACATAAAAGGTTATTAAATATAAAATGCCGCCTCAAAACAAATTGAAGCGGCATTTTTATTTTTCAACTATTTAGATTCCAAATTCCTTATCCAGGTACTCAGTTACTTTATCGATAGCGTTATCGATTGTATTGCTCAGAATAGTTATAAATGATCCTGATTTTGCCGTTGCGATCAAAAATTGCAGACATTCAGCACCATCGTTATTAATAATAATTTCCATATTAGGTTTCACCTCATGTATTCCAGCTAAAAGCAGGTCAATAATTTCCTGTTGCTGGCGTCCGCGAAGGTATTTCTCCTGACAAATAATAATCTTGTCGAACATCTGCCCTGCGATACGTGCAGTTTCCTGAATGTCTTCATCACGCCTGTCTCCCGTTCCTGATATTACCCCAATATGTTCAGTAGCCTCTACCGTCTTCAAATAAGATTTTATACCATTAAATCCATCCGGATTGTGCGCAAAGTCTACCAGGATCTTAAATTCTTTGAACTTAAAGATGTTCATCCTTCCGGGTGTTTGTGCTGCAGAAGGTATAAACGTTTCCAGAGACATTCTGATATCTTCAATTTTGTATCCCCAAAGGAAGGTGGCTAATGTTGCCGCCAGTACATTCTGGATCATAAAATCAACACTGCCGCCAAATGTAAGCGGGATATGAGTCACTTTATCAACCCTGATTTTCCAATCTCCTTTTTTGATGGTGATATAACCATTTTCATATATTGCCGCAGTACCGCCTTTTTTGCAATGATCAGCAATAACGGGGTTACTTTCGTCCATACTGAAATAAGCGATTTTGCAATCAGCTTCATTGGCTATTTTTACACAGTATTTATTGTCTGCATTTAAAACAGCCCATCCATCCCTTTTTACCGCACCAATTACAACACCTTTAACACGTGCCAGGTCTGACAGGTTGTGGATGTCTGATAAACCAAGGTGGTCTTCCTGGATATTGGTAATAATTCCAATATCACAGCGGTTAAAACCAAGGCCTGCTCTTAATATACCGCCCCTTGCTGTTTCGAGAACTGCAAATTCTACCGTAGGGTCTCTCAGGATAAATTCTGTACTTACCGGTCCGGTAGTATCGCCTTTCATTAAAAGCGTGTTTTGAACGTATATACCGTCAGATGTAGTGTAACCTACTCTTGTTCCATTACTTTTAACAATATGGGCAATTAACCTGGTGGTAGTAGTTTTACCATTTGTACCTGTTACAGCGATAATTGGTATCCTTGCCGATTTTCCCGGGGGATAAAGCATGTCAATTACCGGTGCGGCCACATTTCTTGGCAGGCCTTCACTTGGGGCCAGGTGCATCCTGAAGCCTGGTGCAGCATTCACTTCCAGTACTACTCCGCCATTTTCTGTTAGAGGTTGTGTAAGGTTCTGTGCCATTACATCAATTCCGCAGATATCAAGGCCTATAATCCTCGAAATCCTTTCACTGATAAAAATATTCTGTGGATGTACCAGGTCGGTTACATCAATAGATGTTCCGCCAGTACTCAGGTTCGCCGTCGATTTCAGGTAAACAAGTTCACCATTCGGAACTACTGTATCCAGGTCATAATCTTTTTTGGCAAGCAGGTCCATCGTATCACGGTCTACGATAATTTCCGTTAATACGTTTTCATGTCCGTAACCCCTGCGCGGATCTTCATTTTCTTTATCGATCAATTGCTGTACAGTGCTTACCCCATTTCCGGTAACATGGGCAGGCACACGTAAAGCCGCAGCAACCATTTTGTTATCAATAACCAGGATCCTGAAATCATATCCGGAAATGAAACTTTCAATAATAATTCTCCGGGAATATTGTTTAGCATATTCGAAGGCCTGTTTTGCTGCCTCCACTGTTTTCACATTGATGGATGCCCCTTTACCATGGTTTCCGTCAAGCGGCTTAAACACTAAAGGAAAACCTACGCTTTTTATAGCATCTTCAAGATCTTCAATCTCTGAGATGGTTACACCTTTAGCTACCGGTATAGCCGAATCTTTTAGGATACGTTTGGTTTCATCTTTATTTCCGGCAATGTCCACTGCTATACTGTTCGTTTTCTCAGTCATGGTAGCTCTGAAACGCACCTGGTTTTTACCATATCCCAACTGTATCAATGAACTTTTATTTAGCCTGATCCAGGGAATATTTCTCGCTATCGCTTCGTCAACAATAGAACCTGTACTTGGGCCGAGACGTTCCGATTGTCTTAATTCTCTTAAACGCTGTATGTCAAATTCAAGGTCATAGTCGATGTTGTCAATCAGCGCCTCGGCAATCCTTACACTTGCTTCAGCTGCATATGTTCCCGATTTTTCTTCCAGGTAACTGAACACCACATTGTAAATACCTTCAGTTTTTGTTTGGCGTGTTCTTCCAAACCCGGTGTCCATACCTGCTAATGTCTGTATTTCAAGCGCTATATGTTCAATAACATGGCCCATCCACGTACCTTCCTGGATACGGGCAAAAAAACCTCCGGGCTCGCCTTTTGAGCATCTGTGCGTAAATAAACTGGGAATCAATTTTTCTATGCGATCACCAAATCCTTCAATTGAATTTGTAGGACGCTGCTCCATATCCTCCAGGTCCAATCTCATTTGTATTAGTTTTTTCCTGTTGATCGACCAGATGTTTGGTCCCCTTAGCACTTGAATGCCGAGTATTTTCATATGTTATTTATTGTTGTTTTGAGTTATATATTGTTGCTCAACGGTACAAATGCGTGTTATGCCGGTCTTCGTTGTCAATTTTCTGTGTAAATATTGTTCACCGTTTGTCCCTTGAGAGGAGTGGTGGTATTCGTATTTAACGGCTAAAGGTTCGTAAAATGTTCGACTACCTCAGAGCTTCGTTTTATCAGTGGCTGATTTACATTCTAGGGCTTGCAGGTATCATGCATGGTAATAGGTTCATCAATAGTATAATAAGGTATTGCTGTTTTGTTTCACCGGCTGTTCGTTTAAGGCTTTGGGCCTGGTAAACGCATCGCCAAACAAAGGCATTAATGTATAAATATTTTTTTGAAAACATGTAAATCACGTTTAAATATATTATTAAGAAAAACGTCTATAAATCTAATCAAAGTATAGAGTTTTGGATAGATTAATTATCAGTTTTACGTATATTATTGATTTAAAATGGGGATTATTGAAGTTTTGCGTATATATTTGAAATTATCGGATAAGAAAAGAAAGAAATGACGCCAAAAGGGAAACTGATTATTATAGGTGGGGCAATCAACACCGGAAGTTTTGCCGAAACACAGTTCGGCCTTCCTCAGAATATGAATTTTTTTGAGCGGGGAATTTTAAAACGTATTACTACAGAGTCTGTAAAAGACACCGGATCAAGATTTGAAATTATTACTACGGCTTCCTTAGTTCCGGAAAAAGTTGGAGAAGAATATATTAAGGCCTTTGCTCAACTGGATGTGCATGATGTTGGTGTACTGGATATCTCTACCCGGGAGCAAGCTAATGATCCTGCAAATTGTGAGCGGGTTAAAGCGGCTGAAGTACTTATTTTTACCGGTGGCGATCAGCTTAGGTTGTCTTCAATATATGGGGGGACAGCAATCCACCAGATATTGCTGGACAAGTATGAAAATGAAGAAATTGTAATTGCCGGCACTTCTGCAGGTGCTGCGGCAAGTTCTAAAAATATGATTTATCAGGGAAGTAGTAAAGACGCACTTTTAAAAGGTGAGGTAAAAATTACTGCCGGATTAGGTTTTATTGATGGCGTTATTGTAGATACACATTTTGTACAGCGGGGACGTATAGGCAGACTGCTCTATGCGGCTGCAAGCAGCCCGGGTATTCTGGGTATCGGGCTTGGTGAAGACACTGGGTTGTATATTTCCAATGGAAATACTATGGAAGCGATTGGCTCGGGTATGGTTATTCTGGTTGATGGAAGAGCCATGAGTGATACTAACTTAACAGATGTAGAGATGGGACAACCTGTTTCCATAAAAAATATGGTCGTTCACGTAATGTGTGATGGAGATGTTTACGACCTTCATGCACATGAATTAACGATACATCATCCAAAAGTTATACCTATAGGTTAATTACTAAATGAAACTAATTATTCACGGCGGTTTTTTCAGTGAGTCTGCAACAAACCAGGAAATGAAAAAAGCAAAGCAGGATGCTATGGCAGAAATTGCCGGTCTTGCTCACCAATATTTACAGACACATACAGCAATAGATACAGTATCTTACACCATCAGTTTGCTGGAAGACAACTTGCTTTTTAATGCTGGTTTGGGTTCTCAAATCCAGAGTGATGGTAAAGTGCGCCTAAGTGCCTCTATCATGGACGGCAAAACTCAGAAGTTTGCTGGCGTTATTAATATTCAGGATGTAAAAAATCCCATCCGGGTAGCTTCACAGTTGTTAACTTATGAAGATAATGTGCTTAGCGGAGAGGGAGCAGTAGACTTCGCCCGTAAGAACGGGCATGATTTTTTTGATCCGATTACACCACAGCGGCAATCAGAATACGAACAGAAACTGAATCAGTCCAATAACAAGGGCACCGTAGGCTGTGTTGTACTTGATGCGGAAGGTAACCTGGCTGCGGGAACCTCTACCGGGGGCAAAGGCTTTGAAATACCTTGCCGGGTGAGTGATTCTGCTACGGTTGCAGGGAATTTTGCCAATAGCTTTGCCGGCATTTCCTGTACAGGTGTAGGTGAAGACATTGTAAGTGTTGCATTATCTGCGAGGATAGTTACCCGCGTAACAGACGGTTTTACTTTAAAAGATGCATGTGACAAATCTTTTAGAGAATTAAAAGAGATCGATGGATTTGCAGGGGTAATTGGTATCAGCAACCATGGAGAAGTTTACCATACCGATTCCCATCCCTATATAGTATGGGCTTCTTTTGATGTTAATTTACAGGTGTTTAACTAAATAAGATATATATTTAAAAAAGAATATATCTTTGTAATATGTATAAACTCTGTTTAGCGCTATTATGCCTTACCCTTTCGGATCTGGCAATGGCACAAACGAATACCCTTATTCAGCAGGAACAACCATCTACCAGCTCTTCTATCAATATCGCTGTATCTGGCCAGGATGCTGCAGATGGAGATGCTTTTTTCGAAGAAGCTGAAAAAGAAGAAAAAAGCGGCGACTTTAATTCTGCGCTGACGCTTTTTGGAAAAGCTGCTTTTGAATATAACAATTCTAAAAGCTATTCCCGTTACGGTGCTTCTTTGCTGCGGTTAAGCAATGTACATTATCTGATGGAGCATTATACCGAAGCAGAGCAGGTGATCTTAAATGTGGCATTAAAGACCTATTCGCGTTTTGGAAACAGGCCCGGACAGCTCGCTTCCTATAATCAGCTTGGCAGGATTTATCTTGCAGCAAATAAACTTACCCAATCTATGTGGTTTTATACGCAGCAGGGTATTTTGGCCAGACAGGTAAAGAATAACGCTTCCTATATCGACTCTATCCTCGGACTGGTACAGGTAAAAATTAAAAAAAGAGAATACGCCCTTGCGCTGAAAGATGTAAACCGTGCAGAGCTATTTGCTAAATCTTCAAACATCAGTCAGTTTAAAGGTCAGATTAAGCAGGCAAGAACTTCTATAGCAGAAAAAAAAGCCCGATAAAATAAAACAAGGATTTAATCCGTTTATATAATAGCGACTGGCTAAAAGGCTTTTACCATCCTTTTAAGGCATTTATCCGGTATAATTTTTAGAAGTATTTAATTATTTTTGGTAAAGATTACAGAAAAGAGACAGTATAACACTGTCTCTTTTCTGTTTATTTATGAAATTGGTATCATATTGGTTGTTACTACACAAATGGATTTTAAATTATTTAAAGAGATGTTGAAAAG
>Ga0247805_1001695_pt1 | contig 10485 bp, 5 predicted proteins | sample UWRJL044104R1_FD_180930 | JGI IMG/M metagenome (GOLD analysis project Ga0247805, IMG submission 180930) | Plant litter microbial communities from Arlington Agricultural Research Station in Wisconsin, United States - UWRJ-L044-104R-1 | ecosystem: Environmental > Terrestrial > Plant litter >...
TTTTACGGTAAAAGCAGATGATGGTGTTACAGATTTATATGGTGTAATGTATAAACCATTTGATTTTGATGCCAAAAAGAAGTATCCGATTATAGAATATGTGTATCCCGGACCGCAAACGGAAGCAGTTTATACTTCTTTCAGTAAAAGTATGGACAGAACTGAACGCCTTGCCCAGTTTGGTTATGTAGTGATCACTGTAGGAAACAGGGGTGGTAATCCCGCACGTTCAAAATGGTATCATACCTTCGGATATGGTAACCTGCGTGATTACGGGTTAGCGGATAAAAAAGCTGCGGTTGAACAACTTGCTGCAAAATACAGTTATATAGACGAAACTAAAGTTGGTATTACCGGTCACTCTGGCGGAGGTTTTATGTCCACCGCTGCGATGCTGGTTTACCCGGATTTCTTTAAAGCGGCTGTCTCCAATGCGGGTAATCATGACAATAGTATCTATAACCGCTGGTGGAGTGAAAAACACCATGGTGTGAAGGAAATCGTTTCCGCAAAAGGGGATACCACCTTTCAGTATTCTATTGATAAAAACCCTGATTTGGCGAAAAACCTGAAAGGGCACCTCATGGTAATGACTGGTGATGTCGATAATAATGTGCACCCGGCAAATACAATCAGGTTGGCGAATGCACTGATGAAAGCAGGCAAGAGATTTGAGTTTGTAATTATTCCTGGTCAGCGACATGGTTTTGGCCCTATGACAGAATACGCATTCTGGAAACTGGCGGATCACTTTAACAAATACCTGATCGGTGATTTCTCTGCTAATGAAGCAGTAGATATGATGGAAATGGACAGGGATGTAGAAATGACCGGAAAATAATCAATCCGGTTTAATACGTAAACAAAACGGCCCCGCAATTATTTTGCGGGGCCGTTTTGTTACTAAAAACTCTTATGTAAAGTTTCTACATATTATAAGTAGAACTGAACACCAATTTTTGGAGCGAAAAAGTTTGCGCCAATATTGAAGTTTTTGTTTCCACCGATGTTGTCACCATTGTTGTTTTCAACATTGTAGTCATTGTAGCTAATTCCGTTAACAGAGAATTCGATACCGAATTTTTTGCTTGGGAAGAAAGAAATACCTGGAGATAAAGCAACACCAACGCTGTTGTTTTTACCAGTTTTAACCATGTTATCTCCGTTAGCATCACCTACTTTGTTCTGACCGAAAGCCATTGGTACGCTGAATTGAGCGAAAAATTTGAATTGATCATTGATTCCTTTGTAACCACGTAAGAAAGGGCTTACAACGAATGCTGAAGACTGACCGGAAACTAATGCGTTGTAAGATTTCGCATACTCATAACCAACACCTGTACCTACTGCAAAGTTGTCGCTGAAGAAATAACCAACACTTGGAACTACTGAAAAGTTAAGGTCAGTTTTGTTAGCACCATCATTTTTGCTTGTGTTTAATTCTACATTACCACCTACTAAGAAATTACCTTTTTCAGTTTGTGCCTGAGTTGTGAATGCTAATCCAGCTACTGCGATTAACGATAATAATACTTTTTTCATTTTGTTGCTTTTTTAATTTATATCCAGTCAAACCACTTTTTGATGTCTGACTATGTTTGTCATATAGTCAAGACTGGTGCCAAAGAATTATTATGCCGATGATCTGTAAATCATGATTATTGTAAATACTTACTGGATAGTAAGATAAATTGTTTTAGTTTTTCCTTTATTATTCTGTAATGACAATTAACTTTATTTTAACAAAAACTTAACCTGGGACCATTTACGCCAGTTTGACTTTAATTGCATAATTGTCAGTTTTAAATTGCAATTTATGGCAGGGTTTTTAATCGAATTTTAATGGCATCTAAAATGAAATTTTTGTTTTTAGGGAGTTATCAATAAAAAAAACTATTTTGATTAAAACCTTTATACCCGTTTTTAATGTTATTCAATTATGAGATTATTAATAGAACGAAAACCTGTAAAAGTATATCCTGATCCAAAGCGGGTAATCGCCAGATTCTTTTTCAATGGCGAAGAACGTGCGAAAGAAGTAATCCAGCGAGTATTAACCCTGTCAGATCAGGAAGTCTTCGGGCTGATATCACCGATACTGCAGGAATATTCTAAAAGGCACAGGAATATCACAAAGATCCTGGCGAGAAATTGTAAGAAAGTAAAACCACAGATAGATCTGTTGGGCATAGATTATGAGTCATTAAATAAATACCAGCGCTTATTGCTTGGTTCTTATTTTACACATGAATACTCTATAGAATCCGCTGCATTCTTTAATCCTTCGGTCGTAGAAGATCCCGATCAGTCGGAATTGGTAGAAGGAGAGAAAAGACTGATTATCAGTTTCAGGGCAGTAGGTGAAGGCCATATCTCTTCCGTAGTTTTTAGAAGAGCATTGGTAGATAGCCAGGGTAATATCACTGTCAACCCGGCAGGTAACTACATTGATGAAGCGGAAATTGTCCGAAACGCAATCTATAATAAAAAACTTTTCCTTAAAAAAGCAGCGGATTCCAGGATAGATCTGAACATTCTGGATGAGATAGAACTGAAGCTGGAGGATAAGTTTGATTATACTGTTTTAAGGAGAATTATTTTAGACTCTAAAAACCTGCAGGAAGATGATCTGAAAAAACTGGAATATGATAAGATATTGTGGTTATCAGATACCTATCATGAAATTAGTTTTTCAAGGGATACGGATATATCTGATCGTGTTATCTTCCCGATTTCAGAGTTTGAAAGAAAAGGAATTGAGGATGCAAGATTTGTCCGTTTTATAAAAGATGATGGATCAGTGATCTATTACGCAACGTATACGGCCTTTGATGGAGCGATGATTATGCCGAAGTTATTACAGACTACGGATTTCTACGACTTCAAGATCAGCCCGCTGCACGGAGCTGGTGCTGCCAATAAAAACCTGGCGTTATTTCCACGGAAAATCAACGGGAAATATGCGATGATATCAAGGATTGACGGTTCAAATAATTATCTGATGTACTCTGACAAGATCACCGTATGGGACCATCCTGTCAAATTACAATCGCCCCAATTCCCATGGGAATTTATACAGATCGGTAACTGCGGATCTCCTATAGAGACCGAAGCGGGATGGCTGATCATAACCCATGGCGTAGGGCCGATGAGAAGATATTGCCTTGGTGCAAGCTTGTTGGATCTGGATGATCCGTCTAAAGAGATCGGACGTTTAAGAGAGCCATTGGTTATTCCTAATAATGATGAGAGAGAAGGATATGTACCCAATGTGCTCTATTCTTGCGGATCAATTATCCATAACGGCGAACTCATCATTCCATACGGACTATCTGATTATAGTTCTTCTTTCGCCTCGGTAAAACTGGACCTGCTTTTAGAGAAGTTAGTCAGTTCAGGAGGAATTGAAAAGCAGGCCGGACAGGAAGCTAAATAATCTGATGGTAGAGGGCTAAGTAGTCCTCTACCATTTTTTCTTTAGAGAATTTCTTCAAAGCCCATTCCTGGCAGTTTTTTCTGTTTATCGTATCAATTGCTGATACAGCGTTTATTGCCTCATCTGTTGTACTCACCAGAAATCCTGTTTTTTGATCGTTGATCAGTTCAGGCATTGAACCCTTGTTAAACGCAATAACCGGTGTTCCGCAGAGCATTGCTTCTGCTACACTAAGTCCGAAAGGTTCTGCGAAATTTATAGGGTGTAAAAGCGCATAAGCTCCACCCAGCAGTTCATTACGTTTTTCTGGTCCGGCCGAGCCAATAAATTCCACCTGATCACCCAAAAATGGTTCTACCTTCTCTCTGAAATAGTTTTCGTCTTGTATAATCCCGGCGATGATTAATTTACGCTTACTTTGCAAAGCGATTTCTATCGCTTCCGCTGTTCCCTTATCAGGATGTATCCTGCCAAAGAACAATAAGTAATTGCCTCCCTGTGGTCTAAACTCAAATTCATCGCTGTTCAAACCATTGTAAACGGTACCAAGATAATTCAGTAATGGATGACGGTTAGCATCACTAATAGATACATAGTGACCGTGTTCGTTATACTTCTGGTAAACAGGGATAATCCTTTCCGAAGAAAAACCATGAATGGTGGTAATCACAGGTGTTTTTACCAGTCCCGAATAACTCAACGGCAGAAAATCGAAATGGTTATGAATCAGGTCAAACTCCCCGGCCCGTTCCATCAGGTTACTGATATGAAGACATTCCATCACTTTGGCGTCCTGACTGCGGTCTTCTTCATAACCTTTTTCCACCACGCTGTTTAAAACAGCCGTTGTTATAGAGTCACCGGTTGCAAAAAGCGTTACTTCGAGCCCTGCGGCTACCAGACCTTCTGTTAAATTAGAGGCCATTTGTTCCCAGGGGCCGTAGTGGCGTGGAGGTGTTCTCCATGCCACTGGCGATAATACAGCTACTTTCATTAAACCGACGCCGCACGCGACATTGCAGCCGCTTCCTGTTTATCATTATATTCGTACTCAAATTCAAGAGCTCGCAATACCGTTAAATGTGAGATCCAGTAAGCAAGTGTGCTTTCAGCACCCTGGTTCCTGTTCACACCATACGTTTGGAGGCCATCACCACAACCTTTTGTTTCATAATCATATAAAGGTAAACGCAGGCTGTTCTCTCCAAGGAACCACTGGTAGCTAAGGTACATCTGGCTGATATAGTTCAGGTCATGCGTAATTTCATACGCCTTGAAGTACATCAATACCATGGCCATAGTTTCAATCGCTTGCTGATCATAAACTGCCATATCCTTGTCTCGGTACAGCCATCCGTCGTTTCCAACAGGATTCAGGTAACCTTTATCAAGCGTTTTAGCAGTCAGGTAGTCCATACTTTCCAATCCGATAGCCAATGATTCCTGATCGCCGGTTGTTTCGTAATGTGACAGCAATGCCAGGGGAAGAATAGCATTATCATAGGTCAGCTTTTCTTCAAACCAATGCCAGTTGTCACCTTTGTTCGCATGATATGCTGCTTTAAGCGGGGTAGCTAATTTGTTGAGCTCCTCGATAATCTGCTCGTTATACGGATGTGCTTTCAGGTAACTGCTCAGTCCGATCATTGTATTGGCGAGGCCTCTTAAATGTTTCAGCTGGCTGAAATGAGGAATAGACTTTACAAAAAGTTCACTCGCAAATTCGCGGTATGAGTTGTTCGGCGCATTGCTGATCAGGTATCCCAACGCCCAGATTGTTCTTCCGAAAGAATCTTCAGTACCAACCTCATCAAGGTATTCCCTCCTGAAACTTAAAAAGTTTCGGAAATTACCATCATCACATTGCATATATTGAATATAGCTCAGGTAAACCGGCAGTAATTCCAGCGCGGCTTTACTTTTATTCTGTTGCCAGGCAAGGATCACCATGAGTAGTGCCCGGGCGTTATCATCAACACAATAACCTTCTTTCAGGTTAGGAATACCATATTTAGCATGCTGTACAATACCGGTATCATCAGTTAAACGCTGTACATGGGCCATACTAAATGCAGGCATCATATCCGGGTCTATGATCGGGCGTATTTCTTCTTTAGTTAATTTATCATTAGAGATAGCTTCTTTTAAAGTCTCGATAAAGACCTGACCGGTATTTGGCCAGCGGAGGTGCAAACCGTAATTATAGGCGTTCGACTTTAGTTCTTTCAGCTGCTGCTTGTTTTCAAACAGGTCATTTACAATCTTTGCCAGACTATTTGCATCCTTGAAGTCAAATAATTTACCTCTGTTATCGGCCAGCAATTCCTGTGCGTGCCAGTAGGGGGTAGAGATTACAGCGGCACCTGCACCTACAGCATAAGATAATGTTCCGCTGGTAATCTGGGCTTCATTCAAATACGGAGTAATGTACATATCCGCTGCGGTCAGGTAGTCATATAACTCTTCTTCCGATACAAACTTATTGATGAAAATCAGGTTGTCTGCCACACCCAGTTTTTTCGCCAGCCTTTTTAAACTGTCACGGTATTCTTCACCAGAATTTTTAATTACCCCGGGGTGTGTTGTTCCCAGAATAACATAAATTACATCCGGATTTTTGGCGACAATCTGTGGAAGGGCTTCTACAACTGTTTCCAGGCCCTTATTTCTGCTGATCAGACCAAAAGTGAATAATACTTTTTTATTCTTGAAAGTAAGCGATTGTCTTACATCATTGTTCTCCTTAGGTTCAAGATCCGGTACACCGTGTTCTATCAGTTTGATCTTTTCTTCCGGGATACCATAGATACTTGTCAGGAAACCCACCGCCCTGTGGCTCATAACCACAATTTTGGAAGAGTATTTTGCGATTTCCCTGATGATAGTCAGCTGCATATAAGAAGGATCTTTCAGGATCGTATGCAAAATCGTTATTAATGGTTTTTTCACACGGGCTATCAGCGGTAAGATGTAAACACCGCTTTCTCCTCCGTAAATACCAAACTCATGTTCTAAAATACATGCGTCTGCTAAGCTGGTATTAATGTAATCAGCAGCCCTGATATAATCTTTTTGGTTTTCCTGTCTGATGATATACTGTACTTCAGCAGGGTATTCATAAGTGCTCAGGTCTTCCGAATCTGTCATGGCTACCACAAAACTGTCGGGGGAAACAGATTTGGCGTCATGTGAAATGGCCTGTAAAAGGTTGTTGTTAAATGTAGCTATACCACATTCGCGTGGAGGATAAGTCGATATATAAGCTATTTTCATTGATAAGTATATGGTTTATAGGTGTTGAAGCTCGCAGCAGATCTTTTATTTTCTCTGGTTTGTAAGCAGGTTAATCATTTTCACAATTTAGTCAATTTATTAACCATTTTTATGTGTTTAGCCTTTTAAAGCTGAATAAATCATACTGCGCAGATATGCAACATTTTGAATGATTAAATAGTTTTGATGAACCGTAAAATCGGCCGGGTGCCGCATAAAAAACCCGGTTATCTCTCGTAGATAACCGGGTTCAGTAATAGGATATATCGAAGAAATCTTCGTTGTACCTTCTGGTTGAAGTTATAATTTAAAATTATGCTTCCACAGGTGTTGTATTTAAAAATACAAAGTTATGGTCGAACATGTCCAGTTTGATTTTACTGTCCTTGCTGATTTTCCCTGCCAGTATTTCTTTGGATAACTCATTTAAGATCCGTTTCTGGATTACCCTTTTTAGAGGCCTCGCACCAAATTGCGGGTCGTAACCTAACTCCGCCAGCCAGTCCAGCGCCTCAACTGAAGCTTCGATCTCCACACCCATTTCCGCAAGTGTATCCTGTACATGTCTGAACTGAAGTTCAGCAATATTTCTGACTTCACTGCGGTTTAATGGTGTAAACATAATCAGCTCATCAATCCTGTTCAGGAATTCCGGCCTGATAGTCTGTTTCAGCAATTCAAACAGTTCATTTTTGGTTTTCGCAATCACTTCATCCCTGTTATGGTCTTCCAGTACCTTAAAGTTATCCTGGATCAGGTGCGAACCGATATTTGAAGTCATGATGATAATGGTATTCTTGAAATTCACCAGTCTACCTTTATTATCTGTTAACCTTCCGTCATCCAGCACCTGTAATAAAATGTTGAATACATCCGGATGCGCTTTTTCAATCTCATCCAGTAATACTACTGAATAGGGTTTACGACGAACTGCCTCAGTTAATTGTCCCCCTTCATCATATCCTACGTATCCGGGAGGCGCTCCGATCAACCGTGATACCGCATGTCTTTCCTGGTACTCACTCATATCGATCCTGGTCATCGCATTCTCGTCGTTAAACAGGAACTCTGCCAGAGCTTTCGCCAGCTCGGTTTTACCTACCCCAGTTGTTCCAAGGAAGATAAATGAACCGATCGGTTTACGTTTATCCTGCAGACCGGCCCTTGAACGGCGGATTGCATCAGATATCGCCTCTATCGCTTCATCCTGACCAGCTACACGTTTGTGCAATTCATCTTCCAGATTCAGCAGTTTCTCCCGCTCACTGGATACCAGTTTTGTTACCGGAATGCCAGTCCACCTTGCCACTACGCCAGCAATATCATCAGAAGTAACCTCTTCCTTCAGCATCCGGCCTTCACCTTGCTGCTCTTCAAGTACAACTTTTAATTGCTCTACCTTGTCCTGCGATTCCTTAATCTTGCCATATCTGATTTCGGCTACCTTGCCATAATCACCGGCACGCTCTGCCTGGTCGGCTTCCAGTTTATAATTTTCTATCTGTTGCAGTTCGTTATTGATGCCATCTACAACATCTTTTTCACCTTGCCATTTTGCTTTTAATTCATCACGCTCTGCGGATAAATTAGCGATCTCTTCACCTAAAGATTTGACTTTTTTATCATCATTTTCCCTTTTGATCGCTTCACGCTCAATTTCCAGCTGCATAATTTTGCGGTCCAGCTCATCTACGTTTTCCGGAACACTATCCATTTCCAGACGTAACTTTGAAGCGGCTTCATCCATCAGGTCAATCGCTTTATCAGGAAGGAACCTGTCACTTATATAACGTTGTGACAGCTCTACCGCAGCGATAATAGCTTCATCTCTGATCCGCACTTTATGGTGGGTTTCATATCTCTCTTTCAGTCCGCGTAAAATGGAAATCGCATCCTGCGTATCTGGTTCGTTAACGATAACTTTCTGGAAACGACGTTCCAATGCTTTATCTTTTTCGAGGTATTTCTGATACTCATCCAATGTGGTTGCACCAATCGCACGAAGTTCCCCCCGCGCCAATGCAGGTTTCAGGATATTTGCAGCATCCATAGCACCTTCACCACCGCCGGCTCCTACAAGGGTATGGATCTCATCAATAAACAGGATGATATCACCATCGCTTTGTGTTACCTCTTTCACCACTGCTTTAAGGCGCTCTTCAAATTCTCCTTTGTATTTTGCGCCCGCAATTAACGAACCCATATCTAAAGAGTATACGGTTTTTGTCTTCAGGTTTTCAGGCACATCGCCTTTGATGATCCTGAAAGCAATACCTTCCGCGATAGCAGTCTTACCTACACCCGGTTCACCAATCAGGATCGGATTGTTTTTCGTCCGTCTTGACAAGATCTGTATCACCCGCCTGATTTCTTCATCCCGACCGATCACAGGGTCAAGTTTTCCCGATGAGGCATATTCGTTTAAGTTCCTTGCGTATTTGTTCAGCGCATTGTAAGTGGCTTCGGCATTCTGGTCCGTAACCCTGTTGTCTCCTCTTAAAGCAGCAATTGCTTTTTTCAAGTCCTTTTCAGTCGCACCCTGCTCTTTCAGTAGTTTAGAGGTATTGTCGTTAACGGCCAGGATCCCAAGTAAGAGATGCTCTACCGATACAAACTCATCCTTAAATTCTTTCAGATAAGATTGTGCTTTTTGTAGTGCAGAATTAGCTCCGGAAGATAAATAACCTTCGCTGCCGCTCACTTTAGGGAACTTTTCAATCTGGGAATCCAGTTGCTGGTTCAGTACGTTTAAATTAATATTGAGTTTCTTCAGTACGTAAGAAACTACATTTTCATCAACAGTAAGCAGACCTTTTAGCAGGTGAGCTGTCTCAATAGCCTGTTGCTGATTGCCCTGTGCTATTGCAGAAGCCTGTTGAATCGCTTCCTGGGCTTTTATCGTAAAGTTGTTGAAGTTCATGCAAGGGGTTAAACAAAATAAATGCCATAACAATTTCTGTTAGCGCTTCGGAAATTATGGCGTTTTATATCATATAAAACGGAATAAATGACTGATTTTAAGTGATTTTACTGAATTTTTGTCGGCATCGCTGGAAAGATCTATTAATTTTAATCATATGACGTCCTGTTCGGTCAGTGTAAAATTATTAGATTATAGGTTGTTATATTGCATTCCGCGGACTGCCACCTGAAAAATCAGTTAAGAATGTTTTCCTTTGCAGCCGAATCGATATTCAGGTTAATGGAGAAAAATATATTAAAAGGCGCTGTACTGGTCGGCCTTGGCGCATCAAGTTATGGTGCATTGGCAACAGTAGTTAAGCTCGCATACGCACAAGGGTTCACCACTGCAGAAGTCACTACTTCGCAGTTCTCCTTGGGAATTGCCGGTCTGTTACTTTTAAACCTGCTTTTTGGTAAGCGGACTCCGGCACAACCAAAAACTTCGGGCAATACTATATGTAAACTTTTACTAGGCGGTACCTCTATGGGGCTCTCCAGCATGTTCTATTATTTTTCAGTAAAATATATTCCCGTATCTGTCGCCATTGTAGTGCTGATGCAGTCGGTATGGATGGGGTTACTGTTAGAAGCGGTGCTGGATAAAAAAACGCCTTCCTTAAAAAAATTGCTTGCCACAGCTATCGTTTTATTTGGAACGGGCCTTGCGACAAATATCTTTAGCGGGCTGCACGACCTCAACTGGAAAGGACTGGCATGGGGTCTGGCCGCAGGGTTATCCTATACAGTTTCCATGTATTCCTCTAATAGTATCGCAACCCATTTGTCAGCGATGAAGCGGAGCCTGTGGTTGC
>Ga0247805_1001696_pt1 | contig 10482 bp, 10 predicted proteins | sample UWRJL044104R1_FD_180930 | JGI IMG/M metagenome (GOLD analysis project Ga0247805, IMG submission 180930) | Plant litter microbial communities from Arlington Agricultural Research Station in Wisconsin, United States - UWRJ-L044-104R-1 | ecosystem: Environmental > Terrestrial > Plant litter >...
CGATCTGGGGATCTCAGCAGGTGTGACTGCCAGTTCCGTGGTTGCGAACAGCGTGGCACCAACACCATCGTCTGGAAGTTTCACGCTGGGAATGACTATTCCACTTAAATTTTCAAACCGCAATAAGGGCGCATTAATTTCTGCTGCTTATCAGGCCGATCAGACGGTTGTGCAATACCGGGAAACGGAATTGCAGATACAGACCGAAGTTACCCAGGCCTATTTTAATTACCTGGCGACAAGTAAACAGGTGAAGCAGTTCTCTTCAGGAATGCTGGAAGATGCACGGGAAGTGAGAGATGGAAAAATTTACAGCTATAAAAGGGGTGAAACCAGTCTGCTTGAAGTATTAAATGCCCAGCGGACTTTCAATGAAGTACAGCAGAATTATCTGGAAACTTTAAAGAATAATGCCGTCGCACTGGTAGGCCTGGAAAAAGCAGCAGGCATGTGGGACCTGAATCTCTAATTATTGCGCATCAAATAAGAATGAAAACACAAAACAGATGAAAATGAAAAAAACAGGGTATATACTGATTTGTATTTTAATAGCAAATCAGGCTATGGCACAAGAAAATTTGGCGGAAATTTATAGGGTAGGGAAGATCAAACTAGCTGTGAAAGCCGGGTTTACAATGTTCAGGGTGAAAGGTAATGGCGTTTCCGAATTATCAGCTGAGGGAAAATCCTCCAATCTCAATGGTTTCTTTACTGGTTTGGAAGGTAATATTGAATTAAATCATTTTTTAGGTCTGCAGCATAGTATTGCAGTTATTCAAAAAGGTGCTTTATTGCAGTTGAAAGATGAGCAAGGTCAGCTGTTTGATAGTAAATACAGAAACACTTACCTGGAAATTTCCCCTGTAAGTTTAACTTTTAACCTCAAGTTGCTGCAATTATATGCAGGGCCGTATTTTTCACTGCTAACGGCCTCTTCAATCCAGCGAAAAAATGGTTCCGGATACTTATATAAAGACAAAAGTGTTTTTGGTGACGCCTCTTCTGAAGGCGGTTATACGCAAAAAATGGATGCTGGTTTTTCTACCGGGATGAATTTTAACTGGAAACAGATCTCCGTCGGGTTCCGGTATGTGCATGGATTGGCACCAGTGATAGAAAATTCGGCGAATATCCATGGACAGGAAAGTATCTATAACCGTGGGCTGGTTTTTAGTACTGGTTACAGCTTCTAAAGCTAAATTGTATATTTGAAGGCTGATTCACAGATCAGTCAAATATATATTCGAATGAGTGAAAGAGAATTTTTAGCCTATTGCCAAAGTCAGGTATCAGGAGATTTAACGGAAGAAGATTTAGTGACCATGCTTACCGCATGGGGGAGTATTAAGTATAGCGAAGGGCATACCCGCGCAATGGAAGAAATGAGGGACGGACAATCTGCTGCAGACTAGTCTTGAAAAAGTAAAGAAGTTTTTTGATGCCATTTTTGTATTTTCAGTAATGGCAGGATATGTGAACTTTATCGGTATTTTGTCTTTTTTCTTTAGAGCTATTTCTGCAATTGAATGTTTACCTGTATCATGAAGATCACGTGCTTTAATGCTAACTGAAGCTTTTCTGGCGATAGGCCCGGTGGTCGCTCTCAGGCAAAGATTTGCATTAGTTGAAAGCACTTTTAATCGAATAATTTAAAGTTTAGTTGCAACAACTAAAGTATTAGCTGATATTTGATCAAAAGAACTAATTAATGGATGTAAAAGATTTGACTAAAGTTGAAAGTCAGTTAATGCAAGTGCTTTGGAAATTAGATAAAGCTTTTGTTAAAGAAATAATCAAAGAGCTACCTGATCCTAAGCCTGCATATAGTACAGTTTCTACCATTATCAGAATTTTAGAAAATAAAGGTGTGATTGGCTATGAGGCTTTCGGCAAAACTCACCGTTATTTTCCGCTTATTACAAAGGAAGAGTATATGCGTCATGAGGCAGATAAATTTCTAGGCAATTACTTTTCAAACTCTGTACAGGATATGTTTTCATTTTTTGTTCGTGAGAAAAAGATTGACTTGAAAGATGCAGAGCAATTACTGAAAATGATAGATAATATCAAAGACTGAGCAGATGGAAATGCAGCTTTATTTTTTTTGGTCGAGTATTTCAATGGCAATATTCTACCTGTTTTATTTGTTGTTACTCAGACGTGAGACCTTTTTTCTCGTAAATAGGATTTATTTGTTATCTGCGCTTAGTTTGTCAATCGTGCTTCCATTGATTGATTTTTCCGTCCTAATGCCTTTACCAAAAATGGAATTGATGTTTTCTTCACTACCTATTACTGGGAACGGAAAATTAACAATTGTAGATGAAAAGAATTATAGTTGGTTGTCCACCATTTATTGTACCGGTGTTCTGCTAACCTCAATTTGGTTACTGATTAAACTTTTTGGTGTAAAAAGACAGATCAAAAGGGCTGAAAGTGGAAGTGCGTTTTCATTTTGGAAAACCAAAGTAATTGACCAGGATTTATCTAATTTTTCAGCAATTAATGCGCATGAAGATATACATGTGACGCAGTTGCATACACTAGATATTCTATTGATTGAAGTAATAGGCATATTTTTTTGGTTCAACCCACTAATTTATTGTTATTCAAGGAGTCTCAAATTAATTCATGAATATCAAGCGGATGATCATGCCGCGAGTTTTGCAGAAAGTAAGAGACAATACGCTATGATGCTATTTCTACAGAATTTTAAAGCTGGCCCGATCTTGACAAACTCTTTTAACAGTCCGTTCTTACTAGAGGCAAGGATTAAGATGTTGCAGCGTAAAAAATCAAGCTCATATCAAATATTAAAATATATTTTAGTTATGCCCCTGATGGTTTTATTAATCACACTGTGCTCGTTTAGGTCTGGATATTTAAATGGCGGGGGTACAAATATAATTGACAAGGCAGCAACTTTTCAGGGTGGATTTTCCGCTTTTAGCGAATATTTGCTAAAAAATACGAGAAACGATTCTAAAACAAATGGTAGAGTAGTAGTAAGTTTCATTGTAGATATCGAAGGAAAGATCGATGATGCAAGAATTGATAGTAGTTTAAATGAAACCTGCGATAATGAAGCATTACGGGTAATCAAACTTAGTCCGAAATGGATACCAGCGTTAAAAAATGGGAAGAAAATACGCTCAGCTTATCAAATTGGTTTGAATTTTAAGTCTGATAATCAATAGTTTAACATCAATAACTAATATATTAGTTGTGGAATCTAATTTATTAGTTGTATAACTAATTTATTAGTTATATGTTTGGTTTTGTAAAAATTCCAAACATTATGCCTTTTAAATCTCTTAAATCTGCAAGTTTATTTTTCCTACCAGGTTTCATTTTGCTGTTTAGCGCAATGTTCGTTAGCGCTCAGGATAACACTGGCACAGTGACAGGAGAAGTAGTGGACGAAAATTCTGTTTCCCTGCCGTTTGTTCAAGTAACTTTAAAAAGCAGTCGGGATTCCACTAAGGTAAAAGCGCTACTTGCAAATGATAAGGGACAGTTTGTTTTTAAAGCCGCGACAGGAAAATATTTCGTTGAGCTAAAAATGATGGGCTATGGAACAGTCTACTCTAAAGTATTCAATGTTGTCAGTGGGGAAAGCTCGGAACTGGGCAAAATTCAACTAAATCCGATAACTACTCAATTGGCGGGTGTAAATATTTCCGCGGAACTTCCGTTTGTAGAAAGAAGAGCTGATAAGCTTATCGTCAACTTAAATGGACTGGGTTCAGGTGCGCCAATGATGGAGGTAATGAACCAATTGCCAGGTGTTGTCGTTACACCGGATGACCGGATCACCCTGAATGGTAAATCGGTTCAAATCTATATGGATGGGAAAGCGACAACACTATCTTCTGAAGCATTAGCTGGCTTATTAAAAGGAACCTCCTCATCAGCAATTCAAAAAGTTGAACTCATAGCTCAACCTTCAGCCAAATACGATGCCGCAGGAAATGGTGCTATTATTAACATTATCCGAAAACGCAATTATAAAGCAGGATTGAATGGAAATATTTACGTTGGTGGGGGCAACGGAACATTTGGAAAAGCTAATGGAGGTATCAATCTTAACTATAAAGGCAAAGCTTATAATTTACTTTTAAACCTGGATTATAACTATAACAAATACTTTTATAACAGTTATATAGTTTCCACTGTTTTTAATGGGGACATGCCTAGTCAGTACATTTCTGATGTTAAAAGTGACAGAACTAATGCCAATTACACACCGAATTTAGGAATAGATTTTTACCTCTCTAAACGCACAACCTTATCAGCTTCGGTAAAACCAGGGTTTCAGCATTTTAGTCGTGATGGCGTTGCTGACATCTATTCTACTCAGGCAGGGGTAGCCAGCACTCAATCACAATTTCTTAATAGGGTTGATATTCGGGCAACAAACTTTTCCTCCGGATTACGACTGCAACATCAGATTGATACTGTGGGAAGGGAATTAACAATTGACTTAGATTATTACCGTTATGGAAATTACAACGATCAAAATAATAGATCAATTGCTTTTGATCCTGCATTGGATCTTCCTAGCGTGATAGCTCAAGACCGCGTTTTTGATATCTATGCATTTAAAATGGATTATTCTCATCCATTAAAAAATGGTTACCAACTAGAAATGGGCGTAAAGACAAGTTATGTAAATTCTGATAATTCTAATTTCTATCAGGATCAAAATAGTAGCCAAACTGATCTGTTTAATTACGATGAGAGTATATCTGCAGTATATTTAACTTACGGTCATACGGGAAAAGCATTTTCCTATCTATTAGGTGTTCGAGGTGAGTATACACACGGACAGGGTGAGCAGCAGTTTGGAACAAACCGTTTTACAAGAAGTTATTTTCAGCCATTCCCATCTTTGCATTTTGATTATAAAATTACAAAAAACCAAAATCTTACTTTAGGAATCAATAAAAGGATAGAAAGGCCTGGCTATGAAAGTCTGAACCCACTGGTTCGTATCATTAGCAGTAATAATCTACAACAAGGGAATCCGACACTTAAACCTGTAATTGCATATAACGCAGACTTGTGGTATGGCTTTAAGAATGCACTTTTCCTTGGTCTTACCTACAGTTACAGTCTTGATGATTTCACAAGCGTTTCCATTCCTCTTCAAGATGGCATCACAACCACATTGCCCGGCAATGCAGATTATAGTAACTATTATACCCTGCAAGCTATGTATGGCAAGCAAGTGCTGCCTTGGTGGTATACGAGTTCAAATGCTATTCTGTCGAAACGATCTTTTAAAGGTGTAGTTAATGGTAATTTGCTAGAGAGCGATGGCATTGCCAGCTTGTCGGCAACTTCTTATAATAGCTTCTCTTTAAGTAAAAATTTCTCTGTAATGTTTTTATTCAATTACCGAGGAAAAAGCGTGGATAGAACCATTACCAATCAGGCTTTCGCTTACTTAACTGCCGGTGTCCGGCATCAGTTTTTAAATAAACGCGCCTCAGTCCAGCTAAATTTTATGGATGTATTTAAATCATACCGAAATTATTATCAACAAAATAGTGGTACAGTACAGCAGTTATGGAGAAACCAATTTGAAACCAGAATGGCTAAATTAAACTTTAGTTACAACTTTGGTGGCACGATAAAAACTATCAAGAAAAGCAATGGAGCCGAAGATGAAAAAAAGCGTAGCACAGTAAATGAAAACTAAAATTTTCCATTATGTCAAGGATTCTTGTATATATTGATTGCTACCAGTTATCAGAAAAGGGTAGTATACAAACTTTATTTGAACTACTTATTTTTTACAATTTTCCCTTAAACTATCGCTCTTTTTGAAATGTTCTTCAGATCTATTAATCATTTTTTTTCCCCATGTGATACTAGAAAACAACCCGTCACGATATGCCCATGCATGTAACAATGCTGCCGAAAGATGCCCCACTACCATCAAGAATAGTAACCAGGCCATTACCCTGTGAGCGTCATGCAACAATGCATATAAAAATGGACTTTGCTGGAGGATTGAAGGAAGATTTATACCAGGAAAAAGCTTTACAAGGAAACCTCCAGCGGATAATTGTGCCCATCCTGTCAATGGCAAAGCCAGCATCATAGCGTAAAGTAACCAGTGCAGAGTTCCTGCTGCTGTTGACTGAAAGTTAGATATGCTAGCAGGCATTTTTGGTACTGAAAAACTTAATCTGTTTATAAAACGGATAATTACCAACAGCAGTATAGCAATACCTATAGGCATATGGAGGTCGAGTAACCACGGTCTCCATGTTAAGGAGGTCATCATACCCAAGCCGACAAATGTCATGGCCAGTATCATTGCTGCCATCAGCCAGTGCAAAATCCGGGCAGTGGTATTGAAGTGGGTTGGAGGAGCCGAAGGTATATTTTTCTTTCTAGCCATGGTTACTTATTTTTACGATTATCGTTTTGACGTTTGCCTACTGCATCCGTAGCCTTACCATAGCCGATCTCCCGTACACGACTGTTGTGAGAATGAGAATAAATGCCTGCCCGAGCTAGCAATACCGGGTCATCAGAAAGGGTAATCCCTTTTGGTACACGAGTAGGATCAAAGTTAATATCTCTGCAACCACCATTCGCCTGATCAAAAACATGGGACACTTCTAATGTCCCGGCCACTATCTCTCTTCGGCTTTCTGGCCAAACCTGTGAAGGGTCATTTACCGGATCACCTGATTCGGCTAAAGTAACTACCAAATCCCAGTATAGAGGACCTTTTTGAAGCCGCTTTTTCAGATCTTCAAATAGGAAGTCATGGCTGGCCTGTTTACGTTGGCTAACGCTCCAAGACGTGAAAGACGCGTGTGGGCGCATAGACCAGCGTATTGCATGCTTTTTGCCATTTTCAGCAATCAAAATGAACGAATTAATAACGTTGTATTGTGCTCCGGCAAAACTGCGGGTCCAGGGTGCAGTAGCATCCCATGTTACATATTTCTTTGCTTCTGGATATTCTTTCAAGAAAGCTTTAACTCGTGCTGGATCTGGAGTGCCCGTAGCCGGAGTAGGCTTATATGCATCCATTTGTTTCAGAAAACCTTTTGCATCACGGGTGGCAAAAAAGGGTTCATTATTTAGTTTCATACGCCATTGCTCCCCGTCGTCAGCAGTAAGCATTAAGGCCATACTAACCGTTCGGGTGGAATTATCAGGGGCATAAGGATCAGGACTACCTAATGAGAAACGGCCTACAGCTGGAACTTTCTGCTGGGCAAATACTCTCGCAACAGAAAATGGGACGCCCTTACCGGAGGCACGGAAAGTGCCATCGAAACAGATACCCTTACCATGGGCACGACGGTAGCCTGCCGGAAATGTACTGGGAGTATCCTTTAGGAATGTTTGGGTAGTAGTTCTTCCGCCAACCAGGCCTGCTGACCAGGCAAACGCCAAGAATAATGTACTTGCAATCAGACAAATACCGCAAATTATAAACAGAACCCGCTTTGTTCTGAGATAGGCAATTAATGAAGTCTTTTTCATACTAATGAACTATGATTAGTTGCCGGGACGCAACAGTGAATATTCAGTCTTGAAGTGCAATTTTCCATTTTTTGTTATTTTACATTGCAAAAGTAGAATAACAGAGAGGGCGAAAAAATACACTTTTGCGCTAAAGAAAAGGACTTTACTGCTTTGAGAATTCTTTTGGGGTGAGACCGGTATGTTTTTTTGTAAAACGTGTTAGATAAGCGGGTTCCGCAAATCCCAGATCGTATGCTATTTCCTTCACAGTCTTTTTACCAAGATGCAATTCCTTTCGGATCTCCATAATAATACGATCCTGTATTAGATACTTAATATTTTTATTGGTGATACTATCACAGATCTGATTAAGCTTTTTTGCTGAAATATTTAGCTGTTTAATATAAAAGGTCGTTCCTTTTTCTTTAATGAAATGCGTTTCTATCAAGCTCATCAGTTTTCCAAAAATAGGATAGTCAACATAATCTCTTGGCCCTGGGTTTCCTTCAAAAATAGATGATACGTGAAATAAAAGTGAAAATACATAGCTTTCCATCATTAAAGCTCTATTGTCTGTACTGTACTCTGCTACAAGTAATTCAACAATGTTTCTCATTGTTCTGGCATTTCTACTGTCAAATGATACCAGCTGGTTTATAAAAAAACCATTTAGATAATCAGAACCTATTTTTTGATTTATCCAAAAGAATACATCATTATGGATTAAAATTAAATATCCTTCTTTATCAGTCACGTCAATTTTAATATTCTGGTATGGGTAAATGACTACGGCCTGATTGCAAAACAGTTCGAAATCAGTAAAGTCAATGCTTAAAGTAATGTTTCCGTCTATAGCTGTACTCCATATTAGTTGATGGAAATTAAATCGCTGATAATGATTGAAAGTACCTTCACCTAAGTTCTCCAACTTAAACACCTCTACAAATGGTAATTTTGTAATAGGCTGATTTAAAATGTTATTTTTCAAAATCGATAGTTTACTCAAGATAAATATAGGTTAAAATTTCATTCTCATATTTAAAGCTGACTACTGTAATAGAAAAAGCAAGGCTCAAAAAAATAAGTCGTTTAGAAGCACTTATCCTGCAACGCATTGCCAACTAAGAAAAATTTAAAGAATTCAATTGCTTTATGGTATAACACCACCATGTCGCGATAATGCATTAGTTGTTGCTTATTGCTGCGTTAAATAAATTGTTTAAAGCCTGTATGCAACCTTCAAAAACTCTTAAAGTGTTTCAGGTTTTCTGCCAAGTATATTTTTAAGGTGTTGAGAAGGGAAATCAAATTCCGACTGTGCGATTAACATAAATGTACTTTCCATTGTTAATTTCAAAATATAAACCCTGTATTACTAGACCTTATAAAGGTGAAAAAACGCTAAATTTCGACAGCCATTTCTGTTTATTTATTTCATCTTGTAATGGAATGATTCCTATGGATCAACCACGATTTAGTCTAGAATACTTGCATACATTATAGTTTGCCCTTATCATACCCGCCAGTTTATATATCAATTGACTCTAATATGTTTTAAAGAAAAAATTAATTAAAGTCGATGTCAAGAAGCTGCCAATTTAACATCTTATATATGGAATATCCTACTGAAATGTGCCGTGTGTTTCATTTTGATTAATTTACAAACGACATTCATTTTGTAGTTTATTTCTGTGATTTTTCCCCCAATCAGCAAGTGTATTTACAATGGGAATAATTGTCTTCGCATATTCAGCTGGCTCATAAGTAACGATAACAGGTTTAGCTCCAGCTTCAACTTTACGAACTATAACACCATTTGTTTCCAAATCCTTCAATTCATTTGACAACACCCTGGCAGAAATACCCTCCAGGGCTCGATGTAATTCATTAAAGCGATTATATCCACTAACGATTCCTACTAAAATACGTAATTTCCACTTACCTCCTAGAACATGCAGAGCATCCTCAATAGCATTTAAACTTTGAGAACAAGCTAAACTTTTGAATTCATTTTTATCGTTTTCACTTTCCATATATTTTACGCAACTAACCTCTATGATAGTACTAACCTTTAGGTTACAACTTAATTAATACAAGTGAATATACATAATTTTGCTTTATTAACTGAAGGCTGTTCCTACTGTAAGTAGTGAATAATTCGCATAGCTATGATACTGAAATAAGTGTAAATCATGGCTGCAGATTATCTTTTAACAATGGAATGTTTAAGTTTTGCATAAGTGGTAAACTAATCACAAAATCATAATACTTAATAAAATAAAAATGAATACAACAAAAAAAGTGCTCTTGATCAACACACATTTAACCTACCCTAATCGGTCGGAAGGGCTATTAAATCAGGCATTTCATCAAAAAGCAAAAGACTTTTTCCTGTCAAAGAATTTCGAAGTTTTAGAAACTAAAGTTGAGGATGGATATAATGTGGATATAGAGGTAGAAAAACATCTGGCAGCAGATATCATCATTTTACAGACCCCAATTAATTGGTTTAGTGCGCCTTGGATATATAAAAAATACGTGGATGAGGTTTTTGACGGCGGATTCATTAAAACGACATTCTTTGTAAACGACGGCAGAACACGCCAGGATCCGACCAGACAATATGGAACAGGTGGAAAAATGATGGGAAAGAAATTTATGGTTAGTAGTACATGGAATGCGCCACAGGAAAGTTTTGGCAATAGAGATCAGTTTTTGTATGAGGGTAGAAGTACAACTGACGCCTTAATAAATATTACAACGACTTATCGTTTTTGTGGGGTGGAAATTGTGCCGGATTACAATTGCTTTGATATTTACAAAGATGGCGATATCTCAGGCACCTTAGAAAGGTATCCCGAACATTTAGAAAAAGTTTTTAGTTTGTCTTAGTCAATCAATTCAGTTTTGTACGTAATTAAGATAATTATTAGATTAAGTTATTTCATATGTAGCCGACAAATTCAATGAATGTAGTTATTGGTC
>Ga0247805_1001697_pt1 | contig 10480 bp, 15 predicted proteins | sample UWRJL044104R1_FD_180930 | JGI IMG/M metagenome (GOLD analysis project Ga0247805, IMG submission 180930) | Plant litter microbial communities from Arlington Agricultural Research Station in Wisconsin, United States - UWRJ-L044-104R-1 | ecosystem: Environmental > Terrestrial > Plant litter >...
CGCCCTCTTTAAAATATCCCCGGCGGGATATTTGGGGAGAGCATTCCACTTTTAACCTCGTGTAGGTTTAGCTGGGACTACCAGTACTTAACAAAAATCGGGTGTCATCAGCCCATTCTCCTTTCAAGAGGCGTAGAGACCTGTCGGAATCTCGTCACAAGTACTGGTAGTCTCCGCTAAACTAATACGAAACACTTTATATCTATAACAAAAGAAAGGAGAACTGTATGTTAAAACTTTATAGTTGGTCTATCTGGGCTCATGATGCAATTCCTGCAGAAGAGTGGAAGTATCGAAATCTAAAACGAGTTGTCTTTCCAATAGTCGACATTATATTTTTCCTTTCTGGATTCTCTGCCGCTCGTTTTGGAATCCCAGCAATCTCGGAATTCTTTCCGGATGAATTCGTAGATATTTTTGCTTATGTTTTGTCCTTGGCATCCTTTATTTGTTTGCTCGGTGTTTCATTCCCAAGTCTATGGGGATTTGAGATAGCAGGCAAGTCTGTTGTTCTTGGTTTGATCATTGGCTATGTCGTTGCTTTGTTTCTATTGACCGCAGTAGGTGAAGATAGTCGGGGGTTCATCTTCTTCATCTCTGCAGTATCACTTGTATTTATTATTTGGCGACTTAGTCTACTTGGATCTGAATGGCAAGCTCGACGAGTAGAAGCTGCCGCGGAAAGAGAACTAGCAGCAAGACTTGCCGCCATAGCTAAACTTGATAGGGGGGAATGATGGATTTTGTTACCATTGGTGGTTTAGTTATAGGCCTTATAGGCGCCTTGTCTACTATTGGATCTGTCGTTGTTCTTGTATATAAAAGCCGGGGCGAAAACAAAACAGCAGCACTCAATGCAAAGACTGCATTGGACGCTCGTATTGATGCTCGAGTAACATTGCAACTTGAAACTGCGTGGAAGAGTATTACAGACTTGGAAAACAATGTTAAAAGTCTAGAGACTCGAGAGACTCGACGTAGCGGAGCGATAACTAGAATCCTTAGAGCCATTGCAAAACAGTGGCCAGGAACTGAAGGTCCAGATCTAGATCCTGCAGACATTGCAGAGATTGAAGAAACTATTCCTATTGCATGGATTCGAAAATCGCCTACTTAAAACTTAGGAGGTGAAAACCTATGGCCCGACCCGACCCGAATCCGGACGACATTGTAATCCACAAACGTCCACCAGCAACAACACCCCAAGCGAGAGAGAACCAACTAATCTCACTTGCAGTAGATCTTGCTGAAGAACAAATTCGTTCGGGCAAAGCTTCATCACAGGTGATCACCCATTTTCTTAAGCTTGGAACTATTCGAGAAGCTCTTGAGAAAGAGAAACTCATTAGTGAGAATCAATTAGCTAAAGCAAAAGTCGAACAGATGCAAGCTAGCGCTAAGAACGAAGAAATTTACAAGCAGGCACTCGACGCTATGCGTCAATACTCTGGCAACGGAGATCCTGATGACTACAATGGTTAGATCATATTCTGAGCTGATTAGGTTTGATACCTTTGAAGAGCGTTACGAGTATTTAAGACTTCGTAGCTCAGTGGGTCAATCCACTTTCGGATTTGATCGTTATGTAAATCAAGCTTTTTATACATCACATCAATGGGCTCAAACTAGACATCGGGTTATTGCTCGAGATTTAGGATTGGACCTTGGTATGGATGGTTATGAAATCCATGACAAGATAATTATACATCATATGAACCCTATGAGGGAAGAAGACATTCGGGGTGATGATCCAGATATTTTGGATCCTGAATATTTGATCTCTACTACTCATAGAACGCATAATGCAATTCACTATGGGGATAAATCTTTATTGTTAACCCCTTTGGTTGAGAGACGTCCAGGCGACACTAAGCTCTGGCGATAAAAGGAGAATAAAATGGAACCGATTGAAGATGACGAAGTAACACCCATTGATCCTGCAGAAATCCAGGAGTCCAAGGGTGCAGTAACTACGGAGCCTAGCCTCAGTGCAGACCGTAGTGAAGGTGTTGAGCTCGAGGAAGAAGAGTTCGATGAACCTGAGGTAGTATTTGAAAATGACGATTCCGCTAAGGAACCTGACTTTGGTCCGAATGGAGGTATTTAATGTCACTCGACAAGAACGAAATTAACAGCAAGCTCGATAAGGAATTTCCAAATCGTAACTGGGCTGGTAAGTGTGAAGCCGCTCGATACCAGATTACTCGACTGAGTAACGGTCTTGAAGTTGCTGAGATGCGAAGCTTTATCTCGGCCAATTCTGCACTTGAGCATTCAGACATTGAACTCAAGAACCGTAAGCAGGCCCCTGCTGGCTGGGTTGGATTCTGGGACTACGGTCTTTGGGGTCATGACATGATCAGTCTTGGTAATGACTTCTGGGTTGGTGCTACTGCTCTTGGAGATAAGGTAGCCGATCTCGGTGGCGGAATCAAGGTTATCCATGGATCTACCTACCCGGCAAAGTATCTGGGTGCGACTAGTCGTGTAGGCACAAACCCTAAGGCTAAGATTGAAGCGCTTCCTTTTAATATTCCTGCCGGAGTAAACAAGCCAAAACCCACTCGTAAGTTTGCCACGAACAAGCCTTCTGCTGCTGTTCAGCGTCGTATCCAGATTGCTCTGCGTAAGCGCGGACGTTATGAAGGCCCTCGCAATGGCATTTTCGGAACTAACTCTTGGAAGGGTATTCAGCGTACAGTTGCTAACGTAGGCTATGATGGTCCTATCAATGGTATTCCCGGAGAACGTACCTGTCACTTCATTCAGGAATATGCTCGTAAGTTCGGTCGTTACACTGGCCCCATCAACTCGATCCTCGGACCGAATTCTTGGGAAGGTTTCGCGCGCGGACTTGAAGCTGGTCTTAAGTAGGAGAACTGAATGCCTGATGTGAATGATAGTATTCTTGAAACTGTTAAAAAGCTTATAGGGCTTCCTGAAGAATATACGGTCTTTGATTTGGATATTATCATTCACATCAATTCAGTTTTTGCAACTCTTCAACAGCTTGCTGTAGGTCCAGTTCAAGGTTTCGCTATTGAAGATAAAGAAACCAAATGGTTTGATTATATTGGTGACGAAAATGCACTTAACTCGGTAAAGTCTTATATGGCTTTGAAAGTTAAACTTGCTTTTGACCCACCAGCAACTTCTTTTGCGATTGATTCAATGACCAAGATGGTTTCTGAGTATGAGTGGCGACTTAATATTTACGCAGAAGGGACTAAAACCGCATGAGCACAATTGATTCTGTTAAGATGAGCGATAAAACTACTCTATCTCACTACGGCAAGATAGGTATGCGCTGGGGTCATCACACGATGTCTCGCGGTATTCAGTCTCAAGATGCAGCAAAAGCCGCTCGATATTCTAGTCGAGTAAAGAAGTCTGGGGTTTCAAGCCTCAGTAATGATGAGCTTAAAAAGCTTACTACTCGAATCGATCTTGAGAAGAAGTATAAAACACTCAATCCAAGTTCTATCCGAAAAGGCCAAAACGTTGTAAACGGTGTTCTTGCAACAGCAGGAACTATTACAGCAGTTATTGCATTGGCCAAGCACCCTGCCGTTAAGGCCGGATTTAATGCATTGAAAGCCGTAGCTAAAGCTACAGGTAAATAGAAAGGAGGGGTCAGCAATGGGTCTATCGAATACAGCAGTACCAACGTATTATGGTCGTTTCCGCGATGCAGTAAATGACGGTATGATACCGGTCAATGAAGAAGTCGCGATGCAGATGAACCTGATAGATCAACTCATTGCTGACCCCAACTTTTATTACGATGATCGAGCAATCGAAGGATTCATTAAGTACTGTGAGAATGAACTTACTCTCACAGATGGTAGTGATTTCCACATGCTCGACTCCTTTAAACTTTGGGCCGAAGATCTTCTCGCTTGGTTTTACTTTATTGAGCGAACTGTCTATGTCCCGTCACCCGATGGTCACGGTGGTACCTATGTACGAAAGATGATCAAGAAGCGTCTCCGAAGTAAACAGTATCTAATTGTTGCTCGTGGCGCCGCTAAATCGATGTATGCCTACTGTATTCAAAGTTACTTCTTGAATGTAGATACTTCGACTACTCATCAGATCACAACCGCTCCTACAATGAAACAGGCTGAAGAAGTCATGTCTCCATTGCGGACAGCTATCATTAGATCCCGTGGACCTCTGTTTAAGTTCCTCACAGAAGGTTCTCTTCAGAACACTACCGGATCTAAAGCTAACCGAATGAAATTAGCATCCACAAAAAAGGGTGTTGAGAACTTTCTTACAGGATCTATCCTTGAGATTAGACCTATGTCAATTAATAAACTTCAGGGTCTTCGACCTAAGGTTTCTACGATTGACGAATGGCTTTCTGGCGATGTTAGAGAAGACATCGTTGGTGCTATTGAACAGGGTGCATCTAAGCTTGATGACTACATCATTGTAGCTATCAGCTCTGAGGGTACAGTTCGAAACGGTAGTGGTGACACTATCAAAATAGAACTAAAAGACATCCTTAGGGGCGATTACTATACACCTCACGTTTCTGTTTGGCACTACAAGCTGGATAGTCTTGAAGAAGTAACAGATGAAGCCATGTGGCCTAAGGCTAATCCTAACATCGGTAAGACGGTTTCATATGAAACATACCAGTTAGATGTTGAACGCGCTGAAAAGGCTCCTGCTTCACGTAATGACATTTTGGCTAAGCGCTTTGGTATCCCCATGGAAGGTTATACATACTTCTTCACCTATGAAGAAACCATTGCACATCCTAAAATGCGTGACATCTGGCAGATGCCTGGCGCCATGGGTGCTGACCTTTCCCAGGGTGACGACTTCTGTGCATTTACTTTCTTGTTTCCTTTGAGGAATGGTAAGTTTGCAATCAAGACTCGTAGTTACATTTCGATGGCAACTCAGATGAAACTTCCTGGTGCTATGCGAGTTAAGTATGAAGAATTTATCAATGAGGGTAGTCTCCATGTTCTTGAGGGTACTGTCCTTGATATGATGGAAGTTTATGAAGATGTTGATAAGTACATCATGGATCAAAAGTGGGACATTAGAGCTTTTGGGTATGACCCTTATAATGCTAAAGAATTTGTTGAACGATACACCGCTGAGAATGGTCCTTTCGGAGTTGAGAAAGTAATTCAGGGTGCTAGAACCGAGTCGGTTCCACTTGGAGAACTTAAGAAACTCAGTGGAAAGCGAATGCTTATCTTTGATCAGCAACTTATGACTTTTGCAATGGGTAATGCTGTTACTATGGAAGACACTAACGGTAACCGTAAACTTTCTAAGAAGCGTCAAGATGAAAAGATTGACAACGTTGCCGCCCTTCTGGATGCATACGTAGCCTATAAAGCTAATAAAGATGAGTTTGAGTAAGGATCATATTTTGTCAGATACAAGATTATCAGAAGAAACCTTTTCTCATTATGGTAGAATAGGTATGCATTGGGGTCATCGTAACGATGGTTCTCGTCAAAGCGTAGGTCAGCTTTCTAGAAACAATAGGCGAGCCGATCGAGGAGATATCAAAATTGCTAAAGCAGGCGGTGCAGGTCGAGCCATGGCCTCTACTATTGGTAAGCAATTTGTAGCTAGTTTCATTACTGGCTATGGATCTAAACTATTACGAGCTACAGTTTTGAAATCAAACCCTGTAGCTCAGGTAGGGGTAATTGCCGCTAATGGTCTAGTGAATGCTGGATTAATGGCTAGAACTATTACTAGTATTAATGATATTAGCAAAGCTGAAGAACGCGTTGCCACCAGGTAAATCATACCAAAACGTAAAGAAAGGAGGTGACCTATGGGAAAATTTCTAGATAAACTATCTCACGCATGGAATGCTTTTAACGAACCGGATCAAAGTTTCCGTTCTCGATTTAATAGTTTTGGTGGTAGTTTCAGTACTAGCCCCAGTAGAACCCGAATGAATTTTACAAATGAGCGATCTTTGATTGCTGCTATGTATACTCGTATGGCTATTGATGCTTCTTCTGTAACTATGAAACATGTTAAGATCGATGAGAATGGACGATATTCTGAGACCATGAAAAGCGGTCTAAATGAATGTCTAACTATTGAAGCAAATATTGATCAGGCTGCTCGACAGTTCCGAATGGACATGGTATTGACCATGTTTGATAAAGGTTATATTGCTATCGTCCCAGTTGAAACATCATCTGATCCTAGAGGTATAGGGCCATATGATATTAGGACTCTTAGAGTTGGTGAAATTGTTCAGTGGTACCCACAGCATGTCCTCGTAAGTGTTTACGATGATCGCACAGGTCGCCGTCTAGAAATCCCAGTATCTAAGCGAGTAGCTGCTATTGTAGAAAATCCGTTCTATTCAGTAATGAATGAACCTAACTCTACTCTACAGCGACTTCTTCATAAGCTTAGTCTTCTGGACCGAATCGATGAAGCTACTGGTTCTGGTAAGCTTGATATGATTATCCAGCTTCCATATGTAATTAAATCAGAAGCACGTAAAGAGCAGGCAGTAGAACGAGCTAAGGATATCGAAGTTCAGCTTAAGGGCTCTACTTATGGTATCGCCTATACAGATGCTAGTGAGAAAATTACTCAGCTTAACCGGCCTGTTGAGAATAACATGCTTAAGCAGATTGAATATCTCACGGGTCTTCTTTATGGCCAGCTTGGTCTAACCGAAGAAGTATTTAAGGGTACTGCTACTGAAGAAGTAATGCTTAACTACTTCAACCGTACAGTAGAACCCATTCTTACTGCCATTACAGAAGCAATGAAGCGAACCTTCCTTACTAAGACTGCTCGTACTCAGGGTCAGTCTATCGAAGTATTTAGGGATCCCTTTAAGCTTGTTTCTGTTGCTCACATTGCTGAGATTGCTGATAAGTTTACTCGTAATGAGATCTTTACTGCAAACGAGATTCGTGGTATTCTCGGCTTCAAGCCTGCTGTAGATCCGAAGGCTGATGAACTGCACAACAGTAACATGCCTATTGCTGCATCTACACCTCAGCTCGCTATTGAAGCTGGATCCAATGTACCAGAAGAATCGGATGACGATTCAGATCTAGACGAACTGGATAAGATTCTTGACTCTGCGTTTAATGGACTCGGACTAGATGAATGAACGATCTTGAACAATTTGTTCTTTCCCATACGGGCGCCCCCTACGATCCACAAAAAGCTCGAGATTACTATCTACGAAATCGAGTTTTAAAAGGTCGTAGACCAGGCGCCGTCAAAGAATCGGGTATTGGTGAGAGTTCTTCGCAACCTCCAGCCAAAACTAAAAAGCCGACTACTAGAACACCAGCTCAAAGACGGGCACAAAGAAAAGCTAAAGTCGAAGCTCTTCAAGCTCGTCTTGATAGATTGAATACTCTTTTAACGGAACTTGTAAAACAAGCTAAAGCTCGTAGTGGAGTTGAGACGAAAGAATCACCTTCCAAAAGTTCTACTAAAACAGCATCCAAAAAAACATCAGATCTTACAGCTAAGCAGAAGAACGCGGCCGCAAAAGCTTCTGAGAAGTACCGGGAAGAAAACAAAGAAACGCTAGCCAAGCAAGCTGAAAAGCTACAAGGTGACATCAAAGAAGTACGAGCTAAGATTAAAGAAGTTCGTGACGAATTGAAAGCGTCTATTAATAGATCTCGATCCAAGTCCAAAACCTAAACTTAAGAAAGGAGATCTTCAAAATGAAAGCAGATTTTAGTGGTTATGCAACTGTTAATGATCGTTTGTGCTCTGATGGCCGAACAATTATTAAGGATGCATTCAAGCACCAGGATCGCCAGAAGATCCCACTCGTTTGGCAGCATCGCCATAATGAGCCTATCAACGTTCTAGGTCACGCTTTCCTTGAGAATCGTGAGGATGGCGTATATGCATATGCTTTCTTCAACGATACTGAAATGGGCCGACACAGTAAGCTGATGGTACAGCACGGGGATATTACTGCCCTGTCTATCCATGCAGGTGGTCTTACTCAGCGTGGTCGTAATGTGGTTCATGGAACCATTACAGAACTTAGTCTCGTTTATGCCGGAGCAAATCCAGAAGCAATTATCGATAATGTTACCATTCAGCATTCTGATGGTGGCGAATTTGTCGAGCTTCAGGACGAAGCAATTATTTACACTGGAGAAACTCTCCAGCACGAAGACATGCCGGATGAACTTCTTGAAGAAATTCAGGATGAACCCGACGAAAAACCAGGAGAAGAAACAATGACCCCACCCATTAAGCAGCCGGTCGAGAAGACCCCCGAGGAACTGTCTCATGCAGACGACGAGCGTACCGTCGCTGATGTTTTCGATGAATTCACCGAAGAGCATAAAAACGTAACCTATTTCATGATTGGTGAAGCGGTCGAGAAGGCCGAATCCCTTTCACACAGCAATGAAAACGTCACCGACGAAATCAAACAGCACATCCAGGAAGGCTTTGAAACCATGACCCACAACCTCTTTGACCAGACCGGTGGTACCGGCACGAAGGATAAGCCTACGCTCTCCCACGCTCAGTTTGCAGAAATTGTTGCTGACGGTAAGAAGAACGGTTCGCTTAAGGAGTCCTTCCTTTCACACGCTGCTGAGTACGGAATCGAAGACATTGACTTCCTTTTCCCGGATGCCAAGGCACTCACCAACACGCCGGAATTCATTTCCCGTCGTATGGAGTGGGTTTCCAACGTTCTGAGCTCCACCAAGCACGCACCGTTCTCTCGTATCAAGTCTGTTGCGGCAGACATCACGGCAGATGCTGCTCGGGCAAAGGGTTATGTTAAGGGAAACCTTAAGAAGGACGAAGTCATTCGTCTGCTTAAGCGAGTCACCACGCCGACCACCATCTACAAGAAGCAGAAGCTTGACCGGGATGACATGATTGACATCACCGAGCTCGATGTAGTTGTTTGGCTCAAGGCTGAAATGCGCATCATGCTTGATGAGGAAATTGCAATCTCGATCCTTATTGGTGACGGTCGCGAGTCCGACGATGAAGACAAGATTGACGAAGATCACATTCGTCCGATCGCTTACGATGTTGACATGTACAACACCGTTGTCGACCTCGATGGTACTCCGACTCCGGCCGAGACCGTCGATGCAATCGTTCGTGCACAGGTTAACTACAAGGGTACGGGTCGTCCGACCTTCTACACCACGGCTAACCAGCTCACCAACCTGATCCTCGACAAGGACACCCTCGGTCGTCGTCTCTACGCTACCGAAGCTGAACTGGCTGCAAACCTCCGCGTCAAGGAGATTGTTGTTGTCGAGGCTATGGAGCGCGACCTCTCGATCGTCGGTATCATTGTTAACCTTGCTGACTACACCATTGGTGCAGACAAGGGTGGCGAAATCAACATGTTTGATGACTTCGACATCGACTACAACCAGAACAAGTACCTCATTGAGACGCGAATCTCTGGTGCCCTGACCAAGCCGAAGTCGGCAATCACCATCAAGTCCAACCCTGGATCTGTTGTTACTCCTGCTGCCCCGACCTTTGTCGCTGGTACTGGTGTAGTTACGATCCCGGCCACGACTGGTGTTGTCTACAAGAACGCTGACACGGGTGCAACGCTCTCCTCGGGCGCGCAGACGGCCATCGCGCCTAACGCGACCATCGAGATCGAGGCAGTTCCGGCTACCGGTTACAGCTTCCCGCACGGCTTCGACGCCGACTGGGAGTTCACCCGCAACGCATAAGGACCTTCAAAATGGCAAAGTTTTACGGTGAAATCGGTTACGGTACATCGGTAGAGACTAAGCCTGGAGTGTGGGAGGACGTCATCATAGCGAAAGATTACTATGGTGACGTCCTCCGTGACACCCGTAAACTGGAATCCGGCGAAGGTCTCAACAATGATATCTCAGTAGGTAATCTAATCAGTATTATTGCTGATAAAAAACTTACTGAGAACTTTTTCGCGATTAGATATATTGAGTGGATGGGTACCAAGTGGACTGTCCCTGATGTCGAAGTAAAGGCCCCGCGTCTTCTTTGCAGATTGGGGAAGGTTTATAATGGGAACACGCCTTGAGCTTCATACAATTCTTTTGAGTCTTATGCCGGAAAACCATAAGAACGTATACTTCCAACCACCTCCGGATTTGCAGATGTCGTATCCAGCAATCGTCTATAAACGAGATTTTGCTAATACGATCTTTGCTTCAAACATTCCCTACCGAAGTGAAAAACGTTATATGGCCACTATCATCGATAAAGATCCTGATAGTGAAATTCCAGATAAGGTTGCCAAACTGCCAAAGTGTCTTTTCGTGAGACATTTTACTGCAGATAAACTCAATCACGACATCTACAATCTTTATTTCTAGGAGAAATTACAATGGTTAAACTTCTTTGGGATCAGACTGCGGAACGCACCTATGAAACTGGTGTAGACCACGGCGTTCTCTTCATCCCCAATGGAACTGGTATCTACAACACTGGATTTGCTTGGAATGGTCTT
>Ga0247805_1001698_pt1 | contig 10478 bp, 8 predicted proteins | sample UWRJL044104R1_FD_180930 | JGI IMG/M metagenome (GOLD analysis project Ga0247805, IMG submission 180930) | Plant litter microbial communities from Arlington Agricultural Research Station in Wisconsin, United States - UWRJ-L044-104R-1 | ecosystem: Environmental > Terrestrial > Plant litter >...
ATAGTAATCGTTGATGTTATCAATGCCTGTAACTTGATAGTTAAGAAAAAGTAAGTGTTTGGTTAAATGGAAACCAATAAAACCTGCACAGCCAGTGACTAAAATCTTCATAGTTATTTGGTTATAGAATTTGTATGCGAATTAGGAAGGGTGATACACTAAACAGTTACCTGCGAAGCTTTATATTTAGGGATCAAACTTATAAGGAAAGTTTGTGCAGGAATTCTCTGTAAATAGCCCAGAAATAAATAGACCATCGAAGAAACACCCCCCGTAATAATTATAGAGAAATAGGTATTGGTTATCATCTGCTTAATAAGCAATGCAACCCCTCCCATGCAAATAACATTAAATACTATTTTAAGCAGATCAACTGCATTGGTCATTTTGATGGAAGTGAAATATTGATTAATCAGAAAGGATATCATAGCATTAGCCACAATCACAAACATCAAAGCACTTATTCCGAAACGATAAAAGACAATTATGTTAATCACTATAATGACTTTCTTTATCAATTCAAGTTTGAATATTAGTTTGGTCCTACCCTCAACCTTCAGCAAGCTTCCGCTTGTAGTTTCCAGAATTTGAAAGATCCCTGCAAAACATAAAATACTCAGGAGCTGCGCACTAAACAACCAATTCTTTCCAAGGAATACCAACACGATATCTTTTGACAAAATTGATGTAAGGACAACTATTGGTGCTGAAACAAATACAAGGAGTAAAACTATCTTCTTGTAACGGCTTTCCAAGCCCTCCCTGTCATTCTGAAACCGAACTAAAATTGGATAGGTTACGGAGTCGACAACTTGTGATATACTTAAAATGGGCACCTCATATAGGCGCTTTGCCTGGTAATAAAACCCTGCATAAACTATTGATAGATTCTTGGCAATTAGCGGCTGATAAATATTTGCGAATCCTATGTTTAATAAGGCAGTAAGCAATAAGCTAAATCCAAAGGAGAAAAAATTATGAAAGGACTCAAAGGAGAGTTCTAAAGTCGGTCGCCACCTGCAGAAAACACATAACAACAATGTATTTAACGTACATTGAGACAGCAGCATTAACACTAGAGAATAAATTCCTAAACCATAAAAGGCGCAGATTATGGCAATTATTGTGGCTATTACTGAAGCAATAAGCGAAGCTCTTGTAACCTTTACAATTGCTAATGACTTAATCAAAAGTACTCTCTGAACCAAGCCCATCGCATTTATAATAATACTTATGGATAATAGTCTCAGTAATAATACTAAAGAGGGTTCATGATAGAAGCGAGCAACATAAGGAGCAGCAAAATAAATGATTAAATAACATACTAGGGAAACGACAACATTGAAAAAGAAAAATGTGGAAGTGTCTTTTTTAGTAAGGTTCTGCTTCCTGATCAAGGCTCCTCCCATTCCGCTGTCCACCAATGCGCTGGATATTGATAAGAAGATATATAGAATCCCAATCAGCCCAAAATCTCTGGGTAGCAGTATCCTTGCTAAAACCAAGATGTTAATCAGTTGAACAAGTTGAGATCCAAATCGATCAACAAATGCCCATTTCACGGCATTGATTCCTGTGGAGCCCTTATTCTGACTGTATACTGAAGGACTCAACTCTCGACCTGGTGGTTTTTATGCTCTTGATCAGCATACCAGTCTACTGCTTTCCTAATGCCCTGAGCAGAGGTGAATTCAGGAGTATACCCAAGAAGATCCTGGGCTTTTTTAATAGATGCAAGTGAATCAGGTATATCTCCAATGCGAACAGCTTTAAAAGTAGCGTCTATAAGTTTTGCATCAGGATCAGAAAGTGAAAGTTGGGCTTTGATTTGGTCTAAAAGTTGCAAAAGTGAAATCCGCTGACCGCATGCAGCATTAAAAACCTGATTAATTGCTAAAGGGTTTTTAGTGAAAACAGATCGAAGATTTATCTGAACAATGTTTTCTATGTAGGTAAAATCCCTGGTTACCGAGCCGTCTCCATTGACAATCGGACTTTGCCGCTGAAGCAAAGCTTTAATAAATTTAGGTATCACCGCAGCATACGCTCCATTTGTGCTTTGCCTTGGCCCGAACACATTGAAGTACCGTAAACCTATAAGTTCCATATTATAAGTCTTTGAAAATACGTCTGCATAAAGTTCATTAACAAATTTTGTTACTGCATACGGAGATAATGGTCTTCCAATGATATCCTCCATCTTTGGCATACTCTTGCTGTCGCCATAAGTTGAGGAAGATGCTGCATATATAACTCGCTTTACCTTTGCATCCCGCGCAGCGATCAGTACATTTAGAAAACCTGATATATTTACGTCGTTCGTAGTCGCCGGATCTTCAATCGATCTTGGTACTGAACCCAATGCAGCCTGGTGAAGTACATAGTTTATACCTACCATAGCTTTCTGACAGACATCCTTATCCCGAATGTCTCCTTTAATCAATTCAAAGCTTTTATACTTGTAAAAAGGTTCAATATTATCCTCAAATCCCGTGGAAAAATTATCTAGAACCCTTACTTTTCCAGCGCCATATTTGATAAGGTATTCAACCAAATTAGAACCAATAAACCCTGCACCGCCGGTCACTAGAAAGCTGCTTTTAGAGAGATCATTCTCTCCGTGAAATATTTGATTGTACATTTGAGCTTAATTATTTAGCGTTAAAAGTGGACTATAACCTTGCAGAAACCTGCGCATTTGAAAGCACAGATTTTAAATCATAAACCACAGTGTGAGGCATGCGAAGTGGTGATAGGTCTATGCCATTGAAAGTTTCATGTGCCACCGCAAGAATGATTGCATCATAGCGTTCGTCTTTACCTTCATGCTGACAAATCACTCCGTATTCTTGCTTAACACGTTGGGCATCAGCCAATGGATCTTGAATACAAACATTGATCTTAAATGATTCTAGGCGTCTTACAATATCAATGACTTTAGTGTTTCTTACATCCGGACAGTTTTCTTTGAAAGTGAATCCTAGTATCAAGACTTTACTATTGAGAATAATAATGCCTTTCATCAGCATCAGTCTTACTAATTCATCAGCAACATATGCTCCCATCCCATCGTTTAATCGTCTACCAGCAAGGATTATTTCAGGATGATAACCTGCCTCCTGCGCCTTTTGCGCCAAGTAATACGGATCTACACCGATGCAATGTCCTCCTACAAGCCCAGGTTTGAAACTCATGAAATTCCATTTCGTACCGGCTGCTTTCAGGACTTCAGCAGTATCAATTCCTAGTAGGTTGAAGATCTTCGCTAACTCATTTACAAAAGCTATGTTAATATCTCTTTGAGCATTTTCAATAACTTTTGCCGCCTCAGCAACTTTAATTGACGAAGCCATAAAAGTACCGGCAGTAATTACTGAACTGTACAGCTGATCAACAACAAGGGCAGCTTTAGGAGTAGATCCGGAAGTTACTTTCCTAATATGTATTACAGTATGTTCTTTATCACCCGGATTAATCCGCTCCGGTGAGTAACCAGCGAAGAAGTCGATATTAAATTTTAACCCTGATTCTCTTTCAAGTATAGGTACGCATTCATCTTCTGTAACGCCTGGGTATACGGTGGATTCATAAATTACAAAATCACCTTTCTTGAGGACTCCACCAACAGTTTTACTAGCCTTTAATAGTGGAGTTAGGTCTGGACGGTTATTCTTATCTACAGGGGTTGGAACTGTAATGATATACCTGGTACAACTTGCAATTTTCTCAATTTCACTAGTACAATAGAGACCTTTGAGGGTGGTACAATCGTTCGTAAGCACCTCATTAAGTTCTTCCTGTGTTATTTCATTGGTGTGGTCCAATCCACTCTTTATTTCTTCTATTCGCTCGTTATTTATATCAAAGCCGAATACCTTGTAGAATTTAGAGAAAGCAACAGCTAAGGGAAGGCCTACATATCCAAGCCCAATAACGGCTACCTTTGGAAGAATAATCATCGGTTTGTTCATCATTTAATTGTTAAGCAATACTGTATTTTTTGAGGCCACTTTCGCTAGAATTATACAACCAAGATTATCGAGCGCCATTAGTATATTTTTTCCTTGTACCTTTAAGACTCTACCTTCTTTATTTTCGAGCGCTCCATTTTTAATAAGCACACGGTCTCCTGGAGAAAGCTGGTTGATGTTTACAACCTCAATTTCCGAATAGTTCTCTGTTAAATATTTAATACGTAGGATTTCCTCCGAGGATACAATTGCAGGTCTATTTTGAAAAAGAATAAAGTTGATCACACCTAGTGTTTGGCGTACTTGGATATCCTCTTTGAGGTTTGAATATACAAATACGTAAGAGCTGAATAACGGCGTCTCGACCAATTTAATTCTATCGGCCCAAGTATGATATTCTTTTTTTAAAGGGCAATAAGACTCAATTCCCTGAGCCCGTAGCAATAGATCTACTTTCTTTTCCCACCTTGGCCTGGTGTATATTACCCTCCAGCTTCGTGGATCTGAACTTTCCAACATTGTGGAATTTGAACTTTTCATTTTTGGTAAAGATTAGCTTGTTTGTTATATTTTTGGTTAGTTTATCTACTTAATAAATAAGCAATAGCTTCGCTACCTCGGTTACAAGAGCCGAGTATCATTTGTAAAAAATTGGTATGAAATTTAAATATTAAGGAGTTATTGTGTTTGTTTAGCTAATGAAAAGCAACTTATTAGGAGTAGCAACGGCTTCCATAGCCATACTCCTCAATATTGTTAGCCTTCCCATCATTTAAAATTATCATAAGATCTTTCAACTTATTATTATTATCTATGTCCGCCAAAACGTTTAGATAGCTCCTATTCGTATAGTTGTATCTGATCACGTAAATGGTTGTATCAATATAGGTAGTAAGGTTGAATGCGTCAGCAACTAAAGCAACCGGAGAAGTATCTAGAACTACGTAATCAAATTCAGCACGCAGTAGTTCAAACAATTCAGCGATCCTGGGGTTTTGGAGTTCATTTCCATTTTTTAGAAGGATCGTTCCACAACCAATTACGGAAAGGTTCTCTGATAAACCGGAAGGCTGAATAATATCTGCTAGCTCTAAGTTTCTATTATGAATGTAATCACTGATACCAATTCGTTCACTCAAACCTAGCTTACGAAGCAAATCAGGCTTCCGCAAATCGAACTCAAGGAGCACTACTCTTTTCTTAATTTCGGATAAAGAAGCTGCAAGATTTATACTTGTAAAAGTCTTGCCTTCGCCTTGGATAGATGAAGTAACCATCAGTACTTGTCGGCGCAGACCACCTTCGTCAAGGGTCAAATTGCTTCTTAAATATCTAAATAGCTCGCTAATATCGTTACGTGTTTTATGGGTTTCGGCTAGGATTCCATCTCCTTGGGCATGGCATAGTTCACCCAAGATTTTTAAATTACCGTTCTCTTTAACTTCTTCTATGGTATAAATGCGATTATTGAGATAATCCTTAGCCGAGATCAGTGAAACAGGAACAATCAGACCCATAAAGAAGGCACAAAGATAGATGAATTGTTTTTTAGGCTTTGATGCTATACTATCAGAACCAGCTGGGTCTATCACTTTAGCATCTGCAACATTTGAAGACAATGCCAAAGCCGTCTCTTCTCTTTTTTGCATTAGATACTGAACGAGATTAGCTTTAACGGCTTGTTCACGGTCGCGTTGTTGCAAACCTGTTTCAAGCGCGGGTGTCGCTTTTATACGAGCATCAAACTCTGAATAGTTTGAAGATAGACTACGCTTTCTTATGTTGAGATTGGTACGAATACTAAGAATATTATTTAAAATATTGTTTCTCATCACTACGAGCTTGTCTTTTGATTGAATTACCAAAGGATTACTTGGTAGATTTCCTAAAAGTATTTGTTGATGTGACTCCAGAGCAGTATTGTATTTCTCTATAAGTGCTAATAAAGTTCCATCCTGCAAACCACCGGTACCAGGTACAATTGGCAAAAAAGAACCTACCGAACGCATTGATCCAGAAATTGTGTTGAGTATACTCAATTGCACTTTAACCTCCTCAAGGTCTTGTTTATATGCCTCTGATCGTTGCAAGTTAGACTGTGCATCCGTTTGAATGTTCGTTACTCTGTTTTGCTGCTTGTACTTTTGAACATTAAGCTCAACTGAACCTAAGTCTGCTGTAAGATATGATAATCTCGTATCGATGAAGTTTATCGTCGCCAATGCCATTTGGTTTTTCTGTGTGATATCTTGCAGATTATACTCTTTAATGAGCTGGTTTAGGATCGCCATTCCACGTTCCGGAATGTTATCCTGCAAACTGATCTGTAGAACATTTGCATCTTTTACTACAGGTGATATATCCAATCTCACGTTATGGTAAGATTTAGCAAGTTCTGAGGTATTGATAAAAGAAACTTCAATAGGTTCTTGCGAAGCTTCTTTAAGCAGTGTTTTATCAATGCTTATTACAAAACCAGGACCCAGAATGCGCTCTCCAAAATGATACCTTTTTACAGATTTTCCTCCTTCTATTCCAAGCTCAAACTCTTCGCCATTTATGATGGCAATCTTAAGTAGCTTTTTATAGGCTTGTTGCGCAATGTTAAATACAGTGATCTTCAGCGGTGAAGAACTTCCATAAACCTCCTTTTTAACTATCCCTTTATCTAAAAAAATTCTTGTAGTAATACCTAATTTTTCTAAAACCTTCTTCATGATATTTGCAGAGCGCAAGACCTGAATTTCATTGTCAATGGTTTTTGTGGTATGAAACATATTTAAGTCGCTGAATGCGCTTTCTTTAAGCACACCATCGCCTTTTTTATCATCCTGCAACATTAAAGTCGTACTTACAAAATAATAGGGAGTAGTGATATAGATGTAGCCGGCAGCGAATGAAACGCTAAGAAGCATACAGATTAAGAAAACATACCAGAGCTTAAGGTATTTTAAAATTGGCTTCATGAGTCTATGCTATTTTATATAAATACTACCGTCTTGTTAACACACTTACAACTACTGCGAGCACTGAAATTGATGCAGACACAATTGGTATGTACTTATTGTTCTGGCTTATCGATTGCTCTTTAGACTTATCAGGTTCTACATATACAATGTCATTTTGCTTGAGTGAATAGTAAGGTGAACTTAGGGCGGTAGTAGAATTAATGTTCAGCCTAACAATAGTTCGAACACCTTCGATCTGCCTGATAACTAGAACATTATCTCTCCTACCATAAGCAGTCATATCGCCAGCAAGACCAATCGCCTCCAGAAGGTTAATTTGGTTGTTTGTTACCTGAAAGCTACCAGGTCTTGCAACTTCACCTATAACTGTTACTTTAAAATTGGCAAACGAAATATTAGTATTCGGATCTTTCGTAAGTTTTGAAAGCCTTTTAGTTAATGAATCCTTAGCCGTTACAAGTGTCAGACCTCCTAATTTTATTACTTTAATTCCTGGGAAATTAATCATTCCTTCCTTATCTACACGATATGTCGAAACACCCTGAACAGTTCCAGGAATAGTATTATTAAAAAAATTATTTGATTCCAAGCTGGTAGTTACTACGGAAATATTTAATATATCTCCAGGAAGAATCCTATTTTCAACCTCCTCAAAATTTGTAGTAGATAAGTCAGTTCCTTTTGTATCCAGATCACTGAAGTAAACCAAGTTTCTTTTAGTGTTACAAGAAGCTAAAAACAATAGTATATAAATGGTGGTTACGTATGTAGTTAGCTTTGGCATGTTTGAGATTTTAGCGTGTTTTTTCTGGTAACAATACCCTAAACCTAGAAAATAAAAATATAGCGTTTGCCAAAGATCCAGATATGTGTAGAGTTATGTATAAAGGTCACATGCAATTGCATAGAGATGTGTATCTATATTCCTCAACCTTCCATTATAGATCACTTAATGCGTGTGATCAGATGTGTATATTTTACTCAATAGAGTAACACAATCTACCTATACTATCCATAATACTCTTATAATGATTAGTTTAGCAGAGTACACCCCAATTCATGTTTGCCAATTTATGGACTTTTTCAACGCTAAAGGAATCCTTAATAAACAACGTACCGTATGGATCGACTATGATAAAGGTATAAGCATTATTCTGGTTAGTTACGGCCATAGCTTTGCCGTTTTAAATGGTCATGGCCTCACTTTCGAAAATTATCCCTTATTCAACTATATAGGCGTGTTCCTCTACGGATTTCGGATGCCTCTTTTTTTTATCATCTCTGGTTTGCTTGTTGCAAATGGTCTGCAACAGAAAGGATTGAAGGGATATCTCAAAAACCGATTAAGCACTATCCTTTATCCATTACTCGTATGGGGAATCATAGAGACCTCCATAAAAATTTTCAGTTCTATTGATACCTTCTCCTTAAAAGATATAGGAACGTCGTACCTAAATCTACTAATAGATCCCAGAAAATCTGGCGTATTCTGGTATCTGAACGCACTATTTAGTATAGGAACACTGTATGCCGTGATTCGGGTTTCATTTAAAGCAAGCGTTTGGCTACAGCTTTTACTCGGAATTGTGATGTTCAGCTTGAGCGCTTATCTTCGCTTAAACGGAGTTTCACTAGGATTCATAAATGACATCCTCGGATACTACGTCTTTTTTGCAATTGGCGACTGCAGTTCAAAACTTTTATTATCAGAAAAAGGAAGGAATCAATTTACCTCTGCGAAGTTTTATCTTCCCATATTGGTGCTATTTCTAATTACTCAATACTACTGTAGTAAGATAATTCTTGGTGTTGAATCGTCAGGACTAGCACACATGGAAAGAAAACTGCCTTTTATATTTTTAATTCAGGCATTAGTAGGATGTACTCTATCAATTAGCCTTTCATTTATGCTCCAAAAATATCGTTGGTTACCCTCATTAAGAATCGTTGGTTTTCACTCGCTCTTTATTTATTGTATGCAAATAGTCGTGATGAATTTTACGCGAATCTTCCTTATGGGAATCATAGGGGTACAGAATGTACCCTTAATATTCATGCTCACTTGGATCTTAGGCATATTAGTACCTATGCTTGTTTATGTTCTGGCTATGCATTGGGGAATGTGGTGGTTATTTTCCTTTAAAAAGCCTTCAATTAAGGACCCTGCCGAAAAAATAGCTTTAGCCGCTTAGTTAAGCTTATATTACTTGCAAAGCTGCCGCATCTACCCAGCCGATATTTCCATTTGGAAGTTCAACTTTGATCCAGTTCTCTCTAGGTTCAATCACGCGAACTTTAGTACCTTCATGAATGATCATCAGCGTTTTCTGTTTTACATCTGGTGCGCTTTTGACGTTCACCACCCCATTAAACACTAGCGCTTCTTTATGAGATAGCAAATAGTTTTCTTCCGCAGCAGCAAAAGAGATGCAACAAATACCCAGAAATATTAGCAGGAGGCCACTGTAGAAAGATAAACGTTTCAGTTCGACTTTAATAGAAAACAGGTAAATCACTAAGCCAACGAAGCCCAGAAGCAAAGCAATTACGCCAAAAACAGACCAGCTTTGAACACTAAGCACCAAAAGAAAAGATGTCCACCATCTCCTTAGAAACAGTTCTGGTACAACCTCCATCTTGTCAGTGATCTTTGAATTCGCAAGTCTAAGATTAGCGTTTACATCCTCATCATTAGGAGAAATCCGATGTGCACGTTCATAATTCAGGATCGCAGAAGCAATATTATTAAGCCTATAATGTGTGTTTCCCAGGTTGTAATAAATTGAAGTGGTTCTTATGCCCCCATCCAAAACCTTCTGGTAAGTAGTTGCCGCAGCTTCATAATTTTTCTGTGCATACTCCTTATTTGCCTTGGCAAAAAGAGAGTCAGCAGATTCTTTTGCGATACCTGAAAATGGAAACCAAAGTAGTGTCAAGACTACCAACAGATTAAGTCTAAGCATTTTCAATATTTTTAATGATACGTTTTGCTTTTTCCAATACCTCTGGTTGAGACACACCCGACATAGGCGCATAGCGTGCCATCTCACAGAGGTCAATGGTCTCCTCAACTTCCCTGATTACTAACGGATCAGTGGATCTTTTAACCAAAGCCTCAGTAATGATCTCCTTACTTAAATCAGCTGCAGAAATATTAAGCTTATCTGCAAGATATCCATACAAACCTTTATATACTGCTTCAAAGAATATCTTCGCGTCTCCAGATGCCAATTGCTTTTGTGCATTAGCCATATGTTTGGCCGCTAATTTACTGGCTTTACGACCTTTAACGTCCACTTCATCCTTCGTGTAATTTCTATACCAGCTTCGGTATCCAAGTCCAAGTAGAAATGCAATCGGACCGGCAATCAATGCAAAGAAAAACGTTGTAGAACCATAGAACCCATCAGCAGGTACAGCTAAACCAGATGAAGCGGTTTTGATATACCGAATGTCCTTCTCTAGCTCTTGAACATCCTGCTGACCACCCTTTGCAAAAGCAGTAACGTTCGCACCAGGATCGCCTTTTGCCACCCTC
>Ga0247805_1001700_pt1 | contig 10474 bp, 14 predicted proteins | sample UWRJL044104R1_FD_180930 | JGI IMG/M metagenome (GOLD analysis project Ga0247805, IMG submission 180930) | Plant litter microbial communities from Arlington Agricultural Research Station in Wisconsin, United States - UWRJ-L044-104R-1 | ecosystem: Environmental > Terrestrial > Plant litter >...
TGCACGAGCGCGGCCACCCGGTGCACGTCGTGCGGCTGCTGAATCTCAACAACCGGCCCGTCGACGACGCGGCCAGGCACGTCGACGACTACATCGAGAGGCACGCGCTGCAGGGCGCCGTGCTCGTCGCCCACAGCAAGGGCGGGCTGATCGGCAAGTACGTGATGATCCACGGCAAGTCGGCCACGCGCATCCGCTGCATGCTTGCGGTCGCGACCCCGTTCCAGGGCTCGCTCTACGCGCGTTTTATGCCATTGCCGAGCCTGCGCATCTTCTCTCCGCGCAACGCGCTCATCCTCGCCCTCGCGCTCGACGAGGCGGTCAACGCGCGCATCGTGTCGGTGTTCGGGCGCTTCGATCCGCACATTCCGAGCGGGAGCCGGCTGGCCGGCGCGAAGAACGTCGAGCTCGACACCGGCGGGCACTTCCGTGTTCTCGCCCAGCCGCGGGTGCTCGCAGAGCTGGCGCTGCTGACCGAGTGAGGCTCAGGCGCCGACGAATTGCAGGATCGTCGACGCCGTGGCCCGCGGGTTCGAGTGCGGCACGTTGTGGCGGTGGCCGGGGATCGTCGCCATGCGGCCGTCGGGGGCGAGACCGACGAGCCGACGGCACCACGCGGCGTCGGCGATCGGATCGTGCTCGCCGCGAATGACGAGAAGCGGATGACCCACTTCGCGAATGGCCAGGTGGGTGGGGTAGTCGCGCATCGCGAACGCCTCGGTGAGAAACCACGGAACGCCGCATCGGATGTAGTCGATGGCGACCATGAGCTGGGTCGCGGGCGGCTCGAGGGCGGAGTCGCGCAGTAGCAGCGCGGCCTGCGCGGAGAGTGTGCGCTTCGTCGCGTCGACCACCGGGCCGACGAGCACAACGCGGCTCACCGCCTGCGGCCGCTGCCTGGCGAGCTCGATTGCGAACTGCGCGCCCATCGAGTGCCCGACCACGACCAGTGGGCCGAGTACGAGGCGGTCGATATTGCGCGCAATCGTGGCGGCGTGCTCCTGTACGGAGAGCCGGTGGCGGGGACGCGGGGTGCAGCCGAAGCCCGGCAGGTCGAACGACACGACGGTGCCGACGCGGGAGAGCTCGCGCGCGAGACCGGTGAACTCCCGGTGCGAGAGGCCGATGCCGTGCAGGAGGAGGAAGGTGGGGCCGGAGAGATCGCCGGTCGGCCGGGTGCAGTAGGTGCGCAGGGCCCGCTCGCCGTGCCTGGCGTTGGTGGGCCCGGTCACGGCCGGAGAGCTTTCTGGGTTTTACTCATCGCGCAAGCGTAGGCGGGGCGGTCGCCGCCCGATGACCCTTGCCATTCCACGCGGCCGCTAGCACGCGATTGTTCCGACGGATAGGTGAAACACCTTCTGAGGCGACCGACTAGCGTTGGTCGAGCCGGCTGGAATGGATCCCGCCGGGAAGGAGAGCCCTACATGTTCGAAGCGGAAAACCTGCGCGACTGGATCGGACTTCCCGTCGTGGACGCCGACGAGAGCAAGGTCGGCACCCTGGAGAGCCTCTACTTCGACACCGCCACCGACGTGCCCGCCTTCGCGGCGGTGCACATCGGAATTCTCGGCGGACAGAAGCTGGTGTTCGTGCCGCTGCTGGGCGCCGTGGTCGCACCCAAGTTCCTGAAGGTCACCTTCTCGAAGAAGCTCATCAAGGACGCGCCGTTCATCGGCACCGACGGCGAGCTCGAGGCCTCGCAGGAGCCCGGCCTCTTCGCCCACTACGACCTGCCCTACGGCACCGGCTCCAACGGCGAGCGTCGCCTGGGCCGCCGCTAGGGCTCCCGCCCCGGCTCCGCGCCCGTGAGTCGCCCCCGCGCCCGAACTTTCGGGCGCGGGGGCGACTTCGTGGCGCGCGACCACCGACGCCCGACCCCTTGACCGCGCTGGACCCCGCGGCGGCGTGGATCGAGCAGCAGCGCGCCGAGTGGGTCGAGCGTCTCGACGCCCACGACGAGCACCTCAGGCGCCAGCGCAACCGCGGCGCACACCCCGAAGGAGAAGGAGAAGCACCATGATCGACACGACGAGGGGGTTCACCCTCGTTCGCAACTTCGACGCGACGCCCGAGCAGATCTGGAACGCCTGGACCCTGCCACACGAGGCCGCGCAGTGGTGGCATCCGCGCGGAATGACCACGCCGCGCGACTCGGTGAGCATCGACGCCCGGGTGGGCGGCCGCTACGTCTACACGATGGTCGACGACGCGACCGGCGAGGAGTACCCGACGGGCGGACGGTTCCGCGAGGTCGAGCCCTTCACCCGGCTGGCCTTCACCTGGGGCCACCCCGACGCCGACGACAGCCCGGTGGTCACCATCACCATCGAGCCGGCCGGCGAACTCACCCGCATGACGTTCGACCTGCGCGGCGTCGACGGCGTATCGGGAGACGACAGCTTCTACGACGGCTGGGAGAGCGCCCTCGACTCGCTGGCCGAGCACGTGGGCCAGACCGCCGTACACGGGTAGCGCGCACAGCCGGTAGGCGGATGCTCCGCGCGGCTGCAATTCGTCGGCGCGCCTGATAATTCGGGCGCGCCCGCGAATTCGCGGCGCGCTACGCGGCCTGCCGGGCGGGACGCACCCGCCCCAGCAGGCGGCGCGCCCCGCGTCCCGCGCGTGCACGGAACCGCGCGCTCGGCGGCTTCGGCCATCTGCGCCGGGCGATGTCGCCGAAGAGGGCGGCCCACTGCTCGGTGACGCGGGCCTGTCGGAAACGCGAGGCGGAGCGGCGTGCCGCGCGGCGCATCCGCTGTCGTTGTCTCTCGGGCATCTCGGCGAGCTCGCGGATGCGCGCCGCCATCGCCGCGGTGTCGCCCGGGGGCACAACGAAGCCGTCCACGCCGTCGCGGATGATGTCGCGGGGGCCGTAGCGGATGTCGTAGGCGATCGGGATGCAGCCGGCGGCCATGGACTCGAGCAGTACCAGCGGCGCGCCCTCGGCGGTGGAGGTCAGCAGGCTGAACGACGCGTCGCGGAACGCCAGGGAGGCGTCTGGTCGGTGTCCGCGCAGCTGCGTGCCGCCGCCGAGCCGGAGGATCTGCTGCTGCAGGGCGTGCCGCTCGGGGCCCTCGCCGTAGATGTCCAGCGCGGTCTCCGCCGCGGCGGCCGCGGCCACCGCGTGGTCGAGGCGCTTGCGCGGCGTCAGTGAGGCGAGCACAACGCCTCGGTCGGTCGACCGCGTGAGAGGGGCGCGCAGCAGCTGGTCGAGGGAGCCCGCGTTCGGCACGACGGCCAGACTCGCGGCCGGCCCCAGATCGGCGGCGAGGTCGAGCCGCTGGCGCTCGGTGAGGGTGACGACGGCGTCGAACTCCTCCGCCCGCTCGAGCACCTCGCGGCGGCTCTGCTTCAGTGGCTGCCCGGGCTCGCCGTCGCCCGCGCGGTGGGAGCTGTGCACGACATGCACGGTCGCGATGTGTTTGCGCCGGTAGCCGCGCATGAACCGGGCGGCGGTCTTCGAGTCGACGATCATCATGCTGCGCTGCTTGGCGGTGAGCAGGTCGAGCCAGTGCCGGTACAGGCCCCAGATGCTGGTGAACCCGCGCACCGGCTCGCCCGCGCCGTCGCAGACCACGACCGAGCGGCCTCCAGGGAGTCCGGGCTCGGTCACGTCGCGCAGGTCGGACACGAACAGCGAGCCGTCCGGTCGATAGCGGTCGACCTGCAGCAGCATCCCGTCGGTGGTGCGGCGCTCGCGACGACGCACGACACCGGCGAGCTCGACCTCGACGACCCGGCCCGCGGCATCCGCTGTCGAGGTGATGGGTGCGAAGGGCGGCGGCACTGCGCCGGGAACGGGGCGTACCGGATTCGACGCCAGCCAGTCCCAGAGGTGCACGACCTCGACGCCGTCGGCGATCACGCCGCGCCGCCGGAGCGCGGTGACGGCCGCTCCGGTGTCGAGGCGGTCGTCGAAGGTGAGCACCGTCACGGGGGCGCCCGCGGCGGCGAAGCCCGCCGACCGGCGGAGCACCACGCTGGTCATGCCGCCGAAGTCGTCGGGCAGTCCCCAAGTGACGGCGAAGTGACGCATCGACGCGAGGACTCGGGCGGTGCGGGGCATTTTGCGAGAGTACACGGGGAGCGCGGTGTACCGGCCCGCATTGACAGGCGGGCCCGCGGCTACGCCGGGGTGGTGATCGCCGCGACGATCCGCGTGACGCCGAACTCCCAGGCCCGGTCGACGTCGCCGCCGAGCTGGAATCGCCCGTTCAACTCCATGCTGATGAAGCCGGTCGTCCACGCGGTGAGGGTGCGGGCGGCCTCGAGCGCGTGCTCCTCGCCCGCCAGCTCGCCGGCGATGCGGAGGACGCCCCGGCTCGCCGCGGCCGCGAAGGTGTCGTCGGCGCCGGGGGTGCCCGGGCCCGGCGTCATCACCAGCTGGAAGGCCGCCGGCCGCTCGTGGCCGAAGGCGCGCAGCGCGCCGGCGAGCTGCACGGCGCTCGACGTGGCGTCGAGACGGGCGGCGAGCTCGGTCAGCGTCGCCTCCGCGACGAGCTGGATCAGCCGGTCGCGACCCTGCACCCGCTTGTAGAGGGACGGCGCGCGCACCCCGACGCGGTGGGCGACGGCCTGCATGGTGAGTCCGGTCAGACCCTCCAGCTCGAGCAGCTCGGTGGCGGCGAGGACGATGGCATCGAGGGAGGTACGGTCCGGGGTGGGCATGGGGCCAGTATAGCTATTGACACTAGCCATGATGGCTATGTAGCATAGCCATCATGAAACTCGGACCCTCCCTCCACCGCATCGGCAACGACATCGTCGCCGTCTACCTCGTCGACACCCCCGAGGGGGTGACCGTCATCGACGCCGGCCTCCCGGGCCACTGGCGCGAGCTGAACGCCGAGCTCGAGACCATGGGGCGCACGCTCTCCGACGTCAAGGGCGTCATCCTCACGCACGGCGACTCCGACCACCTCGGATTCGCCGAGCGCCTCCGCCGCGACCACGGCGTTCCCGTGTTCGTGCACCCGGGCGACGCAGACCGTGCGAAGGGCGGCCCGAAGCCCGCGGCGGGCAAGCAGTCCATGGGCCTGGCGATGCTCGGCTTCCTCGCCTACACGCTGCGCAAGAACGGACTGCGCACCGCTCACCTCACCGAGGTCGTCGAGGCGCGCGACGGCGAGACGCTCGACCTTCCCGGCGCTCCGCAGATCATCGGCCTGCCCGGGCACTCGCCGGGCAGCATCGCGGTCTACGTGCCGGTGGCCGACGCCGTGTTCGTGGGCGACGGTCTCGCAACCCGTCACGTGCTCACCGGCAGGCGGGGGCCGCAGCCTGCTCCGTTCACCGACGAGCCGGAGGAGGCGGTCGCGTCACTCCGCGCGCTCGTGGGCACCGGGGCGACCTGGGTGCTGCCCGGCCACGGAGCGCCGTGGAGCGGCGGGGTCGCAGCCGCGGTCGCCGCGGTCGAGGCGGCGGCCGGCACCTCCTAGGCCGAAGCCGCCGCGGTGTAGCGCTCGGCGAGCTGGGCGAAGGCCGCCGCCAGCTCGGGCGGGCGCACCTCCTCGATCCCGGCGTCGAACCGCCCGAGCGACGCGGCGAGCGACACCCACGACCAGGAGCCGCTCGTGTAGCGGCAGCGGTCGGCACCCAGCTCCTCGACCGTGCCGTCGCCGGCGAAGGGCAGCACGGCGCCGGCCGGCAGGCGCAGCACCACGCTGCCGGTGCAGGGCCACGCGGTGCCGGGGTGCTCGGGGTCCGCTCCCGTGAAGCGCGCGGCGACGAAGTCGTGGGCGCTGCCGCCGGGAATCGGGCGCGGCTCGAAGCGCGGCCCCGAGGGGGTGCGCGGGTCGATCCGGTCGGCACGGAAGACGCGCCAGTCGCCGCGGTCGAGATCCCAGCCGACCAGGTACCAGCGCCCGCGCGAGGTGACCACGTGGTGCGGCTCCACCCGGCGGGGCGGATGAAGGCCGGTCGCGTCGTCGACGGAGCCCCGCGCCGCGTAGTCAAAACGCAGCACCTCCCGGGCGCGAACCGCCGCGGACAGCGTGGTCAGCACCTCCGGCGACACGGGCTGCGCTCCCGCGTCGCCCGGGTGGCGGGCGAGGGCGGTGAAGCGGATCGCGTCGAGGCGGTGGCGCAGGCGCGAGGGCATCACCTGCCGCACGGTGGTGAGGGCGCGCACCGCGGCCTCCTCGATCCCGGCCCCGCTCACCGCGGCGGCCCGCAGCGCCACGGCCAGCGCCACGACCTGCTCGTCATCGAACAGCAGGGGTGGCAGCTCGCTGCCCGCGTCGAGACGGTAGCCGCCGTCCGGACCCATCGTGGCCCGGATCGTGTAGCCCATCTCGCGGAGCCGGTCGACGTCGCGGCGCACGGTGCGGTGGCTGACATCCAGTCGGTCGGCGAGCGTGGCGCCCGGCCAGTCCCGTCTGGTCTGCAGCAGGGACAGCAGCATGAGCAGGCGCGACGTCGTCGAGATCATGATGACGAGGATATTCCGAGTGCAGGACCGAAGCTGACCTATACCGGCGCGAGAGTGGTCTCAGCCGGGATCGCCCGGGAACGACGCACAGGAGCAGACATGACGATCACCACCACGACCCACCTCAACTTCCGCGGGCAGGCCAGGGACGCCCTCGAGTTCTACCACTCGGTCTTCGGCGGACACCTGCTGGCGATCAGCTACGCGGACGCCCAGCGCACCGACACGGAGAACCCCCACGACATCGTCTTCGGCTCCGTCACCTCCGACGACGGCTTCCGGGTGATGGCCTACGACGTGCAGCCGCACAAGCACTTCGACCCGGGCACGATCCCCGTCTACGTCTCGGTCCGCGGCACCGACGCCGCCGGGATCACCGGCTACTGGGAGAAGCTCGCCGTGGGCTCCACCGTGCTCGAGCCGCTGGCACCCTCGCAGTGGTCGCCGCTCTACGGGATGCTCACCGATCCCTTCGGAGTGACCTGGGTGCTCGACGTCGAGGTCGCCTGGCCCGCCGCCGAGTAGCCGAGCAGCCCGGGCCTCAGGCGCGCGCGACGACCTCGCCGTGCGGCATCATCAGCCAGCCGTCGGGAGCGTCGCGCCACGCCTGCCAGGCCGCGGCGATCTGCTCGAGGTCGCCCCGTGTCGCCACCCCCTTGCCGACGGCGTCCGCCGCGAAGGCGGACTCCGTCGCCCGGGCGGCCCAGCTGTCGCCCCACCAGGCGCGCTCGTCGTCGTCGGCGAAGCACCACACCGAGGCGCTGCTGGCGATATCGTCGAATCCGGCCTCGAGCGCCCAGCCGCGCAGGCGGCGCCCGGCGTCCGGTTCGCCGCCGTTGCCGCGGTGCACCTGCTGGTAGACGTCCATCCAGCTGTCGAGTCCCGCCGAGGCCGGCGCCCAGATGGTGCCGTGGTAGTCCACCTCGCGCACCGCGACCAGGCCGCCCGGCTTCGCCACCCGCCGCATCTCGCGCAGGGCCGCGACCGGATCTGCGACGTGCTGCAGCACCTGGTGCGCGTGCACGATGTCGAAGGTGTCGTCGGCGAAAGGCAGGTCGTACAGGTCGGCCGTCACGAACTCCACGGTGTCGAGCCCTCGGGACGCCGCCAGCTGCCTCGCCTGCTCGACGATGCCGGCGGCCGCGTCGACTCCGACCACGCGGCCCGGCGAGAGGCGCTCGGCGAAGTCGACGGTGATGGTTCCGGGGCCGCAGCCGACGTCGAGCAGCGACCTCCCCGCCGTGAGCTCGGACTCGAGGTAGGCCGCGCTGTTCGCTACGGTGCGCCAGCTGTGGCTGCGCAGCACGCTCTCGTGGTGGCCGTGCGTATAGGTCGCGGATCGCGGTTCTGCGGGCGTCATGGAGAAAAACTAGCAAGACTCTCGAGCGGATGCGCCAGAGGCCCGCGTTCCGCCGTGATCAGCGCGAGCGGCGCATCAGCGCCCCGGCGGCGTCAGCGCCTGGGGAAGCGAGTTGTCTCTTCGCTCCATTCTCGCGCCGCGTCGGCCAGGTGTGCGAGGCTCACGACCAGCTCGAGCGAGACGACGTCGTCCGTGCGCCCGGGCGCCTGATGTTGCGGCAGCGCCTCGGCGGCGAGGCAGATCAGCACCGTCGCGGTGTCGTCGCCGTAGGCCGTGATGCCGAAGGCGAGGTTGGGCTCGATGAACCTCGCCGTCGGTTCCGCGAAGGGGGTCTCGAGGCGGCGGCTCGCCCGCACCAGCCAATCGCGAAGGTCCTCCGCCTCGTCGACGAGCAGCGCCGGATCGACGAAGGTCCACCTGGCCGATTCGGTGACGACACGGCCGCGCACCACCAGCCAGTTGTCGTCCCATTCGTCGCCGGAGACGCCCGCGAACTGGTACCGCAGCGGAAGGAGCTCGAACCCGGTACCCGACCGGCCGATCAGGCGCACGGCGCCTCCCGGCCGCTACGGGCTCGGCGCATCGTCGTTCGTATCGTCGGTGGACTTCTTCTTCTTGACGGCGGAGACGCCCATCGCGAAGAAGGCGATGCCGAGGGCGAGGAAGGGCAGACCCAGCGCGGCGCTCTCCATGGTGATCATAAAGACGACACCCACGCCGAGGAACACGACCCCCAGGGCGGTGTACTGGGAGTTCTCGTCGCCCGCGCCTGGGCCGCTCTTCTTCTGCTCGTTGTCGTCGACCATGTATTCACGCTAGCCAGCGGCCCGAGGAGGCGACTCCGTCGCGCGGGGGAGATCGGTCGGCCGTCTTTCTCGCCGCTCTGAGCGGATTGCTGCCCCGCGGCACGCCTGCGGGCCCTACGGTCGGAGGCAGACGATGGGATCGGACCCGAGAGGAGGCAACCCGATGGACGTGATCTTCGTGCACGGTGCGCTGGTGCGTGACGGGCAGTGGTGGTGGCGGCATGCCGCCGAGATGCTGCGGGAGAGAACGGGGATTTGGAGCCGTTCGCTCGCTCTGCCCTCGTGCGGTGAGACCTCGCCCGACGAGGTGGCGGGCGGTCTGGTGGCCGACGCGGCCGCCCTGCGCCGGCAACTCGACGCCGTGGACTCCGCCATCGTCGTGGGGCACTCCTACGGCGGCACCGTCATCGCCGAGGTCGGATGGCATCCGGCCGTCGCGCACCTGCTCTACGTGTCGTCGTACCTGCCCGACGTGGGGCAGGCGCAGGGCGCGATCATGAGTGGTGAGAGCGACCCGGTGTCGATCGGCGACAACGGCGACGGAACGCTGAGCGTCTCGGGCTACGACGCGGAATCGTTCGGCGCCCGGTTTCTGCAGGACGCCGACACGGACGAACAGCTGCGGGCGTGGGAGCGGGTGGTGCCGCAGTCGGTCGCGGCGTTCACGACGCCGACCAGCGCCGCCGGATGGCAAGGAGTCGACTCCACCTACCTCGTCTGCGCCGAGGATCGCAGCACGTCGGTGGAGCTGCAGCGCTTCCATGCCGAACGGGCCACGCGTTCCGTCGAGGTACCGACCGGGCACCACCCCTTCCTCACCCGCCCCGACCTCGTCGTGGAGCAGATTCAGGCGCTGGTGCGGGGAGCCTGACACAACGACGAAGGCCCCGACGATATCGTCGGGGCCTTCGTCGTACAGCTGGGACGTCCTACTTGAAGACGTCCTTGATGTTCTCGCCGGCCTGCTTGGCGCTCGCCTTGGACTGGTCGTTGCGACCCTCCTGGGCGGTGTCGTGGTCGTTGGTCGCCTTGCCTACGGCTTCCTTGGCCTTGCCGGCTACCTTCTCGGCGGCATTCTGAATCTTGTCTCCAGCACTCATAGTGCACCCGCTTTCCTTGATCGAAGTGGTTACGACGGTACGCCGATCAGACCTGTGAAGGGCCCTCATTGCGGAGAGGGAGAACGCGCGCTAGTGGTGGCCGTCTGGGCGTTCAGTCGTCGATCGTGTCCAGGCCATTGCGTCGCAGTTCATCGAGGTGGTCGCGCATCGCCGCAACACGCTCGGGGCTGTGGCCGACCCATTCTGTCAGCTCGCCGACGACCCGCACGGGCTGCGCGGTGCGGAACGACCGGGTCGGGTTTCCCGGGAACCGGGTGTTCGTCACGTTGGGATCGTCCTCGAGCGCACCCGTCGCCTCGACGAAGTAGATGCGGCCGGGGGCGTCGCCCGTCGCGAGCTCGGCGCCCCAGGCCGCCGCGTCGAGGGTCTCGGTCACGTAGACGTGGTTCGCGATCCTGCCTGCGCCGAAGTTCGAGGGCCGGCCGGGCACGAGGAGGTCTCCCGGGCGCAGGTCGGCACGGGTGCCGTGCAGCAGGGCTCCCGACTCGTGTACCTCGAACGCCGTGGGCTCGCTGGTCATCCGCCGCTCCCTCCGCCGTCGCGACTGTGCGGCGGACTGTCCGTCGGGCCAGGGAGGACCGTCCCTCCGGCCGGGGTGCGCGGCCGGCCCGCTCGCCACGATTGAACCATGACGAAACGCGAAGCACCAGACGACAATCCCGTGCACGACATTCGACAGGAGACTCCCGTGAACACCTCGAACGTTCCACCCCGCACCCGACGCACCGGCCGTGCGATCGTCGCCGTCACGGCCGCG
>Ga0247805_1001701_pt1 | contig 10474 bp, 10 predicted proteins | sample UWRJL044104R1_FD_180930 | JGI IMG/M metagenome (GOLD analysis project Ga0247805, IMG submission 180930) | Plant litter microbial communities from Arlington Agricultural Research Station in Wisconsin, United States - UWRJ-L044-104R-1 | ecosystem: Environmental > Terrestrial > Plant litter >...
CCAGATTGTTTTATCTGAAGGCTTGATTTTAGCCGAAAGTTCGCCAAAAACATTGCACCTTCCATTCACAAAAAGTTTCATTTTCGGACTGAAAACCGCGATGATTTTTAAGGCAAAACCGGCAAATGCGACCAGCAGGTTGTAAAGAAAAAACATAGACTTTGGTTTGTGGCGCTAAAATACGCCTCTTTATAGAATTTTCATTGTCGGAAGTCATTTAATTAGTAGTTTTGCTTGTTTTTAAAACGTTTTTACAATGAAAAAAATCCAGATGGTTGACCTGAAAGGGCAATACGAAGACATCAAAGAAGCCGTAAACGCCTCGATTCAGGAGGTTTTGGATACGAACACTTATATTAATGGCCCGGAAGTTCATAAATTTCAAAAAAGCCTCGAAGAATATCTCGGTGCCAAACACGTGATTCCGTGCGCAAACGGAACCGATGCGCTGCAAATCGCCATGATGGGACTCGATCTAAAACCCGGCGACGAAGTCATCACAGCCGATTTTACCTTTGCCGCAACCGTAGAAGTGATCGCGTTGTTGCAACTCACGCCGGTTTTGGTAGACGTAGAAATCGACACGTTCAACATCTCGATCGACGCCATTAAAAAAGCAATCACGCCAAAAACCAAAGCCATCGTTCCGGTGCATTTGTTCGGACAGGCGGCGAATATGGACGCGATCATGGCTCTAGCCAAAGAATATAATTTATACGTCATTGAAGACAACGCGCAAGCCATTGGTGCCAATTACAAATCAGCCAATGGTTCAAAAACGAAAGTGGGCGTGATCGGGCATGTCGCTTCAACGTCGTTTTTTCCGTCTAAAAATTTAGGCTGTTACGGCGACGGCGGCGCGATTTTTACAAACGACGACGCACTCGCACACAAACTCCGCGGTATTGTAAACCACGGAATGTACGTTCGTTACCATCACGATGTGGTCGGCGTAAACTCAAGATTAGACAGCATTCAGGCTGCGGTTTTAAATGCGAAATTGCCAAAACTTGATCAATATAATGACGCGCGCCAAAATGCAGCCCAAAAATATTCTGCAGCATTGGCCAATCATAAAAATATCGTGACGCCATATATTTCGGGAGAAAAAGACAGCCACGTGTTCCATCAATATACACTCCGGATTGTCGATGCAAACCGCGACGGATTGATGCAGCATTTGCTTGATAAGGGCATTCCGTGTGCGATTTATTACCCAATTCCGTTGCATTCACAAAAGGCATACATCGATTCACGATACAAGGAAGAAGATTTCCCGATCACGAACCAATTGGTCAAAGAAGTGCTTTCGTTGCCGATGCATACCGAACTCGATGATGAGCAAATCAAATTCATCACCGGTTCGATTTTAGAATTTTTAAATTAGAAGCTGATTCCTGCTGTCCGCTGTATCTTTTGTTCTGCTGCGCGCCACAAAAGGATGCCGCTTCCATCAGGGCTAGGGCAGTAGTTTCCAAATGAACATCATCAATACAAATAAAGTTTAATGAAAATTTTAGTCACAGGAGGTTTAGGTTTTATCGGTTCCCATACCGTTGTCGAGCTTCAGAATGAAGGCTTCGAAGTTGTAATTGTAGATAATTTGTCAAATTCTTCAGACGAAGTCTTGAAAGGAATTGTTGCCATCACTGGAAAAACGCCAATCTTCGAAAAGTTCGACCTGCGCGAAAAATCCGCAGTTAGCGATTTTTTCAATAGGCATTCAGACATCTCTGGTGTCATTCATTTTGCTGCTTCAAAAGCCGTTGGAGAAAGCGTCGAAAATCCGTTGTTGTATTACGAAAACAATATCAATACTTTGGTTTACATGCTCCAGCAATTGCAGGCTAAAGAAGAAGCCAACTTTATTTTCAGTTCTTCCTGCACCGTTTACGGCCAGGCAGAAAAAATGCCAATTACAGAAGATGCTTCCGTGCAGCCAGCAGCTTCTCCTTATGGAAACACAAAGCAAATCGGAGAGGAAATCATTACAGAAACGTGTAAAGTAAGCGGCATCAATGCTATTTTACTGCGTTATTTCAATCCAATCGGCGCACATCCAACAGCAGAAATCGGAGAATTGCCAATCGGCGTTCCTCAAAACCTCGTGCCTTTTATCACGCAAACCGGCGCCGGCCTTCGCCAGGAATTATCAGTCTATGGAGACGATTATCCAACGCCAGACGGAACCTGTGTTCGCGATTACATTCACGTAGTCGATCTTGCAAAAGCGCACGTTGTTGCCATGCAAAGACTGTTGAATAAGCAAAATTCTGAAAACGTAGAAACCTTCAACGTTGGAACCGGAACAGGAAGTACGGTTCTCGAAGTCATTCAGACATTCGAAAAAGTCAGCGGCAAAAAATTACCGTACAAAATCGTCGAAAGGCGCGAAGGCGACATTACGTCGGCCTATGCAAACACCGATAAAGCAAACAATATTTTAGGCTGGAAAGCACAGTCTACGCTTGAAGATGCATTGGCAAGTGCTTGGAAATGGGAGAAAAAAATAAGAGCAATTTGACAATTGATAATTTGCCTTTATTGTGTGTAAAAAAAGTCCCAACCTATGTTTGGGACTTTTTTATATTAGAAAGGAACGCAATGCATTTATGCGCAAACAACGCATTATAAATTAGCTACGCTCAGTTCGGCATACTGCCTCGTGTGTCCATTATCAATTATCCATTAATTGGAGTAGCTGAAGCGGTTACAGCCGAACTGTCAATCTTCTTAACCAATCCCTGTAACACATTTCCCGGGCCTACTTCTGTAAACAAAGTCGCGCCATCTTTGATCATTTGCTGTACGGATTGCGTCCATCTCACCGGAGCAGTCAATTGTATAATTAAATTCTTTTTGATTTCTTCGGGATCGGAAACTGCGCTTGTAGTTACATTTTGATACACCGGACAAATTGGTTGTGAGAACATTGTGCTTTCAATGGCAGCCGCCAATTCTTCGCGTGCCGGTTCCATCATTGGAGAATGGAAAGCCCCGCCAACAGGAAGTATTAATGCTCTTTTTGCACCGGCTTCTTTCATTGCCACACAAGCTCTTTCCACTGCAGATGTTTCTCCAGAAATCACCAGTTGACCCGGGCAGTTGTAATTCGCAGGAACAACAATGCCGTCGATCGTGGCGCAAACTTCTTCTACAATTTTATCGTCAAGGCCTAAAACTGCAGCCATTGTTGAAGGTGTGATTTCGCAGGCTTTCTGCATCGCAACAGCACGTTTCGAGACCAATTTTAGTCCGTCTTCAAAGGATAAAGCGCCATTGGCCACCAAAGCGGAGAATTCACCTAAGGAATGTCCGGCTACCATTTCAGGCCTGAATGTTTCGTTCATGGTTTTTGCAAGGATCACCGAATGTAAAAACACTGCCGGTTGCGTCACCTTTGTTTCTTTCAATTGCTCGGCAGTACCTTCAAACATGGTGTCGGTGATGCGGAAACCCAATATTTCGTTGGCCCTTTCAAAAAGTTCTTTTGCAAGATCCGATTGCTCGTATAATTCTTTGCCCATTCCGGTAAATTGGGCGCCCTGTCCCGGAAAAACATATGCTTTCATAGTCTGTTCTTTTGTTTGTGAAAGCAAAAGTAAAACTTTTTAGGACAACTGCACCGAAAACTTACAATACGAAATACGCATTTTGCAAAGGCTCAATATGGTGAATTTTGTTTTTAGCATCCGGAATTTCATGCTCGTATTCGTCACGGAATTCATTCACCATCTGCAATAAATTTTTTTCAATATTGTTGCAAATCGCGGTCATAGGCGTGTCGGTCGGTCGGCTTTCAAACGGATCCTGTAAATGGATTGCCATTTTCTCGATCAGGAAAAACGCTGCACCTAAAGTAACGACTACCGGAATCTGCAACCAGCCCAAATGCTGTGCCACGCCAAAAGGCAATAAGATAATGAACAAACACAATGTAAATCGGATGTACATGCTATAAGTTGTTGGGAATATCGTGTTTTTAATGCGCTCGCATTTTCCCATCGAATCGCAAAGTCGCGTCAACGTATTGTCAATTTCTACTTGTTGGAACGTGTTGAATTTTTCGTTTTGTGTCGCTTTTGTCAACTCTTTTGCATGCAGCATCAAAATCGCATTTGGAACGTGCTTGTGGCGTTGTATGAATTGCAATTCTTCCTCATTCAGCAAATTGCGCGTTGCTTTGACAGGATCTTTTCCGCGCAGCGCTTGCGCCAGACTGTAACACCATGCCGCTTGTCTTTTGGCATAACCCTCTTTAAAATTATTTGCTTCATCGGAGAAATCCGGATCTTTGTAAAAAGCAATGACCTGTCGAAGCAACGTTCGGGAATCATTGACCACGCCGCCCCAGATAATGCGCGCTTCCCACCAGCGGTCATAAGCCTGGTTTGATTTAAAGGCAAGCAGCAGTGAAATCACGGTTCCTACAATTGTTGGTACAGCAATCGGGATTTCTAATGAAATTGATCCGTAATAGTAATGTACAACCGAAAACGCAGTCGCATATAAAAAAACGAGTATCAATTCGGTCCTGATTTTTCCCAGGACATATTTCATGGGGATTTTTTTCTTTAACAGCATATATTTTTATTTTTTAGTGACTAATTAATAAACAGGCTCACAAACCGAAAGTACCGGCAATCCGAAATTTTCGTTCAAAGATGGTTTGTGTTTTTTAGAAAGACTGATCTTCTGTGGTTTGCGCGTTTCAATCAGCAAATCGATACCGTTTTTGTAGATCGTGTCGTAAAGCACCGGTGTCATGTCTTCATGGTTTTGGCCGTCGAAAAATTTAGCCTGGCTAATAATCCGAAAGGAAAAATGACCGCCAATCATTTTCGGTAAATCTTTCGCCTGCACATTCGAATCGCTGTTTTCGATGTACAACGCTTTCGAAAACTGGTGCTCGTCAAATTCTGCTGCAAGCTGCAGTATCGGAATATTAGAATTTTTAAGCAGCTTTAAACAATAGCGGTTGATTTCAAGTTGCGATTTCCTGAACGTATTCGGAAGAATGACCAGGCCGAGGCCGCGCGCTTCGATAAAATTCCGCAACAGTGGCCCGGAAACAGAAAATTGATGGTGCACCTGAAGCTTAAAATTCGGATGAAAGGAAACCATATCACGACATTGTTCGAGAATTTCTTCCTGAATTTCGGTCAGCCCATTTTGCATGTCGCGAAGCCAGAATGCTGCCGACGCCGTGTTGGGAGTGTCCTTCAGCAACATCAAAATAATGGTTTGGGATTTTCTTTCAGATTGTGATAGCGCGGTTTTGAGCGCATAAACCGTGTCTTTTTGTAGCGTGGTTGGGATGAGTATGTTGTTCATAATAAGTGTTTTTGATTACACTTACAAAACAACGGTACCAAAATTAGAACCAACTTAAAGGCACATTAAAATTTCCTAAGAAGCCACATTAGAAATTTTAATCTTTGCGGAAGACAATCGTCACAATCGTTCCGTGGTCGGGTTGCGACTGAATCTTAAGTTCGCCATTGTGCATTCGGATGATTTTCATCGCCAATGGCAATCCAAGGCCGTAGCCATTGTAACGCGACGCTTCTTTTCCACGGAAAAACGGTTCGTAAAGGTGCGGAATATCTTCGGCTGGAATGCCAATGCCAATATCAGTAATTGTCACTGTCAGGTATTTATGAGTTGCACCAATTGTGACGAACACTGGTTCATTATTGCTGTATTTGACACCATTTGAAATGATATTCGACAATGCCAGTTCGATGAGCGGTTTGTTGCAAGGAATCAATAATAAAGAATCGTCTTCGGGCAAATCATCCAGGCGCAAACTGATGCGATTGCCAGGCTGCAGTTTGTCGAGTTCGGCTTTGACATCCATTAGTAATTCGTCCAGTCGCGCAATGTCTTTGACTTGTTTTTGTCCGTCATAGCCCGTTTGCGTGAGCTTTAAAAGACTTTCCGTTAGATTGCCCAAACGTGTCGCCTGGTTGTAAATATTAGTCAGTGCTTCCTGGTATTCTTCAGGTTGGCGGGTTTTTAAAAGCATGATTTCCGATTCGGCAATAATCGTCGTAATCGGTGTTTTCAATTCGTGGGAAGCATTGTTGATGAAGTTGGCCTGAATCTCGAAAGATGTTTCGAGCCGGTCAAGCATGTCGTTGAAGGTCGAAGTCAGGTCAGACATTTCATCATCATTCTCAGGCTGCGGCAACCGGTTGTGCAAATTGGAAGCGCTGATGCGTTTTACTTCCTTCGTAATCCGCGACATCGGAAGCACGACGCGACGCGCCAGAAATTTTCCTAGAAAATACGCCAATATGATAAAAGCGAGTCCGCCGATAAATAAGATGCGTACAATGTACAAGGTGCTAAGGTTTCCGCGGCGGTCTTTCGCCGTAATGATGACCATGTATTTCTGGCCCGATTCGTCAAAAACCTGACAGTAATAATAGCGGTGGCTTTCTTCGATCCAGCCCGATTTTTTTTGCATGACTTCGGTGTAGAATTCCGTTGGCAATTGTAGATCGGTATTGTATTCGAATGTATTTCCGCCGTTGACTTTCAGGACAAAATCATTTTCGTCAATTAATTCTTCAAGACCTTCCGCTTTAAGTTTTCTATAATATTCGGCTTTCTGCGGGTCATTTTGATAGTGGATGGAAGCGACGATTTTTGCACGATCCTGCAGTCTTTTAATGAAATAATAACGGTTATTCTGACGGAAAAGCACGAGCACGGCCAGACACAGCAGTAATGTACTGAGTACCGATAAAGTCACATAAGTAATCGTAATTCTCTTCCGGATTTGCATGTTTAAGGTTTAAGGGTGTAGCCCAAACCTTTGATGGTGTGGATGAGTTTGATATCGTATGGTTTGTCAATTTTTTTACGCAGGTAATTAATGTACACATCGACAACGTTGGTACTCATGTCAAAATTAATGTCCCAGACGTTGTCAAGGATTTGTTCCCGTGAAACGATCGTTTCATTGTTTCTGGCGAGAAAATGCAACAATCGGAATTCTTTTGCGGTGAGTTGAATCAGATCATTGCCGCGTTTAACCGATTTCGCTTTGACATCAATTTCAAGATCGTCTACAACAATGGTATCGGGTTGTTTGTGTTCCTGTCCGGATCGGCGCAACAGAGCCATAATTCTGGCTTCGAGTTCCGAAAATTTGAACGGTTTGGCAAGATAATCGTCAGCGCCAGCTTGTAATCCGGTAACGACATTTTCTGTGCTTGCGAGTGCGGTCAGCATTAAAATAGGAGTGAAGTTTCCAGCCGAGCGAACCCGTCTGCAAATTTCAAGGCCGTTAATGTCGGGCAGCATTAAGTCTAGAATCACCGCATCGAAATGGTGGTTTTCAAGCATCATCAAGGCAGTCGTGCCATCCATTGCTGCACTTACATCGTGATTATTCTCTGAAAATCCGCGTTTGATTACGGAAAGCAAATTCGGTTCGTCTTCAACAAGGAGCAATTTCATGCAGATTTTTTAGTCATTCAACACAAAAATAAAGATTGAATTCTAAATTTTTTGCCAAAAACAAACTTTAACCAGCCGATTTGTAGGATACGGATTTTTTATTGCTGATTTCTATCGATATCAGAAAACCTGGGAATATTTAATGCGAAGTTTCTATGTCGCGTAGTTTTTAAACATGTAAATCCACAGCAAACGCGAGAATCGAATATTGAAAAAGGTCAGTACGATTAATACAGCTGCGATAACCGGAAAAATACGCAGGTCAAAAGTTTTAGGAAAAAATGGCCGCGCAATAAAATAAGTGATTATACCCTGAATCACATTCAATCCATAATTGACATACATGGCGCCAAAAAAATAACCGGGTTCTTTCGAAAACTTGGAGTGGCAATGGCTGCAATGCTCGTTCATTTTCGGAAATCCAAAAGCGAAAAGCGATTTGTCTTTAAAGACTTTTCCTTTGTGACAATTCGGACATTCATTTTTTAGCAGGTGTACAATTGAAAGTGCCATTTTAAAGTGATTTAAATGTTATTCAAAGGTAAGCCAATTCTACTGATCGCTTATTTTTATATCTTCGCCATTAGTAGCACAATTCGGACATTATGAAGAAATATCCCGTTTATGAAGTCGGTAGTTTTAAATGCAATGCAGAAAACTGCGAATTCTACGTCAACACTTTTAAAAATCATTTGCAAACGCACAGTTTTGTGGAAGAACCGCATCGTCACAGTTCCTATTTGTTGGTTTTTTTTACAAAAGGTTCGGGAACACATGAAATTGATTTTGATACGTTTAAAATCCAGCCAGGAAGTTTATTTGTACTGCAGCCTGGACAAATCCACAACTGGAATTTGTCTCAGGACATCGACGGATTTGTAGTGATTTATGCGCAGGAAGTTTACAATTTGTATTTCGGGCGCAAAAATATTGAAGATTATCCGTTCTATCAATTTATTTCCAACAAGCCAGAGTGGCAACTAGACGGCGATGAGCAAAAGCAAATTTTACCATATTTCGAATCGATGATCGTTGAAAATTCAGATCAAAATAAATTTAGCGTGGACAAAATGCTGAACTTACTCGATTGCATCCATATTGAAATGGCAAGGAAATATGCTGTTTCTGAAATTCATGCCATTCATTCCTATAACATCAAAATCATGCAATTTGAAAGGGAAATCGAAATGCATTTCAAAAATGAAAAATTGCCGTCCTTTTATGCCTCACAACTTAGCATTACCTTAAAACACCTGAATAGAATCAGCAATGAAATTCTTGGGAAAACGGCAACCGCAGTCATTTCAAACCGAGTCGTCCTGGAAGCCAAACGCATGCTTTCCGATAAAAATTTGTCTGTTAATGAAGTTGCTGACGCGCTGGGTTTCGACGATTATTCTTATTTTGCAAGAATGTTTAAAAAGCAAACAGGTTTGTCGCCAACGGCTTTTCGAACTGCTAAAAAATAATATTTTCAATAGTTTAAAATGACCGAAAAAGAAAAAATGCTTTCAGGCGAGTCCTATTTTGCCAATGATAAAGAACTGACTGCTGACCGACTTAAAGCCAAAAAATTATTGCACAAATTAAATGTAACTGAATATGTGGTGAACGGCAACACACGCAACATTTTACACCAATTGCTGCCAAATTCCCACAAACACATTTACATCGAGCCGCCCTTTCACTGTGATTATGGTTATAATATCGAAGCAGGTAAAAATGTGTATTTTAATGTGAATTGTGTCGTGCTCGATACGATGAAAATCAAAATTGGGTCGAATGTTTTTTTCGGACCGGGCGCGCAGATTTATGCGGCCACACATCCATTAAATGCGATTGAAAGGCGCTCGACCGAATTTTCAAAACCGGTTACCATCGGTGATGATTGCTGGATTGGCGGTAACGCAGTCATTTGTCCGGGCGTTACCATTGGAAACCGTTGCACAATTGGCGCCGGAGCGGTTGTGACCAAAGATATTCCGGATGATTCGCTGGCGGTTGGAAACCCTGCAAAAGTCATCCGGAATTTAAAAGGTGAGGAGAAAAATTAAGATTTTACAGTCACTAGTGTTGCTGCAGCTTTCGCCCGTTCGACAACGTCTTCAATTGGTGTCTCCAGCGTATCATTTGTTAAAGCAACGCCCATTCTGCGATACGGCCGTGAAGTTGGCTTTCCAAAAATACGGAAATCGGTTTTTGGCAAAGCTGCAATATTTTCGATTCCGTTATATGTTGGATTTTGTGAATTTTCAGTTGCTAAAATAACTGCACTTGCACCAGTTTTTTCAAGTTTTATTTCAAAGATTGGAAGGCTTAAAATGGCACGCAGATGCAATTCAAATTCGTTAAAGTTTTGCGTTCCGGCCAATGTTACCATTCCGGTATCGTGCGGTCTTGGAGACAATTCTGAAAAATATACGCCGTCGTCGGCCAGGAAAAATTCCACTCCGAAAAGTCCGGCGCCACCCAAAGCTTCGGTTACTTTTTCGGCCATGTCCTGTGCTTCGAATAAATCTTTGTCTGAAATCTTTGCCGGTTGCCAGCTTTCCTGATAATCGCCACGTTCCTGTCTATGGCCGATTGGCGCGCAGAATAGAGTCGGGTTGTCGTTTTGTGTAACAGTCAACAAGGTGATTTCCGAATTGAATTTGACGAATGCCTCGACGATGACTTCGACCACATCGCCACGTGAACCTTCAACCGCATAATTCCAGGCTTTTTCAATATCCGATTCGGATTTAATTGTCGATTGTCCTTTTCCTGATGATGACATGAGTGGTTTCACGACACACGGAATTCCGACTTCCAAAACGGCTTTTTGCAACTCCGATGCAGTCGTTGCGTAACGGTAATTTGCGGTTTTTAGTCCGAGTTCTTTGGATGCGAGATCGCGGATTGCCTTGCGGTTCATTGTGAAGTTCGCCGCTTTCGCAGATGGAACGACGGTGATGCCGCTTTTCTCATAATCGTAAAAACGTTCGGTGCGGATCGCTTCGATTTC
>Ga0247805_1001702_pt1 | contig 10471 bp, 9 predicted proteins | sample UWRJL044104R1_FD_180930 | JGI IMG/M metagenome (GOLD analysis project Ga0247805, IMG submission 180930) | Plant litter microbial communities from Arlington Agricultural Research Station in Wisconsin, United States - UWRJ-L044-104R-1 | ecosystem: Environmental > Terrestrial > Plant litter >...
AGCACGAAGACGACGATCGCGATCTGCACGAGCAGCTTGCGGTTGAAGAGGTCGGCGAGCTTGCCCCAGATCGGGGTGCTCACCGTGGTGGCGAGCAGGGTCGACACCACCACCCAGGTGTAGGCGGTCTGGTCGCCCTTGAGGTCGGAGATGATCTTCGGCAGCGAGGTCGACACGACCGTCGACGCGAGCACCGCCACGAAGAGACCGGCGAGGAGGCCGGAGAGCGATTCGAGCACCTGGCGGTGCGTCATCGCCGGCGGCGTGGTTGTTTCTGACACGTGTATGTTCCCCTGTTCGCGACAAAGGCCCCCACGCGAGCGTGTGCTCAGCGGTGAGGGCCTCAATCAGTTGATCTATGTCAACCATACTCTTTGGTTGAGATATGTCAACTATCTGTCGCGCGCGGAATTCAGCGCCACCAGGAGTCGGCCGGCGAGACCGGCGGCTGCCGCTTGTGCTCGGTCGCGGCGTAACGGGCCACGAGTGCCTCCGCCACCTCGTCGCTCACGTCCCTGCCCTCGAGGAAGTCGTCGATCTCGCTGTAGGCAAGCCCGAGGTTGTGCTCGTCGGTCTGGCCGGGGTTGTCGTCGAGCAGGTCGGCTGTGGGGTTCTTCAGGTACAGCCGGGCGGGCGCGTCGAGCTGCTCGAGCAGCGCGCGCCCCTGGCGCTTGCTGAGGCCGGAGAGCGGCAGCACGTCTGCTCCGCCGTCGCCGAACTTGGTGAAGAACCCGGTCACCGCCTCGGCGGCGTGGTCGGTACCGACGACCAGCAACCCGTGGTCGCCGGCGATCGCGTACTGGGCGACCATGCGCATCCGCGCCTTGGTGTTGCCCTTGGTGAAGTCGGTGATCCTCGCGCCGACGGCGTCGGCGAACTCGGCCGCGACGCCGTCGACCCCGCGCTTGATGTCGAAGGTGATCACGCGCGTCGGGCGGATGAACTGCACGGCCAGCTGGGCGTCGTCCTCGTCGGCCTGCACCGCGTAGGGCAGCCGCACCGCGATGAATTCGACGGATGCGCCCTCCGCGGTCAGCCGCTCGACCGCCAGTTGGCTGAGACGGCCGGCCAGCGAGGAGTCCTGCCCGCCGCTGATGCCGAGCACCAGGCCCCGGGCGCCGGTGGTGCGCAGGTAGTCGCAGAGGAACGCGACCCGGCGCTCGATCTCGGCGGCCGCGTCGATGACGGGCAGCACGTTGAGGGCGGCAATGATCCGGGACTGGTCTTCTCGCATGCCTGCAACGCTACGGCCAACTGCGCCGTTTTGCGGGTGCGCCGCGCCCCCGGCTCCCGCTAGGTGGCGGGCGTCGGGGTGGGGGTGGGAGTCGGGTTCTCGTTGAACTCGGTGTTCGCCGCCTGCACCACGAATGCGGAGAACGCCTTCGCGTCGTTCAGCGCACCGGTGTACTTGACGCCGTTGACGATCACGGTCGGGGTGCCGACGACGCTCTTCACGTCGCTGTTCGGAACGGGCCCGTTCTGGGCGCGGGCACGGGCGTCCTCGACCCAGTTCTTGAACTTCTGCTCGTCGATGCAGCTGGCGATCTCGCCGGCGTTGGTGACCCCGGCCTCCTTGGTGAGGGAGATGAGCTCCTCGTCGGTGAGGCCTTCCGTGCCCTCTTCAGGCTGGTTCTCGAAGAGCACGGTGTTGTAGGCGTAGTACTGGTCGGGCGAGCTGTCCGCGACGCAGGCCGCGGCGTTGGCCGCGCGGGTGGCGTACTTGGTGCCCTGCGAGGCGCGGTCGAGGATCGCCATCGGGAAGATCTCGACGTCGGCGGCGCCGGTCTCGATCCAGGTGGAGAGCTGCTCACCGTTGGCCTTCTCGAAGGAGCCGCAGATCGGGCAGAAGTAGTCGACGTACATCTGGATGCGGATCACGCCGGACGACTCGTCGCGCACGTTGGGAACGGGGTCGTCCCCGGCCTTGAGTGCGGCGGTCGGAGTTGCGGTGAAACCCTCGCCGATGAGGATGCCGTCGCTGAGCATGTTGCGCGGGCCCGGGGAGGCCGGCTTGACCGAGTTCATGATCACGAGGGTCACGACGGCGAGGATCGCGAGTGCCGCGATGATGACACTGCCCTGCAGCACGACCTTGCCGCGCTTCTCCTTCTTTCGCTGCTGATCGCGCAGCACCTTCGATTTTTCGCGCGCGGCTTCACGTCGCTCGTTCTTACTCTGGCGAGAAGAACCAGAAATGCCGTACGTCATCGAACCTCACGAACCGAAGAAGATCTACAGAAACAAAGTCAACGCCCTAGCGCGGGAAGCTACGGGCCCTGATGATCTTAGGAGCGCATTCTGGGAATCGCCCAAACGACCTCTGATAGCACGTTAGTGCCATACTGGTCAGTGGGGGCCCCAGGGCCTTTGTCCATTCACTCGGATCGTCCGGCACGTACCTGCCGGTGAAGGAGCATTAATAGTCATGGCATCAGTAACTTTCGACAAGGCAACCCGTCTCTACCCGGGTTCCACCCGACCGGCAGTCGACGCCCTCGACCTCTCGGTCGCAGACGGCGAGTTCCTCGTCCTCGTCGGACCCTCCGGTTGCGGAAAGTCCACCTCCCTCCGTATGCTCGCCGGCCTCGAAGAGGTCAACGACGGCAGCATCCTCATCGGAGACCGCAACGTCACCGACGTTCCGCCGAAGGACCGCGACATCGCGATGGTCTTCCAGAACTACGCGTTGTACCCCCACATGACCGTCGCCGAGAACATGGGCTTCGCCCTGAAGATCGCCGGCATCAACAAGGACGAGCGCGCCAGCCGCGTTCTCGAGGCTGCGAAGCTGCTCGACCTCGAGCCGTACCTCGGCCGCAAGCCGAAGGCGCTCTCCGGTGGACAGCGTCAGCGCGTCGCCATGGGCCGCGCGATCGTTCGCCAGCCCCAGGTGTTCCTGATGGACGAGCCGCTGTCCAACCTCGACGCCAAGCTGCGTGTTCAGACGCGTACGCAGATCGCGTCGCTGCAGCGTCGTCTCGGCGTCACCACCGTCTACGTGACCCACGACCAGACCGAGGCGCTCACCATGGGCGACCGCATCGCGGTTCTCAAGGACGGCATCCTCCAGCAGGTCGGAACCCCCCGCGACCTGTACGAGTCCCCCCAGAACGTGTTCGTCGCCGGCTTCATCGGCTCCCCCGCGATGAACCTCTTCGACGCTGACGTCGTCGACGGCGGTCTCAAGTTCGGCACCGCTGTCGCGGCCGTCGACCGCGACACCCTCGGTGAGGCGACCGCCAAGAAGGTCACCATCGGAATCCGCCCCGAAGACGTCCAGGTCTCCATGACCGGCAACGGCCTCCCCGTGGACGTCGACCTCGTCGAGGAGCTCGGCGCCGACGGCTACCTCTACGGCCACACCGAGATCGACGGCAACCGCGTCGACATCGTGGCCCGCGTCGACGGTCGCAACCACCCGAACGCCGGAGACAAGGTCTTCGTGCTTCCGGAGCCGAACCACGTGCACGTGTTCAACACCGAGTCCGGCCTGCGCCTGAGCAAGAAGGCAGTCGTCGCAAGCTAGTTCAACGCCGTAGATCGAGCCTGTCGAGACCTCCCGAGCATCACCGTCGGCGAGTGATCGACAGGCTCGATCCGCGTTAAGGAGAAATACACCATGAGTGGCTCACTGAACATCACCGCGGCGACCGTCGATCCCGCACTCCTCGACCTGCCGTGGAACCTTCCACTGGAGGTCTGGCCGGAGGAGACCATCGCCGCGCTGCCCAAGGGCATCTCGCGCCACCTGGTGCGGTTCGTCAACCTGAGCGGCTACGTCGTCGCGATCAAGGAGACCTCCGCCGAGCTGGCACGCAAGGAGTACGACATGCTGCGCACCCTGCAGCGCCTCGACATCCCGTGCGTCGACCCCATCGCCGTGATCACCAACCGCACAACGGTGAAGGGCGAGGACCTCGAGTCGTCGCTGGTTACCCGGCACCTCAAGTTCTCGCTGCCCTACCGCGCGCTGTTCTCGCAGTCGCTGCGACCGGACACCGCGACCCGACTGGTCGACGCGCTGGCCGTGCTGCTGGTGCGCCTGCACATCGTCGGCTTCTTCTGGGGCGACGTCTCGCTGTCGAACACGCTCTTTCGTCGCGACGCCGGCGCCTTCGCCGCCTACCTGGTGGACGCCGAGACCGGGCAGCTCTACGACGGCCTCTCCAACGGGCAGCGCGAGAACGACCTCGAGATCGCGCGCGTCAACATCGCCGGCGAGCTGTTCGACCTGCAGGCCGGCGGCAAGATGGCCGAGGAGGTCGACCCGATCGCGATCAGCAACGGGATCGTCAACCAGTACCGCACCCTCTGGAAGGAGCTCACCGGCTCCGAGCAGTTCGACTCCTCCGAGCGCTGGCGCATCAACGACCGCGTGCAACGCCTCAACGAGCTCGGCTTCGACATCGAGGAGCTGGCCATCAAGACGGATGACACCGGAACCAAGGTGCGCATCCAGCCGAAGGTGGTGGACGCCGGTCACCACTCGCGCCGACTGCTGCGTCTCACCGGGCTCGACGCCCAGGAGAACCAGGCCCGCCGCCTGCTCAACGACCTCGACTCCTACACCGCGAGCTTCGGCAAGCAGAAGCTCGACGAGGAGGTCGTCGCCCACGAGTGGGCCCAGCGCGTCTTCGAGCCGGTTATCCGTGCGATCCCCAAGGAGCTCAAGGGCCGCCTCGAGCCGGCGGAGATCTTCCACCAGCTGCTCGACCACCGCTGGTACATGTCGCAGAACGAGGGTCGCGACATCCCCCTCGCCGAGGCCGTGTCGAGCTATGTCGACGACGTGCTGCGCCACCGCCGCGACGAGGCGACGATCATCAACCCGCCGACCGGTGCCATCACGCTCCCGGTCGACGTGGTCGACGACTGGCGCTCGACGGTCTGATCCCGCGCCCTCCTCGCCTCTCCCCTCCGCTCCCTCCGCCTTCGGAAACTCAGGACAATCCCCCGACGCAGCAACGGGCACCCGCTAGTTCTCGCGGGTGCCCGTTGCGGGTGGTGCACGAAGTCCTGAATTTACGAAGGGGGCTTCGGGGGTGGGCTACTTCTTCTTGGCGACCGCTCGCATGCGGCTGACCTCGTAGAGGGCGACCGACGCCGCGATTCCGGCGTTCAGCGACTCGGTGGAGGCGTTGATCGGAATCGAGACGATCGCGTCGCAGTTCTCGGTGACGAGACGGGAGAGTCCCTTGCCCTCGCTGCCGATCACGAGCAGCACGGGCTCCTTGGCGAGCTGGAGGTCGGGCAGCGACACGTCGCCGTCGCCGGCCAGGCCCAGCACGAAGACGCCACGCGCCTTGTACTCCTTGATCGTGGCATTCAGGTTGGTCGCCATGGCGACGGGGGTGCGCGCCGCGGCTCCGGCCGAGGTCTTCCACGCGGAGGCGGTGAGACCCACCGAGCGACGCTGCGGCAGGATCACGCCGTGACCGCCGAAGGCGGCGACCGAGCGGATGATCGCGCCCAGGTTGCGAGGATCGGTGATGCCGTCGAGAGCGACGAGCAGCGGCACGCGGCCGGACTTCTCGATCTTCTCGAGCAGCTCCATCGGGTGCGCGTACTCGTACGGCGGCACCTTCAGCGCGAAGCCCTGGTGCACGGAGTCGAATCCCGCGAGACGGTCGAGCTCGGGGCGCATGACCTCGAGGATCGGGATGCCGCGGGTGGTCGCGATCTTCACGACCTCCTTCACGCGGTCGTCGTACTCGATGCGGGTGGCCATGTAGAGCGTCTGCGCGGGGATCTTGGCGCGGAGGGCCTCGAGCACGGAGTTGCGGCCGGTGACGACCTCGACCTCGTCGCTCGACTTCGCACGGCGCTGCTGCTGCTGCGGGCGCTGCTCGGCGCCCGGCGCCTCCTTGCCGCGGGACGGCTTGCGACCGCCGGCGGCCTCGAAGCGGTCGTTCGCCGCCTTGCGCTTGCCCGCGGGGTGGTAGGGACGGTCCTCGGCCTTGGGGGTCGGCTTGCGACCCTCGAGCGCCTGGCGCCCCTGGCCGCCCGAGCCGACCTGCTTGCCCGCGCTGGTCTTGCGAACGGCGCCTGCGCGCGACTTGTTACCTGGGTTTTTCACGACTCAATACTCCAATGGGGGCCTGACGGGGTGTCCTCAATAGAGATGCCCGCGGCCACTAGTTCATCACGAATGCGGTCAGCTGCGCTGAAATCGCGGGTTTCCCGTGCGTGCTCACGGTCGGCAACAAGCCGTTCGACGAGGGAAGCGAGTGCCCGTTCCGCCGGAAGTGAGCTTACAGTGCTCCACTGCGGTGCGTTCGGATTGATTCCGAGCACCTCTGTCATGGCCAGCACCTCGGCGCGCAGCGAGGCGACGAGCGCCAGATCCTCGCTGTCGAGCGCCGCGTTGCCGGCGCGCACGCGGTCATGCAGAACGGCGAGCGCCTGGGGCACGGCGAGGTCGTCGTCCATCGCCTCGGCGAACTCGTCGGGCACCACCGGCAGCCCGGCTCCGGCGAAGCGCGTGTTGGCGAGGCGGCGCAGCGAGCGGTCGAGGAAGACCTCGATGCGCTCCAGCGCGGCCTCGGCCTCGACGAGTGCGCCGTCGTGGTAGTCGACGGTCGACCGGTAGTGGGCAGCACCGAGGTAGTAGCGCACCACCAGCGGGCGGGCGAGCTCGAGGAACTCGGCGGCGAAGATCGAGTTGCCGAGCGACTTCGACATCTTCTGGCCGTTCACGTTCACCAGTCCGTTGTGCACCCAGTGGTTCGCGAAGGCGTCGCCGGCCGCGGTGGACTGCGCCAGCTCGTTCTCGTGGTGTGGGAATCGCAGGTCGAGGCCACCGCCGTGGATGTCGAACTGCGTGCCGAGGTAGCGCGCGCTCATCGCGGAGCATTCGATGTGCCAGCCCGGGCGCCCGGAGCCCCAGGGCGAGGGCCAGGAGGCCGACTCCGGCTCACTGTCCTTGTGGCCCTTCCAGAGCGCGAAGTCCTGCGGGGCGCGCTTGCCACGGGAGTCGGCGTCGGCCGCGGCGACCATGTCGGCGGGCTTCTGGTTGGTGAGCTCGCCGTAGGTGGGCCACGACGCGGTGTCGAAGTAGACGTCGCCGTCTGCGGCGTAGGCGTGACCGCCGTCGACGAGGCGCTGGATCAGCGCCTGCATCTCGCTGATGCTCGCCGTGGCGCGCGGCTCGTAGGTGGGAGGCAGGATGCCGAGCCTGTTGTAGCCGGCGGTGAACTCGAGCTCGAAGCGGTAGGCGAGCGCCCACCACTGCTCGCCCTCAGCGTCGGTCGGCGAGGCGTTGGCCAGGATCTTGTCGTCGATGTCGGTGACATTGCGCACCAGCGTGACGTCGAAACCGCGGTAGCCGAGCCACCTCCGCCACAGGTCGTAGACGAGGGCGGAGCGCAGGTGGCCGATGTGCGGCGAGGACTGCACGGTCGGCCCGCAGACGTAGAGACCCACCTTGCCGGCCACGAGGGGCTCGAAGTCGGTGGTGATCTGCTTTTTGGAGTCGTAGAGGCGTACAGTCACGCGCTCGAGTTTAGCGGCGCAGCAGGGCGGTAGCGATCGCGGTGACCCCTTCACCCCGTCCGGTGAACCCGAGCCCGTCGGTGGTGGTGGCCGAGACGCTCACCGGGGCGCCGACCAGCGCCGACATCCGCTCCTCGATGAGGGTGCGTCGCGGCGCCACCTTCGGGCGGTTGCCGATCAGCTGCACGGCCACGTTCTCGACCGTGAAGCCGGCCTCGGTCACCAGTCGCACCGTGGCGCAGACGAACACGTCGCCGTGCGCCCCGGCGAAGCGCGGGTCGTCCGTGCCGAAGTTGCCCCCGATGTCGCCGAGCCCCGCCGCCGAGAGCAGCGCGTCGCACACCGCGTGCGCCACCGGGTCGCCGTCGCTGTGCCCGGCCAGGCCCGGCTCGCCCGGCCAGTACAGCCCGCCGAGCCAGAGCTCCGCGCCCGCGTCGAATGCGTGCACGTCGATTCCGAGCCCCACGCGGATGGCGGGAGCCGAGACGGCTGCGAAGCCGGGTGCCTGCTCGGCCGCGATCATCTCGGCACGGCGCAGGTCCCACGGGGTGGTGATCTTGAAGGCGAGCGGGTCGCCGTCGACGACGGTGACCGGCTTGCCCGCCGCGGCGAATACGGCGGCGTCGTCGGTGTAGTCGTCGCGGGCGGCGGCGTAGGCCTCGACCAGCGCGGCGCGCGGGAAGCCCTGCGGCGTCTGCACCGCCACGAGCTGCGACCGGTCGACGGTGCGCTCTACGGCGCCGGTCCAGTCGAGCTGCTTGATGGTGTCGGAAACGGCGAGGCCGGGGATCACTCCCCCGCCGGTGGCGCGCACGGCCGCAACCACGGACTCGAACTGGGCGGCGGGCGTGAACGACCGCGCCGAGTCGTGCACCAGCACCACCTCGACACCCTCTTCGAGCACCGCGAGGCCGGCGAGCACCGACTCCTGGCGGGTGTCTCCCCCGGCCACGACGGTCACGTGGTCGGCCGCCGCCCCGGCGACGCCGCGGGCGAGACGCTCGGCGTCGTCGATCCGGGCGCCGGGTGCGACGACGATCACCTGGGCCGGTTCGGCGATCGCGAACACGCCGCGCAGTGCGTGCTCCAGAACGGTCGTGCCGCCGATCGTGACGAGCGCCTTCGGCTCGGCCTCACCGAGTCGGGTTCCGCTGCCCGCCGCCACCACGATCACGGCGACGGCGGAGACGGTCAGGCCGGAAATGGGAGGGCTCGCGTCTGGCTGGAGAACATGCGAGAAAGTTATCACGCACGGCTGAAACTAAGGGTGGCCTTACCCCGCAGATCCCGCCGCCATAGCTAAACTGGAACTCCAGAAGATCCGTGCGCCTCGTCGCGCGTTTCTCCGCCCTTTTTCTCTGTACTGGAGGGTCCAGTGATTGCTCGCGGCGCAGCATCCGCAATTCTCGTCGGCGCTTTGCTCATCGGCACGACGGGGTGCTCCCTCTTTTCGGAGAAGGCGACCCTGATCCAGTACTCGCCGAGTGACGGCGTGGCAGCGAACGTCGGCAGTGTCGACCTGCGCAACGTGCTGGGCTTCTCGGAGGACGGCGAGGAGATCTCCCTCGTCTTCACCGCCATCAACACCGGCACCGAGGCGGTGTTCGTCGAGCTGCAGTACACCGACGCCGACGATGAGAAGCAGACCGAGCGCCTCTACGTCTCTGCCGACTCGTCGAAGTCGGTCGGCGGCCTCGAAGACGAGCAGAAGATCATCCTGAGCAACACCGACGCCACCGTCGGCGGACTCTTCCCGGTCTACGCGCAGTACGGCGACGACGCGGGCAAGCAGCTGATGGTTCCGGTTCTCAACGAGAGCCTGCCCGAGTACGCGGGACTCATCCCGACCTCCACACCCTCGGCGACACCCGCCGCGACCCCGTCGGCGACGCCGACCGCCACGCCGGCGCCGTAGTACCAACGCAGAAGGGGAGCGTGCGGCCATCGGCCGCACGCTCCCCTTTCTCGTTCTCGGGCTGCTACGCCTCGAAGCGGTAGCCCAGCCCGCGCACGGTGACGAGCATCGTCGGCTCCGACGGCGTCGCCTCGATGCGCGAGCGGATGCGCTTGATGTGCACGTCGAGGGTCTTGGTGTCGCCGAAGTAGTCGGCGCCCCAGACCCGGTCGATCAGCTGGCCGCGGGTGAGCACGCGTCCCGAATTGCGCAGCAGCAGCTCGAGCAGCTCGAACTCCTTGAGCGGCATGGCGATCTCATTGCCGCCGACGCTCACGGTGTGGCGCTCGATGTCCATCCGCACGGAGCCGGCCTCGAGGGTGGCCTCGCCGTCGTCCTCCGTCTCGATGCGGCGACGCATGACGGCGCGGATGCGTGCCAGCAGTTCCCGGGTCGAATACGGCTTGGTGACGTAGTCGTCCGCACCCAGCTCGAGTCCCACGACGATGTCGATCTCGCTATCCTTGGCGGTGAGCATGATGATCGGCACCGTCGAGCGGGCGCGGATCTCACGGCAGACCTCGGTACCCGAGAGCCCGGGAAGCATGAGGTCGAGCAGCACCAGGTCGGCACCGTTGCGCTCGAACTCCGAGACGGCGGTGAGGCCGTCGGCAGCGATCGCCGTCTCGTAGCCCTCGCGCTCCAGCAGGTAGGCGAGCGGTTCGCTCAGTGACGGTTCGTCTTCGACGATCAGGATCATGGTCATTGTGTGTCCCCCGGAATGGCCGCGGCGGGTGTCGCCTCCGGCAGTCGAATGGTGAAGGTGGAACCGTTGCCGAGCTGCGACCAGACGCGCACGTCGCCGCCGTGGTTGTGAACCACGTGCTTGACGATGCTGAGTCCGAGTCCGGAGCCGCCGGTGTTGCGGCTGCGGGCCGGGTCGATGCGGAAGAAGCGCTCGAAGACGCGGTCGAGGTCGTCCTCGGGTATGCCGACGCCCTGGTCGGTGACGGCGATCTCGACGATGCCGTTCACGTTGCTCACGCCGATGCCGACGCGCGAGGTGCCCGGCGAGTAGTGGATGGC
>Ga0247805_1001703_pt1 | contig 10460 bp, 9 predicted proteins | sample UWRJL044104R1_FD_180930 | JGI IMG/M metagenome (GOLD analysis project Ga0247805, IMG submission 180930) | Plant litter microbial communities from Arlington Agricultural Research Station in Wisconsin, United States - UWRJ-L044-104R-1 | ecosystem: Environmental > Terrestrial > Plant litter >...
ATTCCTGCGAGACGTCTTCGCCGAAGTACTTCTCCGAGATCTCGGTGAGGGTCCCGTCGGCGCGCAGCTCCTCGAGCGCCTCGTTGACGGCGTCGTTGAGAGCGGATGCGCCCTTCTTCACCACGAAGGCGTTGCGCGAGGGGTCGTCGGTCTCCGCGGCGATCTTGAGGCCGGAGGCCGCGTCGGCATCGGTGGCCTTGTAGTCGAGGAAGGTGAGCTTGTCGTTGACGGTCGCGTCGACGCGTCCGTCCTCGAGCAGCGCGATGGCCTGGGCCCATCCCTCCACGGCCTCGACCGTCGCGCCGTTGCTCTCCGCGACCTCGTACCAGTTGCTGGAGAGCGACTGCGCGGTGGTCTTGCCCTCGAGATCGGCCAGCGACGAGATGTCACTGGTGTCGGAGGCGACGATCACCACGCCCGGGCTCACGGTGTACGGCTCGCTGAGCTCGTACTTGGCCTCGCGCTCGTCGTTGATCGAGACCTGGTTGGCGATGATGTCGAAACGGCCGGCGTCGAGGCCCGCGAAGATCGCGTCCCACTGGGTCTCCTCGAACTCCGGCTCCACACCGAGCTTCTCGGCGACGGCCGTGACGATCTCGACGTCGTAGCCGGTGAGGTCGCCCGTCCCGTCCTCGTGGAAGGTGAAGGGCCGGTAGGTGCCCTCGGTGCCGACGGTGATCACACCGGCATCCTGCACGTCGCTCAGGCTGGTGTCGGCGCCCTCCGACGATCCGCCCTCCGGGGACGAGGTCGACTGGCAGCCGACGAGGCCGAGTGCGGTTGCGGCGACGAGGCCGACGACGAGGAAGCGGGTGCTCTTCATGGTGATTCCTTTGCTGTGGGGTACCTGCTGTGGGGTACCGAAACACAATACGAGGTATAACGCCGTACACGGTATTCGTGACACCGTGTTGCCCGGGAATCCGATTGCAGCTATGCCCGTCCCGCACCCACGCCGGGCATGCAGAAGGGGTGCTGCTCCGAAGAGCAGCACCCCTGCTGTGCTGTGAAACGGTGGTGCTAGACGCGGCTGTCGGCGAGCACGTAGCCCTCTTCACCGTGGACCACGGTGTCGACGCCGGCGATCTCGTCCTCGTTCTTGATACGGAAGCCCATCGTCTTCTCGATGATGAACCCGATGACGAAGGCCAGCACGAAGGAGTAGATCAGCACCGAGAAGGCGGCGATGGCCTGCACCAGCAGCTGCGTGCCCTCACCGCTGTAGATGAGGCCGGAGCCGTTGGCGAAGATGCCCAGGTAGAGCGTTCCGATGAGGCCACCGACGAGGTGGATGCCCACGACGTCGAGCGAGTCGTCGAAGCCGAGCTTGTACTTCAGGTCGATCGCGAGGGCGCAGACCGCACCGGCGACGAGTCCGAGCACGATGGCCCAGCCGGGAGTGAGCGAGCCGCAGGCGGGGGTGATCGCGACCAGACCGGCGACCGCACCGGAGGCTGCGCCGACCGAGGTGGGCTTGCCGTCCTTGATCTTCTCGACCAGGAGCCAGGCGAGCAGCGCCGCGGCCGGGGCCGCGATGGTGTTGATGAACGCGAGGGCGGCGGTGCCGTCTGCGGCGAGCTCGGAGCCGGCGTTGAAGCCGAACCAGCCGAACCAGAGCAGTCCGGCGCCGAGGAGCACGAAGGGCGGGTTGTGCGGAACGCTGACGCCCTTGGCGAATCCGACGCGCTTGCCCAGAACCAGGGCGAGGGCGAGAGCCGCGGCACCCGCGTTGATGTGCACCGCGGTACCACCGGCGAAGTCGATCGCGCCGACGCCGAAGACGTCCTGCATGCCGTGGGTCAGCCATCCGCCGTAGGCGAAGCTGCCGTCCTCGGCGAGGCCGAAGTTGAAGACCCAGCTCGCGACCGGGAAGTAGACCACGGTGGCCCAGATGCCGGCGAAGACCATCCACGCGCCGAACTTGGCGCGGTCGGCGATGGCGCCCGAGATGAGCGCGACCGTGATGATCGCGAAGGTCGCCTGGAACGCCGCGAAGGCGAGCGGCGGGTAGGCCGCTCCCTCGGGCGTCTCGAGGAGGTTGGTGAGGCCGAAGGCCCCGGGGTCGATCGACCAGGGGCCGACGGTTCCCTCTGCGGCGGGGAACGCGATCGCGTAGCCGTAGAGAACCCACAGGACTCCGATGAGTCCCAATGCTCCGAAGCTCATCATCATCATGCTGATGACGCTCTTGGCCTTGACGAGTCCTCCGTAGAAGAACGCGAGACCAGGGGTCATGAGCAGCACGAGTGCCGCGCAGATGAGAATGAAGGCTGTATTGCCCTGATCCATAGTGATACCTCTCGTACGTTTGCAAAGGATGCACGCTCGACAAAACCATGCAGAAGAGATCACGGGGTCTGGTCGGGTACGCCCAACAGTTTGGCGGCGCGAGGTTTCCGGGGCTGTGTCTGCGTGTTTCGGCGACGTTACGTGGCCAGGCCGAATGTAAACATCGTGTTTCGCCCCGCTAGGGAATCGCAGTGCGCCAGGCTACAGACCCTCTCCCGAGGTGAGGGCGATGAGGCGGGACACGGCGCGGAGGTACTTCTTGCGGTATCCGCCGGCCAGCATGTCGTCGGCGAAGACCTGATCCAGCGGCACACCGCTGGCGAGAATCGAGACCTGCGCGTCGTAGAGGCGGTCGACGAAGGCCACCAGGCGCAACGCATCCGTCTGACTGGTCAGAACGTGCACCTGCGTGATCGCCACCGCGTCGAGCCCGTCGATGAGCGTCACATAGCGCGAGGGGTGCACCTTCGCGAGGTGCAGCAGGATCTCGTCGAAGCGGTCGACGGTGAACGAGCCGCTGAAGCGGGCGATCGCGGCGTCGAGCTCGTCGTTCGACAGAGTCGTGGCGTGGCCCTCCATGTCGCGACGGCGGTAGTCGAGGCCGTCGATGCGGATCGTTGTGAACTGCGCGGACAGCGCGTCGATCTCGCGCAGGAAGTCCTGGGCGGCGAACCGGCCCTCGCCCAGGGCGTTGGGCGGCGTGTTCGAGGTCGCTGCGATGCGGGTGCCCGTCGCGGCCAGCTCGCCGAGCAGCCGGGACATGATGCGGGTGTCGCCCGGGTCGTCGAGCTCGAACTCGTCGATCGCGATCAGCGAGGCGCCCTTCAGCACCTTCGCGGCGCCCGCGTAGCCGAGCGCTCCGACGAGGGCCGTGTACTCGATGAAGGTGCCGAAGTACTTGCGCCCGGGCGCCGCGTGCCAGAGGGCGGCGAGCAGGTGGGTCTTGCCGACGCCGAATCCGCCGTCGAGGTAGAGGCCGGCTGTCACGTCCTTGTTGCGCTTGCGCGAGAAAAGTCCGCCCGGACGCCAGGCGGCGATGAAGGCCTGGATCGCGGCGACGGCCTCGGACTGCGAGGGGTAGTCGAGGTCGGGGCGGTAGCTGTCGATCGTCGCGGTGGTGAACTGGCGGGGCGGCACGAGGTGGTTCACCATCTCCTCCCCGGTGAGCGTGGGAAGCCGGTCGGCGAGGTGCTCGAAATGGCGGGGGGCTTCAGTGCTCATGTCTGCCTTGCTGTTGGGAGGGCCGTCAGGGGTGCCGCCACCGACTGTGTCGAACTCTCTGCGTCGATCTCACTGTGTCGATCTCTTACCGCGCGCGAGCGCCCCACCCGCTCAGTGCGTATGGTCGTTGCTGGGGGTCGCGCCTTTCCAGACTAGACCGCCGCCCGCCACGCACCCTCGCCCCTCCGGGCACAGCTATAAGGAGCACTCCATGGCCGTCGCAGCCGATCCAGCACCCGCGTTCGCCGAATACGCCCACCCCGAGCGGCTCGTCAGCACCGAATGGGCGCAGGCCAACCTGCACACCCCGGGCGTCGTCTTCGTCGAAACGGATGAGGACGTGCTGCTCTACGAGACGGGGCACCTCCCCGGGGCGGTCAAGATCGACTGGCACACCGACCTCAACGACCCGGTCGAACGCGACTACATCGACGGTGCGGCCTTCGCGCAGCTTCTCGGCTCCAAGGGGATCGCCCGCGACAGCACCGTCGTGATCTACGGCGACAAGAACAACTGGTGGGCGGCATACGCCCTCTGGGTGTTCACGCTCTTCGGACACGACGACGTGCGCCTGCTCGACGGAGGACGCGCGAAGTGGGAGGCCGAGGGCCGCGAGTACACCACCGACCGCGAGTCGGCCGTCACGGTCGAGTACCCGGTGGTCGAGCGCAACGACGCCCCGATCCGCGCCTTCCGCGACGACGTCCTCGCCCACTTCGGCAACCCGCTCATCGACGTGCGCAGCCCGGAGGAGTTCAGCGGCGCGCGCACCACGGCACCCGCCTACCCCGAGGAGGGCGCGCTGCGCGCCGGTCACATCCCGAGCGCGCAGAACGTTCCGTGGGGCAGGGCCGCGGCCGACGACGGGACCTTCCGTCCGATCGCCGAGCTCGACGCGCTCTACCGCGACGGCGCGGGACTCGCCGACGGCGACAGCGTGATCGCCTACTGCCGAATCGGCGAACGCTCGAGCCACACCTGGTTCGTGCTCACCCACCTGCTCGGCCTCGAGGGTGTGCGCAACTACGACGGCTCCTGGACGGAGTGGGGCAGCGCCGTGCGCGTGCCCATCGCCACCGGCTCCGAGCCCGGGGCGGCCCCGGCGGCACGAGGGTCGCAGCGATGACCGCGAACCTGCCGGAGGCCCTCGAGCAGATCAAGACGGACTTCACCGAGCTCGCCGTGAAGGACCGCCTGCTGCTGCTCCTCGACTTCTCGAACGAGCTCCCGGAGCTGCCCGAGCACTACCGCGAGCACCCCGACCTGCTCGAACAGGTCGAGGAGTGCCAGTCGCCGGTGTTCATCTTCGTCGACATCGACGAGGCGGGCATCGTGCACCTGTACGCCACGGCGCCGAAGGAGGCCCCCACCACCCGGGGCTTCACCTCGATCCTGGTGCAGGGTCTCGCCGGGCTCACCGCCGAGCAGGTCCTCGCGGTTCCCGACGACTACCCCTCCGACCTCGGGCTCACCGAGGCCGTCAGCCCGCTCCGCATCCGCGGCATGACGGCGCTGCTCGGACGCACCAAGCGGCAGATCCGGGAGAAGACGGCGGCGTGATCCTCTCCAGGGTGCACCCCGCCGCCGAGGTCGTCGATCTCGACTCCCCCACGAGCCGCGACCGGCTGCTCGAGCTCTACCGTCCACCCGCGACGACCTGGCTGCGCCTCAACCTGATCACCAGCGTCAGTGGCAGTGCGGGCGGCAGCGACGGCACGAGCGAGACCCTCACCAATCCGGCGGACCGCCGGCTGCTCGGTGTCATCCGGGAACTCTCCGACGTGGTGCTCATCGGCGCGGAGAGTCTGCGGCGCGAGGGCTACCTGCTTCCGAGCCGGTCGCGTCTCGCCGTCGTGACCGGCAGCGGCGACCTCAGCGGCCACCGGCTCTCGCCCGAGATCGAGACCGGGCGCATGCTGGTGATCTGTCCGGCCTCCGCCGTGGACGCGGTGCGGGCGTCCCTGGGCGAGCGCGCTGTGGAGATCGTGGTGGTGGCGGATGTCGCCGGCCGACTGCGCATCACCGACATCGTCGACGCCCTGCACCAGCGCGGCCACGTCGCCATCGTCTGCGAGGGCGGGCCGCGGCTCGCCGCACAGCTCGTGGCCGAGAACCTGGTCGACGAGGTCTGCCTGTCCACCTCGCCGACGATCGGCGGAACCTCCCTGCCGCTGCTCGTCGGCACCGATTCGCAGACCCGGTCGCTCGACCTCAGTCAGCTGCTGGTGGACGACTCGAGCGGTCTGTACGCCCGCTGGACCGTGACGCGAGGGTAGCCAGGAAGGCCGCGATCGACAGGTTCCACCTGGCCGAGTCGTAGTTCCAGAGCTTGGTGTGCCTGGCCACCGAGTACGCCTCGAAGGTGACGATGTCGGGCCGGGCCTCGGCCAGGGCGCGTGAGGAGTTCGACGGGACGTAGCCGTCGTCGTCGCTGTGCATCAGCAGGATCGGCCAGCTCAGCTCCCCGGCGCGGGCCACGAAATCCAGGCGCGCGAGGTCGATCGCCTCGGCCTGCCCGGTCAGCCGCCTGCCCCAGGTGTTGCCGATCACCGCGAGAACGGCGCGGCTCGCCGCGATCGGGAGGTTGAGTTCTGCACCCTGGAAGCCGAGCACGCTCGCCCAGTCGATCACCGGCGAGTCCAGCACGATGCCGCGGATCAGCGCCGAGTGCGTCGAGCGCGTGGCGGTCTGCAGCACGATCGCGCCGCCCATCGACCAGCCCATCAGCACGATGTCGGTCGCCCCGTGCGCGATCGCGAACTCGATCGCCGCGTCGACATCGCGCCACTCGACGTCGCCGAGCGAGTACCTGCGGTCGTCGCTCCCCGGCGCGTCCTCGTCGTTGCGGTAGGAGACGAGCAGCGCCGTGTAGCCCGCCTCGTGGAACACGGGCACCGCGCGCAGCGTCTCCGAGCGCCGCACCGCCCGCCCGTGCACCGCGATCACCCACGATGTCGACGCGGGCTCGGCAGGGATCAGCCAGGCCGGGGCCGCGCCGAGCTCGGTCTGCACGGCCACGTTCTCATAGTCGTAACCGAGTTCGCGCGGGCTGAGGTAGTACCAGCCGTTCAGCCGGGAGCGGGAGCCCGCCCGGAGTTCGCCGAAGTCGACCGCCACCAGACGGCGGGTGACCGTTCGGTCGTCGGAGGCGAGGATGTCGCCGATCCGCGCGTGGCCGCTCCCGCGGTCGAACCAGAGGCCGTAGCGCCCGGGGAGGAGCGAGTCCTTGGTGGCGGAGAGGGTCACCGTGTCGTCGCCGACCGCGATCACCCTGATGTCCTCCTCGCGCTTGCGGGGAGGCGTCACCACCTGCCTGGCCACCTTCACGGTGATCCCGGCGGCCGCGAGCGAGGCCAGCGCGAGGGCACCCGCGACGGCGATTGCCGAGACGGCCAGGATGCGGCCGGCGACGTGGGCGGGTTGACGGGGTGAGCGGATGGCGTACTCCTGTGCGTTCGGTCTTCCTGCGGCGGCGTGCCTCATCCGTAAAAATAGCAAAAAAGCCTAGTCTTCAAGTTGTGTCCGACAACCTCTCAGGAAGCCCGATCCCGCCGGCCTTCGCAGCCGCTCTCGAGGCGGTGCGCAGCGCCACTCCGCGGGCGGAACTCGTCGTCACCGAGATCCAGGCGCCGAACGGCCTGGCTCCCTTCTCGATCGCGCTCGCCGCCGACGTGCGTCCAAGCGGCCACGCCACCGACTCCGACTACGGCACCGGACGCTTCATCCTGCTCTACGACCCGGCAGAGCCGGACGCCTGGGGCGGCGCCTTCCGCATCGTCTGCTTCGCCCAGGCCCCGCTCGAGACCGACATCGGACTCGACCCCTTCCTGGCCAGCGTCGCCTGGTCCTGGCTCGTCGACGCGCTCGACTCCCGGGGCGCGCAGTACTCCGCCGCATCCGGCACGGCGACCCGCATTCTCTCGAGCGGTTTCGGCGAGCTCGAGGATCAGGGCGACGGCGCCCAGATCGAGCTGCGGGCGTCGTGGACGCCGGACGACCACGAGGTGACCTCGCATGTGGAAGGCTGGAGCGAACTGTTGTGCATGCTGGCCGGCTTCCCGCCGTCCGCTGAGGGAGTGAGTCTGTTGTCAACTCGTCGAGCGTCGCGTGAGTAGCGCGACCGAAAACGCCGTGCCGCCCGTCGAGTCCGCGGACGCGCCCGCCGCCCCGCAGCAGGCCCCGCACACGATCGTGCACGTGATCGCCACTCGCGAGGAGTACCTCGCCGCCGTCGAGACCATCGCCGCCGGTCACGGTCCGATCGGCATCGACGCCGAGCGCGCCAGCGGCTACCGCTACTCGCAGCGCGCCTACCTCATCCAGATCTACCGTCGCGGGGCGGGCACCTTCCTCTTCGATCCCCCCGCCATCGGCGACTTCAGCGAGCTGAACGACGCGATCAAGGACGAGGAGTGGATCCTGCACGCCGCGAGTCAGGACCTCACCTGCCTGCGCGAGATCGGCCTGAATCCCGCCCACATCTACGACACCGAGCTCGCCGCCCGACTCGCCGGGCTCCCCCGCGTGGGTCTCGGTACCGTGGTTGAGGAGCTGCTCGGGATCCACCTCGCCAAGGAGCACTCCGCCGCGGACTGGTCGACCCGTCCGCTCCCCCAGGCCTGGCTCGTCTACGCGGCCCTCGATGTCGAGCTGCTGCCCGACCTGCGCGAGAAGATGGGCGAACTGCTCGAGGCCGACGGCAAGACCTTCATCGCCGATCAGGAGTTCGCCTCCGTCGCCGCACGCGACTTCACTATCGTGCGCGTCGAGCCGTGGCGTCGACTGAGCGGCCTCGCATCCATCCGCGGCCAGCGCGGACTCGCGGTCGCCCGCGAACTGTGGGAGGCGCGCGACGAGTACGCCCGGGAGATCGACACGGCCCCCGGCCGCCTCGTTCCCGACGCGGCACTCACCGCCGCGGCGAAGGCGCTGCCGCCCACCAAGCGCGACCTCTCCGCGATCAAGGAGTTCACCGGGCGCGCCTCGCGTTCGCAGCTCGACCGCTGGTGGGCCGCCATCGAACGCGGAATGGCCAGCACCGACCTCCCGGCCACGCGTGCGCCCGGCGAGAGCATCCCGCCGCCCCGCGTCTGGTCCGACCGCAGCCCCGACGCCGACAAGCGACTGAAGGCCGCCCGCGCCTCGCTCACCGAGCTCAGCGAGTTCTTCCACATCCCCCTCGAGAACCTGCTCACGCCCGACTCGCTGCGACGCCTCGCCTGGGCTCCGCCGACCCCGCTGAGCGTGGACTCGGTCGGAGCGGTGCTCAGGGAACTCGGCGCCCGGCCCTGGCAGATTGACGCAACTGCACAGAAGATCGTGGATGCCTTTGTGGAAGCCAGCCAAACGAAGCCCGAGGGCGACGAACCCGCTTCGTAGGAACAATCAACGGATTCTTGCTCGAAAAAGGCCGTCCGTAGGATCGACAGCACGCTCAATGTGTTGGAGGCAAAGTGGCCGAGAAAGCTGAAGTCGTGTTCGTCGACGGGGTCCGTACCCCGTTCGGACGAGCAGGCGAAAAGGGAATGTACTGGCAGACCCGTGCGGACGACCTCGTGGTGAAAGCCATGATCGGCCTCATGGAGCGCAACACCTCCCTTCCCCCGGACCGTATCGACGACGTCGCCATCGCGGCGACCACGCAGACCGGCGACCAGGGACTCACCCTGGGGCGCACGGCCGCTCTCCTCGCCGGTCTCCCCAAGTCCGTTCCCGGCTACGCGATCGACCGCATGTGCGCGGGAGCGATGACCAGTGTCACCACCATCGCCGGCGCCATCGCCTTCGGGGCCTACGACGTGGGCATCGCCGGCGGCGTGGAGCACATGGGCCGCCATCCGATGGGCTTCAACGCCGATCCGAACCCGCGGTTCCTCTCCGAGAAGCTCGTGAGCGCGGACGCGCTCAACATGGGCAACACCGCCGAGCGCATCCACGACCGCTTCCCGCAGCTCACCAAGGAGCGCTCGGACCGCTTCGCGATGCGCAGCCAGCAGAAGGCCTTCACCGCCTACGAGAACGGCAAGCTGCAGCCCGACCTGATTCCGGTCGCCACCCGCAATGAAAGCGGATGGGGGCTCGCGACACGCGACGAGGCCCTGCGCCCCGAGACCACCATGGAGGGCCTGGCGTCGCTGAAGACCCCGTTCCGTCCGCACGGCCGGGTCACGGCGGGCAACTCCTCCGGCCTGAACGACGGCGCGACCGCGAGCATCCTCGCCAGCGCCGACGCTGCCAAGGAGCTCGGCCTGACCACCAAGATGCGCATGGTGAGCTTCGCCTACGCGGGAGTCGAGCCGGAGATCATGGGCATCGGTCCCGTGCCGTCGACCGAGAAGGCGCTGCGCAAGGCCGGCCTCACGATCGACGAGATCGGCCTGTTCGAGCTGAACGAGGCCTTCGCGGTGCAGGTGCTGTCGCTGCTCGACCACTTCGGAATCGACGACGAGGATCCCAGGGTCAACCAGTGGGGCGGCGCTATCGCCATCGGGCATCCGCTCGCCTCCTCCGGCGTGCGCCTGATGATCCAGCTCGCCGCCCAGTTCGCCGAGCGCCCCGACGTGCGCTACGGCCTCACGGCCATGTGCATCGGCCTCGGCCAGGGCGGTTCGGTCATCTGGGAGAACCCGCACTACACCGGCAAGAAGGGCAAGAAGTAATGGCCTACGAATTCACCGCGAGCGACTTCGACGAGCTCGCGTCGTTCTCCGGCGACGAGGTCGTCACGCACTCCTACGTGCGCGACATCCCCCTCGCATCGGGAAAGACCCTCGCCCTCGTCACCCTCGACAACGGCAGGGACCACACGCGTCCGAGCACCCTCGGCCCCGTCACGCTGCTCGAGCTCGCGTCCGTGCTCGACGAGCAGAAGGCACGAGCCGGTCGCGGCGAGATCCAGGGCCTCGCGGTCACCGGCAAGCCGTTCATCCTGGCCGCCGGTGCCGACCTCT
>Ga0247805_1001704_pt1 | contig 10458 bp, 18 predicted proteins | sample UWRJL044104R1_FD_180930 | JGI IMG/M metagenome (GOLD analysis project Ga0247805, IMG submission 180930) | Plant litter microbial communities from Arlington Agricultural Research Station in Wisconsin, United States - UWRJ-L044-104R-1 | ecosystem: Environmental > Terrestrial > Plant litter >...
CGAGCACGCCGCCCTTGTCTTCGGCGCGCTGCGGCTTGCGCTGCGGCGGGCCATCGGTGGCGGACGGACGGCGGCGCGGTGCTTCGCGCTTCTTGGCGATCAGTTCGTCGGTCGCCAAATCGGCCAGATCGTCGAGCGTCTTGATCCCGGCCTTGCCCAGCACAACCAACATCTGTTCGGTAAGGTGCGGGATTTCAGCGAGATCATCTTCCACGCCGAGTTCGCGGCGAGCAGTCCGGTGGGTTTCTTCCTGCCGGTCGAGCGCTTCACGAGCACGGTTCTGGAGTTCTTCAGCCAGATCGTCGTCGAAGCCTTCGATGCTAGCCAGTTCGGACAGTTCGACATAGGCAACTTCGTTCAGTTCCACGAAGCCCTCGGCGACCAGCAACTGGCTGAGCGTTTCGTCAACATCCAGTTCTTCTTCGAACATCTTGCTGCGTTCGGAGAATTCGCGGGTGCGCTTTTCGCTGGCTTCTTCTTCGGTCAGAATGTCGATCTGGCTGTCGGTAAGCTGGCTGGCGAGACGCACGTTCTGGCCGCGCCGACCGATGGCGAGCGACAACTGATCGTCAGGCACCACCACTTCGATACGGTTTTCGTCTTCGTCCAGCACCACGCGGCTGACCGTAGCCGGCTGGAGTGCGTTGACCACGAACGTCGCGGTGTCTTCGCTCCACGGGATGATGTCGATCTTTTCGCCCTGCAATTCCTGCACCACCGCCTGTACGCGGCTGCCCTTCATGCCGACGCAGGCGCCGACCGGATCGATGCTCGAATCGCGGCTGATAACGCCAATCTTGGCGCGCGAACCCGGGTCACGTGCGGCAGCCATGATGGTGATCACACCGTCGTAGATTTCGGGTACTTCCTGCGCGAACAGCTTCTTCATGAATTCTGGATGCGCGCGACTGAGGAAAATCTGCGGCCCGCGATTGTTGCGTTCCACCTTCATGATCAGCGCGCGAACACGCTCACCGGTACGGGCAGCTTCGCGGGGGATCTGCTGGTCGCGGCGGATCACGCCTTCGGCCCGGCCGAGGTTGACGATCACATGGCCGAATTCAACCGACTTGATCACGCCGGTGATGATTTCACCCGCACGATCCTTGAATTCTTCGAACTGGCGTTCACGTTCCGCATCGCGAACCTTCTGGAAGATCACTTGCTTGGCGCTCTGCGCATCAATCCGGCCCAGATCGACTGGCGGCAGCGGATCGACGATGAAATCGCCCAGCACGGCGCCCGGCTGGAGCTTTTCAGCTTGCACGGGATCAACCTGCTTGAAATAGTCTTCAACCACCTCAACCACTTCGACCACACGCCACAGGCGCAGATCGCCGGTCATCGGGTCAAGCTTGGCGCGAATGTCGTTTTCCGCGCCGTAGCGGTTGCGCGCAGACTTCTGGATCGCTTCTTCCATCGCTTCGATAACGATCGACTTGTCGATCATCTTCTCGGTAGCGACCGCGTTGGCGATTGCGATCAGTTCTGCCTTATTGGCGGCAATCGGGCTGGCCATCAGTGTGCCTCTTCTTCTTCGGTTTCGTCGGTGAGTTCAGCGAATTCTTCGATTTCGTCCACGCCCGCGATAACCAGCGGGCGGGTGGCGGCGATCAGCTTATCCGTGAGGACCAGCTTGGCCGAGTGAATATGTGCGAGCGGCACCTGCATCGGGCCGAACTTGCGGTCTTCGATGCTGACCACGCCATCTTCGATCCCGGCCAACTCGCCGTGCAGCCGCTTGTGGCCTTCGAGCGGTTCGGACAGGGAAATGCGCAATTCGTGGCCCGCCCAGTTGGTGTAATCTTTGGCGCGGGTCAGCGGACGGTCAATCCCTGGGCTGCTGACTTCGAGGTGATAAGCCCCGGCGATCAACTCCTCACCCGCTTCTTCCACCGCATCGATCACGTCAGACACGCGGCGAGACAGGGCCATGCATTGTTCCACCACCAATTGCCCGGTGGCAGGATCTTCGGCCATCACTTGCAGAGTGCGCTCGTCACCCGTGCCCGAAAGCTTGACGCGCACGAGTTCGAACCCGAGCGCAATCGCTTCCGGTTCAATCACTTGCACAAGACGGGCGGTATCGGCCACATATTCTCCACTGGACGACGCGTGTGACAAACCTTCGTGGTGCCGGCCCCCTGGGGCGCCAGCATCCGGCCTGTCACAACAATGTCGGAATGGCTGCCAAATACGCGCACGATGCGCGGAAAGCAAGTGGGTGTTTCGCGCTTTGCGTGTGTTCGCGTCCCTCACGCAGTCCCCCTGCGTGCGCCCTGCGGTTCCTATTCGGGAGCAAAGAACACCACGCCGAGCGCGAGCAAAGCGACCACTCCGATCTTGTGTTGAACGATCAACCGGGCAAATTTCAACATGGCGTCCCTCTATTCTCTAGGGGAAATACCTATGCGAATTGCGTGTTCACGCGGTTAATCGGGTTTTAGCACCAAATTAACTAACCTGCCGGTCGATCCCATGCTTTTTGAGGCAATGGCGCAATTGGTCATAAGTCAGGCCTAGCGCAGTCGCGGTCTGGCGCTGGTTCCAGCGGTGACGGCCGAGCGCGTGCTCGATGATCTTGCGCTCGTGCGCGTCAACTGCGCCGCGCAGGTCGGCAATGTCGTCCATCAGTGGCGATGCAGCAGGCGCGGCACGGGTCGTTTTCGGAACCTCACTGGAACCCACCAGCACTTGCCCTATCGGACGCCAGGGCGATTCGAACGGGTCGAACTGCACATCGCCAATCGGTTGTGCCCAACTATCCCAGCGGTAAACCGCCCGTTCCACCACGTTGCGCAATTCGCGGACATTGCCCGGCCACGGATATGCTTCGAGCGCTTCTTCGATATGCGCTGCAAAACCGGGCCATTCTTCCCAGCCGAGTTCGGCAGCCATCCGGCGGGCGAAGTAATCAGCCAGTACCGGAATATCCCCATCGCGCACGCGCAGCGGCGGAAGGGTGATGACCTCGAAACTCAGCCGGTCGAGCAAATCGGCGCGGAAGCGGCCTTCTTCGGCCATGCGCGGCAAATCTTCGTTGGTGGCGGCGATGATCCGCACATCCACCCGGATCGGGCGCGAGGAACCGATGCGCGTGACCTCGCCATATTCCACCGCGCGCAGCAGCCGTTCCTGGGCGCCCATGCTGAGCGTGGCCAACTCATCCAGAAACAGCGTGCCCTTGTCCGCTTCCTCGAACCGACCTTCGCGGGCGCGGGTGGCGCCAGTGAAAGCGCCAGCCTCATGCCCGAACAATTCGGCTTCGATCAGCGTTTCGGGCAAGGCCGCGCAGTTGAGCGTGATCAGCGCTTCTTCCCACCGGTCGGACTGGCGGTGGAGGCGTTCGGCGATCAGTTCCTTGCCCGTGCCGCGTTCGCCCACCACCAGCACCGGGCGGCGCGTCGGCGCGGCGCGACTGGCGCGTTCGACGGCGTCGAAAAACGCGATTGATTGGCCGATGAACTGGGTGTCGCGCTCCATTCCCACAGACTAGCGAAAAACCCCAAGCTTTGGCAAGAAATCCCACATCGCTCGCTAGTGACTTTTGCGATTATTGCGCTATTTCAGCAGCTTAAGGAATTGGCACGGCGCTTGCTATTCATGCTGCATCAAGGCTTCTGCAAGGATTTGGACCAATGTACGATCGACGCTTCTTCGCCAGCCAGCTCGGCCAATCGGCCATGCTGAGCATTGCGGCGATGGTGACTTTCGCGATTTTCGCTGGCGTCCCTGAAGGCTCGGCCCATGCCGATGCGCAGGTGATCGGCACCCATGTGGCTGCCCTGGCATGACGGACAATTCCAGCCCGCCCAAAGCCAACCGCTTGACTGCGATCAGCGCAGCGGCTGAAAATGCGGTTTCGCGGCTCGACCGCGAGATCGAACGCCTGCGCACCAGCCCTACCCCTACAGCCCGAGCTTTACAGGCGGGTGGTCAGTTCAGCCAAATCGGAGGCCCCCTGATGGGTATCTTTTCGCGTACCCGCGACATTATCGCGGCCAACTTCACCGAACTGCTCGATCAGGCAGATGATCCGGCGAAGATGATCCGCATGATTATCCTCGAAATGACCGAAACGCTGGTGGAAGTGCGCGCCAGTGCCGCGCGCACCATCGCCGATCAGCGCGAAATGCACCGCCACACGGTCAAGCTGGACAAGTTGCAGGAAGACTGGGGCGAAAAGGCTCAACTGGCGCTCAGCAAGGACCGCGAAGATCTGGCCCGCGCTGCGTTAATGGAAAAGCGCAAGGCGAGCGACATGGCTGCGCAATTGAAGGCCGAAATCGCGGTGCTCGATGAAGCACTGCGCGCCTACGAGGCGGACATCGCCAAGTTGCAGCACCGCCTGCAAGATGCCCGCAGCCGCCAGAGCCAGATCGCCGCCCGGCTCGAAAGCGCGGAAAACCGCGTCAAGCTGCGCAGCCTGATGACCAACGAACGCGTGGACGACGCGCTGACCCGGTTCGACCAGCTCGAACGCCGCGTCGATTATGCTGAAGGCCGCGCCGAAGCGCTCAACATCAACCAGGGCGGCGGCAGCCTGGCCGACCAGTTCGCCGCGCTCGAAAACACCGACAAGGTGGATGCGGAACTGGAAGAAATGAAGCGCGCGCTCGGCATGAGCAGCGAATCGAAGAAGGAGGGTTGAGCCGTGGAAGAGATCATCATCATTCCGGCGATTGTGCTCGGCCTGCCGTGGATCATTTTCCACTACATCACCAAGTGGAAGACCGCCGCCACCATCACCACCGATGACGAATCGCTGCTGGAAGAACTCTACGCGCTGGCTAAGCGTTTGGATGAGCGGATGGACACTGTCGAACGGCTGGTGGCCAGCGACAACCCGAGCTTTACCACCGCTCGCATCCAGCATGATCGCGAAATCGACAATGTGCCGCTGCGCGAGCTCGAAGAACTGATCGCGCTCAAGAAGGGAGCCACGAAATGAACTCGCCCCGCACCACGCTCTACCGCGACAAGCAAAATGCCAAGCTGCTGGGCGTTTGTTCGGGCATCGCCGATTACACCGGGGTCAGCGTATTTTGGGTCCGCTTCTTGGCCATAATGCTGACCTTCGTGGTAAGCGGCCTGACGATCCCGGCGTATCTCGTTGCCGGCGTCCTGCTGAACAAAAAGCCGCCGCATCTGTATGGCGAGCCTGCCGAACAGAAATACTGGCAAGGCGTGCGGCAGAGCCCGAAGCGCACCGCACGCGAAATCCGCGCCCGGATGAAGGACGTGGACCGCCGGCTGGCCGATGTCGAAAGCTACTACGTCAGCAACAATCCTCGCCTTTCTGCCGAAATTGAGCGGCTGCGCTAGACCTTTTTAGGATAGGGAACACGACATGGAAGGCACTTTAGCAATGCTCATTCCGGTTCTGGCATTGAGCATCCCGCTCGTCGCCATCTGGACCAAGCATCAGCAGAAGATCGCGGAAATGCAGGTCAAGAACACTGCCACCGATACCGCCGAACGCGCTGCGCAGTATGCCAGCCAAGTGCAGTCGCTCGAAGAACGAGTGCGCGTGCTTGAGCGGATCGTGACCGATGGAGGCTACAATGTCGCGGCCCAAATCGAAGCGCTGCGCGATACTCGCAGCGTGGAAGCTGCAGACAGCGGCGTGCCGCTCGGCTTTAGTAAAAAGGAGCGTGCGTGATGGAATGGGGTGGACCTTTCTTTGTGCTGGCAATCATCGCCATCACGACCCTCGGCTGTCTGGGTAACAACATGATCCGCGCCAAGCACGGCTACAGCCTCGAAAACGATTGGGGCGGGACAATCGAGCCAAAGGACAGCGCAGAAACAAATCGCCTGCGCGCGGAAAACAGCGAGTTGAAGGCGCATCTTGCCAAGATCGAGGATCGCACCCGCGTGCTCGAACGCATCGTGACCGATGGCGGCTACAACGTGGCGCAGCAGATCGAAGCGCTGCGCGATCCGGTTACCGAACGTAAGGAGCGCACCTGATGCCGATGGAATTTGTCATTATCATTCTGGCGGCGGTCTTGGCTGCGGTGCTCGTGACCGGCATTGCGGTAATGGGGTGGGTGCATAACACCCGCATGAAAATCCAGAACGGCTATCCGCTCGAAAGCATGTGGGGCCGCCCTCTGCATCCGCAGTCTAACAACGAGGCTAACGAACGGGTAAAGCTGATCACTCAGGAAAACGCCCAACTCCGCGCCGAACTTTCCGCAATTGGCGAACGACTGGTGAATGTGGAGCGGATCGTCACCGACCGCGGCTACCGCCTTGACGCCGAAATCGCGGCGCTGCGCGACGATAGGAGCAAAGTGCAATGACAATCTGGAGCTTCCTGTTCCTCTGCGTAATCGCAGGAATTGCGTACTCTATCTGGAACAAGCGGCATCTAGCGCAGCATGGTCATTTGATGGACGACGATGGCAAGCTGAAGCCATTGGCCCCGGCCCGCGAACAGGAACTCGAGGCCGAGCTCACCAAATTGCGCGAACGCGTGCAGGTGCTGGAACGCATTGCGACCGACGATGCCCGCCCGCGCAGCCTCGCCAACGAAATCGAAAGCCTGCGCGAGAAGGACTGACGCGCACTCGTAATAAGGAGGACCAAGCAAGTGATGAGCATCGAACTGGTGATTGCCACCTGCGGCCTGATTGCCGTTATCGTGCTTGCCGCCGTCACGCTGCAAGGCTGGCAGGGGTGGTTGGCGCTGAAGCGGCAGGAGCTCGAAATGACTACCGGAAGCCGCAGTGGCCGCACTGTAGAGCCCGAGGCACAGGTTTCGCGGGAAGTTGCTGCGCGGATCGAACTGGCTGATTTGCGCGAACGGGTGCGCAAGTTGGAGGCGATCGCGAGCGGGGTGGATTTATAGGGTGATTCGCTAACCTAAGTTTATTTCCCGCTTCCCGCTGGCTTCGCTAGGTTTGTAACCATGCATGTCGATCACGCCCTTTCCGCCCCCGCCGCACCGCTCATCGATTTTGCGGCGTTCCTCGCCGTCGATATCCGCATGGGCCGCATTTTGCTCGCAGAACCATTTCCCGAAGCGCGCAAGCCGGCGTTCAAACTGAGCATCGATTTCGGACCGGTAATCGGCATCAAGCGCTCGAGCGCCCAGATCACCGAGCATTATACGAGCGAGATGCTGCCCGGCCGCCTTGTCGCCGCAGTCGTAAATTTCCCTCCGCGCCAGATCGGCAAATTCATGTCCGAAGTGCTGACGCTTGGCTTTCCCGACGAAGGCGGCGCGGTCGTCCTGTTTTCGCCGGACCGGGATGTGCCGATAGGCGCGCGGTTGTTCTGACGCCCACGAAACTTATATCTCCCAACTCGGTTAAGAGGCTGCGCAGATCCGACAGAGAGCCTTGTCGAAAGAGGGGTTTTTCTTCAAGTGCGGCGCCAGAAGGACGATCCTTCGACAAGCAGCGAGCGAGCGGAGATAGAGTGAGAAGTCTTTTCGACATTCTTGAGGAATATGAATTCCTCGACTCCGACGAACGCTATCGCCTGTTGATCGAACTCGGCCGCGAACTCGAACCCATGCCCGCCGCACTGAAAACCGATGCCACTTTGGTGCGCGGGTGTTCGGCGCAGGTGTGGGTCTATCCCACGGGCGACAAGGCAAATCTGCACTTCCTTGCCGACAGCAACGCCGCCATCACCAAGGGGATCGTGGCATTGGTCATCAGCGTCGTGCAGGATCAGCCCGCCACCGAAGTGGCCGCGATGGACGTTAGCGAAGCGCTCGCCCCGTTCGATCTGAAGAACCAACTCTCCTCCAACCGCACTCAGGGCGTGCCCAACATGATCGCTCTCGTGCAAGCCCACGCCGCGCGGATCGCGCAAGGATGATCGCGCGGCCGCTGTGGCTGGCGGCAGGCGCTGTGTGTTTCGTGCTCGGTTGGGTCGGCATGGTGTTGCCGATCATGCCCGGCTTTGTGTTCCTGCTGGCAGCGGTATTCTGTTTTGCGCGCAGCAATCCGGCGCTGGAGCGGTGGATGCTCGAACATCCGCAATTCGGCCCGCCCTTGAACGACTGGTTCGAACGCCGGTCTATCTCGCGCAAGGCCAAGCGTTCGGCGCTGCTCACAATGGCACTTGCAGCAGCGTTGGCCGTATGGATGATCAATTGGCCGGTGGTACTGTTTCCACTGGGATCGATGGCGCTGGTATCCCTGTGGCTCTGGACCCGGTCGGAGTAGCCTCAGGCCCCGGCGCTTTCGCGCACGACTGCAATACCCGCCTCGCGCTGGCGCTTCAGTTCGGCCTTCAGCTTCGCCGGGTCTTCCGCCACCACGAAGCCAAAGCTGACCCCGCCTTCCTTGCCCACCGTCGCGTGGTGCAGATTATGCGCCTGCACCAACCGCTTAAGATAGCCCCGCCGGGGCACGTAACGAAACCACCGCTGATGCACGAGACCGTCATGGACTAACGTGTAGATGATCCCGTACCCCAGCACCCCCAGCCCGATCCAAGTGCCCGGCCACCACGCCGCATCGCCCAGCACCAGCGGGCTACCGATGGCAAACATCGCAATGCTCAAGACCGCACCGACAATCGCGTACAGGTCGTTCTTTTCGAAGAACCCATCATGCGGCTCGTGGTGATCGCGGTGCCAGGCCCAGCCCCAGCCGTGCATGATATATTTGTGGCTGGCCCACGCCGTCCATTCCATCGCAGCGATGGTGGCCAGAACGATCAGGGCGGGGATCAGCATATCCATGACCGCGCATATAGTCGCTGGCAGGCGACTGCGAAAGCCTGACTAGCAGATTACAACCCGGTCCAGAGAAGTGACAGCAAGCCCTGCTTATCCCGTCATTATTGAAGTGATTGGAACGAGCCGGCCATGCCGCTCCTACCGAAAGGACCAAAATGATGATCAGTAAAAAGTTTCTAGTCGCCGCCCCGCTCGCACTCATCGCGGGCCTCGCCTTCGCTAGCCCCGCTGCGGCGCAACGCTGGGATGGTGCGGGTGAGCTTCGCTCTGACATCAGAGACCTCGACCGCACTGTGGAACGGAGCGCGGAGAGCCGCCGCTATACCAACCAGGAATTGCGGCAGTTGCGCACGTGGATCGGAAATCTCGAGGAACGGTATGACCGCTACGCCCGCGGCGGGTGGACTCGGACCGAAGTCAATGATCTGGGCGAGCGGATCGACAGCGTCCGCCAGCGTATCCGCGTTGCCGGCGACGACGACCGGCGCGGCCGCCGCTAAGGACTAACACCGATCTGGCCGCCGGCCGGGGTACTTTACTCCGGCCGGTGAGCCTGTTGTTCGCGCGGTAAGCCGAAATTTTGCTCGGCCACATCGCGGCTAATTCGCGCAGGACGCAGGCTGGTGGTATCGATGCAGCACCACATGCTTTGCACTTCCGCGAGCACGTCCTCACCGCGCGCGATCACCGTCCTGTAAAACGCACGCGCCCCGGCGATTTTCTCTAGCACCGTACGCGCCACGATATCGTCGCTGAGAAACGCAGGTTTGCGATAGGTGATCTCGTGCTTCATCGCGACCCACGCCTTGCTCGACACTTCTTCGGCAGGCGCCAGTTTCTGCCAGTGCGCAAGCACCACATCCTGCACCCAGCCGAGATAGCGGGCGTTGTTCACATGCCCCATGAAATCGATATCCGCCGGGACAATGCGGATCGGCATGGTGTGTTGGTTAGTGGTGGTGGGCTGGTCGGTTGACATCAATGTAAGTTAGCGCAGATTCGTGAATTTTGAAAGACACTTGCCCGAATTATCGCGCGACCTTGGCGGGACGCCCCGCGCACGCTATCTGCGTGCGCATGGAACCTCGCACATTATACGACAAAATCTGGGACTCGCATGTTATCGAACAGCGTCCTGACGGCACCTGCCTGATCTTTATCGACCGCCATCTGGTCCACGAAGTCACCAGCCCGCAGGCGTTCGAAGCGCTCCGCCTCGCAGGGCGGACAGTGCGCCGCCCCGAACTTACTCTGGCCGTACCCGATCACAACCTGCCCACCACCGCGCGCCTCGATGCGACGGGCAAGCACGTGCCGATTGCCGATCTCGAAAGCCGCCAGCAGCTTGAAGCCCTGGAAAAGAACGCGCCCGAATTCGGCCTAACCTATTTCAACGCCACCAGCGCGCAGCAAGGCATCGTCCATGTGGTCGGGCCCGAACAGGGCTTTTCGCTGCCCGGTGCGACCATAGTGTGCGGCGATTCGCATACTGCCTGCCACGGCGGGATCGGCGCGCTCGCGTTCGGCATTGGCACCAGCGAGGTCGAGCATGTACTGGCCACGCAGACGCTGCAATTGCGCCGTTCCAAAACGATGGAAATTCGCGTTGAGGGCGATCTTGGCCCGGGCATCAGTTCCAAGGATCTGATCCTGCACATTATCGGCGTGATCGGCACTGCTGGCGGCACCGGCCATGTGATCGAATATCGCGGCAAGGTATTCGAACACATGAGCGTCGAAGGCCGGCTCACCGT
>Ga0247805_1001705_pt1 | contig 10454 bp, 9 predicted proteins | sample UWRJL044104R1_FD_180930 | JGI IMG/M metagenome (GOLD analysis project Ga0247805, IMG submission 180930) | Plant litter microbial communities from Arlington Agricultural Research Station in Wisconsin, United States - UWRJ-L044-104R-1 | ecosystem: Environmental > Terrestrial > Plant litter >...
GGCTTTGATGCCGAGTTGGGCCAAAGCTTCGGTCATTCCGAACTGTTGTGCTATTGTTGCCATTTATATATTTTTTTCGGTTATTAATTGCTGGTTGCAAATGTATTATTATTTTTTGAATTGGATAAATGGGAAATTCGCAGTCTGAATTGGGAACGAACATAAAAGCAAATGTGCAAATCTGAAAATACTTGTTTCCAAATACGCACATTGTTGATTTTAACTTCGGACATCTAGCCCTGATGGAAGCGGCATCCTTTTGTGGCGCGCAGCAGAACAAAAGATATAGCGGACAGCAGGAAACAGCTCCTGAAAAACTATTTGACCATAAACCTCGGATCACTTTCCATCACAGTTCCGCATTTTTTGCAGGTACGCAAATCCTCAGAATTGTAAAAATGTTGAAAGTGCGGCAGGAAATCTTTTTCAATATCCTCAAGTTCGAAATAAACTTCATATAATTTGTGGTTGCAGTTTTCGCAGAACCATAAAAGTCCGTCGGTAAAGCCTTTTCCGGCGCGTTTCCGTTCGATGACAAGTCCGATAGAACCTTCAGAACGCACAGGGGAATGTGGTGTTTTTGCCGGATGCAAATACATATCGCCAGCGTGAAGTTCCATCTCACGGCGTTCGCCATTGTCCTGAACGATCACTTTTATCGAACCTTCGAGCTGGTAAAACAATTCTTCGGTTTCGTTGTAATGGTAATCTTTGCGCGCATTGGGCCCGGCAACAACCATCACGATGTAATCCCCGGAATCCTTGTAGATGTTTTTATTGCCGACCGGCGGTTTGAGCAAATGACGGTTTTCATCGATCCATTTATTGAGGTTGAAAGGTGCTGTAATGGCCATAATGTTATTTTTAAGCTAATTTAATGAAAATAAAAAAGGTTAGCCGAAACTAACCTTTTAAAATTTGATCTTATTTAACCTCCTTAATCAGGTAAATGTAAACCGGAAAGTGATCGCTGAAACCGACTTCGTTCGCACCGTGGCGCAACGGATAGCCTTTATATTGCCCTGTGGTCTGGATTAGATAAGGCTTGTTGAAAATCCCCGCTTTCCAATAACGGAAAGAAGAAAAATCGCTACGGATCAGCGGCTCAGTAACCATGATCTGATCGAAAATATCCCCGGCGTCGCGGTAGAATAATGTTGCATTTCCGTCTTTTGCCATTTGTTCGAACGGATTGTAGATGCCGTTTTCTTTAACCTCAGAGCGTTTTAATTTGGCCCCGAGTTCGACTTTTACACTTTTATTATATGTTCCGTCGTTTAAATCGCCCATCGTAATGACTTTCGCGTTCGGGTTGATCCTTTGAAGCGAATCGATGATCTTGCGGTTTAACCTTCCGGCTGCTTCACGAAACGGGCTGCTTTTCTTTTCTCCGCCAGAGCGTGACGGCCAGTGGTTTACGATGACGCTGATTTCTTCGCCATCTAATAAACCTGTAACGAGCAGTTGGTCCCTAGTGTAAACACGTGTGTCGGTAGGAACGACTACCACTTTGTCTTTGTCGTCCGGGGCATCGTCTTTTTCGTCTTTTTCTTTGTCTGTTTGCGGCTTGTTGTAAATGTAAAGCGGTACGTTAATGTAACTTGTTGGCTTGAAATGCTTTTTCTGATACAGGAATCCAACGTCAATTCCGCGTTTGTCCGGAGAATCGAAATGTACGACGCCATAATCTTTTCCGATAAGTTTCGGGTCTTTGGTAAGGTCTTCGAGCACCCCGCGATTTTCAATTTCAGAAACCCCGATGATCGTTGGTGAATTGTTTGGATTTTCGCCGGTACCGATTTCAGAGATCACGCGCGCCATGTTGTTGATCTTTTGCTTGTACTTTTTTGACGTCCAGTTTTGAGCACCGTTCGGAAGCCATTCTTCATCATTATTTGGCTGGTTGATTGTGTCGAAAAGATTCTCGACATTGTAGAAAGCAACCGTATGCACAATAAACTTTTTTTGTTGCGCTTTGGTACTGCCGATTGCGAATATTGCAAACAAAACGGCGATAAAATTTTTAATTCTCATTAAATTGAATATTAATTTACGATGAAGTTTAACACAAACTTGGCAGCAAAAGTAAATAATATTAATTAATCCTGTACATTTGCAGCCGTTAAGAAATTAATTTCTTGGCAAACATGTAAATTAAACCATTTTTTATTTATGAAAAAACTTGTTATTAGTACATTATTTGTAATGCAGGTGATTTTTGTTTTTGCGCAGTCAGCTACCGGAATTACTGGGAAAGCTGTTGATATGAAAACACAGAAACCTTTACAAAATGTTGTTGCATCCATCCAGAACACAAACCTTACCCAGCTCTCAGATGCTACTGGTAAATTTACGCTTGTGGATGTCGCTGCAGGAAATCAATTGTTGGAAGTGAAAACCCAGGGTTACAAAGCGCAATTGCTTCAGGTAGAAGTTATTGCCGGAAAAATACTGGATTTAGGCGTGGTTGTTTTGGAAGAAGACCAAACAGAAGAGCAACAGTTAAGCTTGATTACAATTACTGAGAATGATTTGGGTGATGACAACAGCGGTTCAGAAAGTACTGCAGGGCTTTTACAGGCTTCGCGTGATGCGTTTCAGCAAACTGCCGCTTTTAACTGGGGACAGGCACGTTTCAGGATCCGTGGTTTGGATAACGAAAATGCAACGACCATGATTAATGGAGTAATCATGAATAAAATTTATGATGGAAGGCCACAATGGAGCAACTGGGGTGGGTTAAATGATGCCACCCGTAACCAGGAATTTACAACTGGTTCTGCACCATCTGATTATACTTTCGGTGGCATTCTTGGAACTCAGGAAATCAATACCAGGGCGTCAATTTACAGGCCTGGAACCAGAATCTCATTCGCTAATACCAATACGAACTACAGCTTCAGGGCTATGGCAACACATGCTTCAGGTATGAACACCAACGGTTGGGCTTATGTCATTTCAGCTGGAAGACGTTGGGCACAGGAAGGTTATTTCGATGGAACAGATTATGCTGCAAACTCTTTGTTTGCAAGTGTTGAAAAGAAATTTAACGAAAAACACTCGTTAAACCTTACTGCAATCTACGCTCAAAACAGCAGGGGAAAAAGTTCTCCTAATACAGACGAAGTCACAAACATCGCCGGAGTAAAGTACAACTCTTACTGGGGTTACCAAGATGGCGAAAAAAGAAATTCAAGAGACAAAGATGTTGAAGAGCCTATCGTAATGTTAGGCCACTACTGGAAATTAAGTGAGAGAACTAATTTAAACACGAACATTGCTTTTCAAACAGGAAGCATCGGGAACAGCCGTTTGGATTACCAGGGCGTGAACAATCCTGATCCTACTTATTACAGATTGTTGCCAAGTTTTTACACTTCGACATACTCAGGGATAAATTTGATTGGAAACCAGGAGCCTTATCTTACACAGGCGAAAAATGCTCCTTTCCTGTCAAACAGACAAATTGACTGGGCACAAATGTACCGCACGAATTCTAGAAGTGCGGCCGGAAACAGTACTTATATTTTGTATGAAGACCGTACCGATGACAACCAATGGACAGCAAATTCAATCTTAAGCTCACAATTGGCAGACAACATTGCATTCAATGGTGGTGTGACTTTCAGAGGTTTGAGATCACACAACTTCCAGAATCTTTTGGATCTTTTGGGAGGTAAATATTACGACGAAACCGATACATTCGGTGGCAACTACATGCAAACGCAGCCTGACTTGAATAATTTGGACAGAAAAGTAGGCGAAGGTGATACTTTTGGTTACAATTATATTTTAAGAGCCAACACGATCGATGCATTCACACAATTTAAATTTACTTACAAAAAAGTAGATTTTTATATGGCCCAAACTTTCACACGTGCCGATTATCAAAGAGAAGGTTTGTACAGAAACGGGTATTATCCAACAAACTCTTTCGGTAAAAGCCAGAAAAAAACTTTTGAGAACTTTGGTTTTAAAGGTGGTGTGACTTACAAAATTTCTGGAAGACAATACCTGACTGCAAATGGTGTTTACATGACTAAAGCGCCTTCAATGAGAAACGTTTTCCCTAATGCGCGTGTAAGCAACAATGTGATTGCCGATGCCACAAACGAAAACATCACAAGTGCCGATTTGAGTTACATCATCAGAACGCCAAAATTGAAAGCCAGACTGACCGGATATTTTGCTAAAATCAAGAATGCTACTGAGACGTCGTTCTTCTATGCAGAAGGCATCTTCGATGATTCTGAAAGTTCAGATTCAGACGCTTTCGTAGCGGAAACCGTTACAGGAATCGACAAAAAACAAATGGGTGCCGAGCTTGGCCTTGAATACCAGATCACTTCGACGATCAAAGCCATTGCTTCTGCTGCTTACGGACAATATACGTATGACAACAATCCACACGTGAGGTTGAACCAGGATGCACTTGCTTCTGCAACAAACCCGAATCCGGTTGTTGATTTCGGAACTGCAAAACTAAAAGATTACAGATTGCCTGGAACGCCGCAAGAGGCTTACTCTTTCGGATTGGAATACCGTGATCCTAAATTCTGGTGGGTTGGTGCCAATGCCAATTACCTTGCGAGCAATTATATGGACGTAGCGCCGTTATTAAGAACAGACAATTTCTTTAGAAATCCAAGCGATCCTTTCGGACTTCCATTCGTAGATGCCAATGACGCAAGAGCAAATGAGTTGTTGAAACAGGAGAAATTTGACGATTTTTACCTTGTAAACCTTACAGGAGGAAAATCATGGAGAATTAAAGGAAACACGATCGGATTCTTTGCAAGCATCAACAACATTTTTGACGTGACTTACAAAACAGGTGGTTTCGAACAGGCAAGAAACGGAAATTACAGAGAGTTAAGCCAGGATCGCGCAAGCGGAACACCGGTTTTCGGAAATAAATATTTCTATGGTTACGGAAGAACTTATTTTGTTAACCTTTATATCCAATTTTAATTATGAAAGTTATGAAAACGAATAGCATAAAAGCACTGTTCTTTGCGGCATTGACCGCAGGAATGATGACCAGTTGTGTGGGTGATGATGACACCGTATTGCCAAATTACAAACCGGTTGTTTTTGGAGAAGATTTCGAATTGAACGCTGTTGATAATACGCTGCTTGACCTTCCGGGTTGGCTGAATTACAACGAAGTGGGAAGCTCCAGATGGACTTCGCAATACTACAGCAGCAACAACTATGCAGAGTACAGCTCGTTCAATTCTGGAGATGCTGTAAACATTGGCTGGTTGATTACGCCTTCCATTATGCTGGGTGCGCATCCAAACGAAAAACTATTGTTCCAGTCGGCTCAAAGTTATGTGACCAATACGGCCAATACATTGGAAGTATTGATCTCAACAGATTTTGACGGAACTTTAGCCAATGTTACCGCTGCACATTGGACACCGCTTTCCGCGAATTTTCCAACGACGACAAGTACATATTTCGCATTCCTGAATTCAGGCGATGTTGATTTATCTTCTTACACCGGGCCGGTTCATATTGCCTTCAGGGTAAAAGGTTCTGGAACAAACACCAATCTTGACGGTTCTTACCAAATCGACAACCTAAGAATTACTTATTAAAAATTAAGACATGAATATGAAATCTATTATAGTAAAATCTGCTTTATTCATCGCTGTCATCGTCGGAATTGTTACCGGTTGTGAAAATGGCGACGATTACAGCGCACCAGAACTCACTTGTGTTGATCCGGGGCTTACCGCGAACAAAACCATTCAGGATGTTATTGCCGGAAGAACGTCTGCAAGTACGCCACCAGTAGAATACACTGCCGATGACATTATCGAAGGTTATGTAACCTCTAGTGATGAAAAAGGAACTTTTTACAAATCAGTTTCGTTACAGACCATTCCAACTGATGGATCAGCTCCTGTAGGATTCAGCGTGTCTCTTAACATTACTTCTTCTTTTGGGGAAGGTTTTTACCCAGGTAAAAAAGTGTTTATTAAACTGAAAGGTTTGTATACTGCGAAAGTAGCGGGTTCCCTGGCCATCGGTGAATTGTACAAATCATCTCCAACTGCTGCCGCTGAAATTGGAAGGATCTCTGAACTTACCTACAAAAATTACCTTTTCCCTTCCTGCAATGATGTTGCAGAAGATAGTTTTGTAAGATCGATGACATTGGCTCAGGCCTATAATGACGCCAATTTGAATACGCTTATCGAAATTGACAACGTCAGATTTGTCGATGCTTCTGTAGGAAGAACCTACTATGATATCGATTCTGGAGGTGGCGCTACAAACCACAGTATTGTTGACAACAATGGTGGTGCTTCAAACATTATCCGCTTCAGCAGCTTTGCACCTTTCTCTGGAAAACAAATTCCGGCCGGTGTGGGTAAAATTCGCGGTGTAATGACCAAATTTTCGAGCACTTACCAGTTTATCGTACGATATGAAAGCGACATCCAGCTCGGCAACATCAGGCCGCTTGAATTCCTTGGGGCATTTACAGAAAATTTCGAAAGCTATGTAAACGCTCAGGACAATTTCCCGAAATACGTTAATGATCCGGTTGTTGGAAACAAATCATGGGCTGTTAAAACGACTGCAACAAAATTTATTGAAATGTCTTCATTCAACAGTAATGAGGTGAACAGAACTTTCTTTGCAGTGCCGATCGATTTTACTGCTGCAAATAACATTACATTCCAGTACAAAGTAGACTTCCTTACTTCTGGGCACGTGCCGTTGAAGGTATATTATGCTAAGAATTATGCGGTCGGTGGAAGCCTTTCAGGATTGGTAAACATCACATCGCAATTTGCCAACCTTGCTTCTCAAACTTCAACAAGTTTTACCTCTGCGGGAACTTACAACATTCCGGCGGACGTAACTGGAAATGGTTTCCTGATCTTTGAATACACAGGAACTGGAATTGTACCAAGACTGACAACCAATTTAGGAATTGACAACATTGTTGTAAACTAAACCGGAAATACATATTTTTAAAAGAGGCTTTACGGCCTCTTTTTTTTTGTATTATATTATCAACACTGCGACTATTTATTCTAAAATAGTGATGCAAAATGAAAATATCCGATCTTTGCATAACCAATTATATAATTAGCGTTTGTATATATTCGAAAGAACTGGAAAGATGCTTTAGGCAGCCGACTGCGTTTATGACTGCAAAAATGACGGAAGACGCCGCTAAAATATACGATTTATATCAGTTGAAATTCGCACCCAAATGGTTTACGGTTTTTTTTATCCTTTCAGAAGACGGCGAAAAAAAGATCACCGAAATCGCATCCAACATCGGGCATTCCCAACCTTCAGTTACAAAAATCTTTAAAGAGATGATTCACGGCGGCTTGGTTCAGGAAAAAAATGCAATCCAATGACAAACGCCGCAATGTGGTCGCGCTGACCGAAAAAGGCAATGAACTTTCGGAAAAAATACGCATCCAGCAAAAAGATGTCGGCAATGCAGTAGAAACTTTAATCGATGAAGCGACACACAATCTTTGGGAGGCAATTGAAGAATGGGAGTTTTTGCTTGGTCAGAAATCATTGCTGAAAAGGGTTCAGGAGCAGGAAAAAATCCGCGAAAGCAAAAACGCAACGATCGTATCCTACAAACCCGAGCACCAATCGGCTTTTAAATCCCTGAATGAAGAATGGATTTCTACGTATTTTGAAATGGAAGCGGCCGATTACAAAGCGTTTGGATCGTCCGAAAGAATACATCCTTGACAACGGCGGGCAAATATTTGTCGCGCTTTACAACTGTGAGCCGCTGGGCGTTTGCGCTCTAATTAAAACGCAAGATCATTATTCTGACTTCGAAAAGGCTAAAATGGCGGTTTCTCCACAAGCACAAGGAAAAAACATGGGCTATTTGCTTGGAGTTGCTGTTATAAATGCGGCTAGAAAAGCTGGCGCTAATGTTATACCTCGAAAGCAACACGATCCTGAAACCGGCAATCAGCCTATACCACAAACTGGGTTTCAAAAGATTGTTGGGCACAGCAGCCTTAAAAACGCTGTAACATTCAAATGGAGCTTATTTTAGCGAACAAAGGCAAAATACTGAATAAGTAACCGTTCAGAAAAAAATAACGGCTTTAAATCGCGAAATCGATATGCGCTTCGCGAGCCAACCAACCAAAACAAAAAAAGCCGAACATTGCTGTCCGGCTTTTAAATTTATAAGCTGTTGTTATTTTACAATCAGGAATTCTGAACGCCTGTTTTGAGCGTGCTGCTCTTCTGTACAAGCTTCTTTACAATCCACTTTTGGTTCAGATTCCCCAAAACCTTTCCCAGAAATCCTCGCTTTTGGGATACCTTTAGAAATGATATACTGAACCGTCGATTTTGCCCTTCTGTCAGATAAGCTCAAATTGTACACATCGCTACCGCGGTTATCGGTATGTGCTTTAACCAAAATGACCATCGTTGGGTTGTTTTTTAACACCTGCACCAGTTTGTCCAATTCGAAAGCGCCTTCGCGTGTGACGTTGCTTTTGTCAAATTCAAAGAAAATGGAATTTAATGTTACTTCATTTTCTTTGACGATGGTTTCGATTGGCTGAAGCGCTGCAGTAACAGTTACGTCGCCTCCAGGATTTTTAGCAACCGGGAATGTATTGCTCTCATATCCTTCTTTTGAAACCTGAACAGTATAATCTTTATTACATTCTACACGGTAAGATACTTCGCCTTTCGCATTTGTTTTTTCTGTAGAGATTACATTTTTCTTGTCATCCACAATCGCTACGCTTGCATTGGCCAATGGTTTTCCGGTTTTCGCATCGGTAACCAACGTTTGAACACCGACACCGCAGATTGGGCTTACGATAAAAATATCATCATTTCCGTTTCTGTTAGTTGAAAGAAATCCGATGTTTTTCGCTTTGTTGAAAGTAAAAGCGAAATCATCTTTTTCAGTATTCACAGGTTTTCCAACGTTTGATGCTTCGGTGCCTTTGCTTAGATCAACTTTGAAAACGTCCAATCCGCCGAAACCTTGTTTCCCGTTTGAAGCGAAGTAAAGTGTTGTGTTGTCGTCAGAAATGAAAGGAAAGCTTTCATTGCCTTCAGAATTGACCTTTTTGCCTAAATTTTCCGGAGTTCCGAAAGTTCCATCAGCATTTACAGCTACTTTCCAAACATCTACGCCGCCTAAACTTCCTGGCATGTCAGAAGAAAAATAAAGTGTTTTTCCGTCCCTGCTGATGCTCGGATTGCTCGTAGAATATTCCTTACTGTTAAATGGCAAAGACGTGATATTTGTCCATTTGTCGCCATCTTTAGTCGCCTTGAATAAATTGTTGCGGCCTAATTTCAGGTTGTTCTTTTTGTCTTTTTCGAAAGATTTTTCCCTGAAGCTATCACCTGAGAAATAGATTGTATTTCCGTCACCGGTAATCGTAACCGGTCCGTCATGGCGTGGCGTATTCAATTCAGATACCGTTCTTGCATTTGTGATTGTGCCATCTGCATTGTAATCTGCCTGGTAAATGTCAAGAAACGGTTCTTCGTTCCAACCATAGTTTTTTCTGGCTCCATTGCGCGCACTTGTAAAATACAGCATATTGTCATACAAAACTGCTCCAAAATCCGATTTATCACTGCTTACGTCAGACGATTTTACATCGAACAATTTCTCTTTATCGAGTAGTTTCGGAATGTAATTTGGATTTTCGTTGAATGTTTTGGCACGCTGGTCATTCGGCACTAGACTTGCAAACTTTCTCATTTGTTTGTTGGCTTCCTCATATTTTCCATTGGCTTTCAACATTTGCGCATAACGGAAATACGTTTCAGCGTCCTGAGTGGTTTCAGTTGCCTTGGCATACCATTTTGCAGCTTCGGCCGTGTTGAACATGTTGTAATAGGTGTCCGAAAGCTGTTTGTAAACATAGCCGTCGGCTTTTCCTTTATCAACCAGTTTCAGGTATTCATCAGCGGCATCAACATATTCATATTGATTAAAAAGTTTGTCGGCTTTTTGCGTGTCTTTATTTTGCGCCGAAAGACTTGCACTGGCCATCACAAAACTTAATGCGATATATAGATTCTTCATTTTTAGTGTAGCTTTTATGTTAGAAATACCTTGGTGATTGTGATACTTTTTTCGGGAAGTTCAAATCGAACAACAACATGACCTCGTGAGAAGCAGGCGTTGTTACTTTAAGATCTGAAACGATGTGGTCGTAGGCATAACCAATCCTCAAGTTGGGTGTGATGGCAAAATTGACCATTCCGCCAAAACTATCATCCAATCTATAAGTTGCACCGAGCTCCAATTTGTCGAAGAACATCACATTTAAAGATCCATCCACGGAAACCGGCGCATCAAATGCTGATTTTACCATGGCTGACGGTTTCAATTTAGTATTTGGTGACAGGTCAAAAACATAACCTCCAGTAAGGAAATAGTGTAATGATTCTGATCCGAA
>Ga0247805_1001706_pt1 | contig 10452 bp, 3 predicted proteins | sample UWRJL044104R1_FD_180930 | JGI IMG/M metagenome (GOLD analysis project Ga0247805, IMG submission 180930) | Plant litter microbial communities from Arlington Agricultural Research Station in Wisconsin, United States - UWRJ-L044-104R-1 | ecosystem: Environmental > Terrestrial > Plant litter >...
CACAATGGAAAGTCTTATTCGTTTAATTCTATTATGGAAACCAAAGATGATATTTGGTTTGGTGGAGACAAAGGGAAATTTACACGTTATACTAAAAAGACAAGTACTTTTTTTGATTTTGATTTAGGAATTACGGAAGATATAGTCCAAATTGAATCAGCGACTGATAGCAAAGTACTGATCTTAACTAAAGGACAAGGTTTCTATTTTTATGATATTAAAACGGCCAAATTAGATTATTATAACAGCAAAAATTTAGCGGGATTATCCAGTGAGAAAATTAATTATTTAGGATTAACTCATTCGAGAAAATTTTGGTTTGAAACTCCAAGTTCAGATGTATATCAATTTGATTTAGTGACCAAAAAATTAAAGCAGATGAAAGTGGAATCCAGTGATCCTGCTACTGTTGGTGTGGATAGAAAAAGCTTTTTATTAACATCAGCTGACGGTACAGTTTGGATTCAATCCAATAAAGGAGCATTTGCTTATTGGGACGAAAAAAATGATAAACTATCTTCTATAATTAAATCCATTAAGGAAACCAGAGAGACGGTATCTGATGTAATGCATACGGCCATGTTTGATAAATTGGGGAATCTTTGGTTTTGTTCTTACAAACAGGGATTAGATTTAATCACTTTTAATAACAGTAATTTTTCGACCTTAAATTTAAATTCTTCAGCTGACAGTAAAAAACATAACGTTCGAAGCCTGATGAATGATAGAAAAGGCAATCTTTGGGTTGCCAGTCGTTCCGAAAAAATTACATTGTTTGATTCTAAAAAAAGAAAGATAGGATTATTAGGGGCTGATGGAACATTATCCTCAAATAGTCCAGGATGGGGAGCTGATATTTACAGCATGATGGAGGATACTAAAGGTACAATTTGGATTGGAACTAGAGGAAACGGATTGTTTTGTTTAATTCCTGTGGGAGATTCATTTAAGTATAAAGTGATCCATTATAAATATGATGAAAAAAATAAATATAGTATCAGTTCAAACGATATTTATAAAATTTTCCAATCCTCAACAGGTCAAATTTATGCAACAACCTGGGGAGGAGGAATTAATTTAATTCGTCAATCTAATGATAAGGTTCATTTTATTAATTATCGAAATGAATTAAAAAATTATCCAATAAAAAGAGCTGATAAAGTACGTTCCATAGTTGAAAACAAAGCACATCAATTGTTTTTCATTTCGTCTTATAAAGTGTTTTCTTTTTCCGAAGAGAATAAGCCAGCCGCTACAATTCAGTTCAAAGAATATTCTCAGGTTTCAGGAAATGATATTTTGGATATTTTAATAACTTCTGATGATCGATTAGCATTAGCAACCAATGGAAAAGGATTGATTTTGGCTGATTTAGATAAGAAAGGTCAATTAGAAGTCAAGTCTATTTGGAACGGAACTATTGCTTTTCCTGTAGAAGGAGTTGGAGCTATGCAAGAGGATAAATCAGGTAAAATTTGGTTGATGGGAGACAATCAGATAGTGCGTTTTGATCCTAAAAGAAACAGTGCCGAAACATTTCCAGAGCTAAAATCGATTATTGGATCTGAAATATTTTCGGAAGCTACAAAATGCCGTCTTAACAATGGTGAAATTGCAATAGGCTATTCAAACGGAGTCATTTATTTTCAACCAGAAGCTATTAAACCGTATAAATTCAAACCTTATCTGGCAATATCAGGATTTGCAGTTAATAATAAAGAATTACATCAAATCAATAAAGAAACTCCTAGAAATCCCGATTTATTGAAAGAAGTTAGACTGCAACACGATCAGAATTTTTTCAGAATTCAGTTTTCGGCATTAGATTACATTAAAAACGAAAATATTGTCTACCGCTATAAACTGGAAGGTGTTGACCGACAATGGAATTATATTAAAGGTGGGCAATCCATCAATTATACTAATTTGGATCGAGGGAGTTATACGCTTTTGATATCTTCCACTAATGGACATAATTTATGGGTAAATAACGAGAGAAAAATAAAAATCACTATTCTTCCTTCTATTTGGTGGACTAATTTGGCTTTAATCTGTTACTTTTTATTGGCTATTGGTCTTTTTATTTTAATTAGACGCACTCTTTCTACTATAATTAAGTTGCGAAATGACGTGCAAATCCAGCAAGAGGTATCCGAATTGAAATTGAAATTTTTTACTGATATTTCCCATGAAATTAGAACGCCACTTACCATGATCACGGCTCCATTAGAAAAAATGCTATCTGATACTGATATATCCCATTCGGTAAAAGCACAGCTTCAGGCAATTGAAAGAAACAGTAATCGATTGTTGAATTTGGTAAATCAAATTTTAGATTTAAGGAAAATTCAAAATAGAAAATTAGAAGTCAGAGCTATTAATTTAGGCGAATTTGCGAGCAAAATATGTGAAAATTTTCGAGAAATAAGTTTGCAAACTAAGATTCGTTTAGAGTTAAAAATGCATGCTTCATCCCCAATTATATGGGCTGATGAGGACAGTCTGGATAAAATTTTGGTAAATCTAATTTCCAATGCTTTTAAGTATTGTAAAAAAGGAGATACGATAGAAGTAGTGGTCGAGCAATCTGAAAAACAAGTGGTATTAAAAGTTAACGATAATGGACCAGGGATTAATCCCGCTGTCCAAAAACGTTTGTTTATCCGTTTTTCAAATTATAACGAAAATCCAAATAATCCGAGTACTGGTCTTGGACTTTCGATAGTTAAAGATTTAGTCGATATGCATGGCGCCAGTATTGTAGTAGACAGTGTGCCTGATAAAGGAAGTAGTTTCCAACTTTGCTTTTTAAAGGGATATAATCATTTCAATGAAGATGTAGATATTTTATTTGAAGAATCGGAGTCATCTTTAACAGAAGCTACTACTTTAATCGAAAATGAAGCTGTTGTAGATATAGCAGATGAAATTAAAAAAGGAAAACCTGTAGGCCTGATTGTAGAAGATGATCCTGAATTGAGGAATTTTATAGTTTCAGTACTCGAAAAGGAATATAAAATTCATGTTGCCGAGAATGGAATGGATGGACATTTAAAAGCTGCAAGATTATCGCCTGATTTTATTATTAGCGATATTATGATGCCACAAATGGATGGTATAGAAATGCTTAAGTTAATTAGAAATAACATTGCTACCAGTCACATTCCAGTGATTCTGCTAAGTGCAAAAACCGCTATTGAATCTAAATTAGAAGGAATGGAATATGGAGCAGATGAATATATGGTTAAACCTTTTAATGTGAGTTATTTAAGAGCCAGAATCAAAAATATTTTAGAACAACGTAAACGACTTCAGCTTTTATATTCTACAGGTAATATTGCTGAAATTTCCAGCGAAGAACCTTTACAAATTTCAAATCAGGATCATAAGTTTATGTTTCAGGTGATTAAATTAGTTAAGGATAATGTGTCCAAAACCGATTTTTCTGTCGAAGAATTAGGAAAATTAATGTGTATGTCACGTGCCAGTTTTTTCAATAAATTAAAAGATCTCACAGGAGTTTCACCTGTTGTATTTATTCGTGATATCCGATTGAATGAAGCAGCTGAAATGCTTAAAAAAGAAGATTTATTAATTAAGGAAATTTGTTTTGAAGTTGGTTTTAGTGATCTGAAATATTTTGGAAAATGTTTTAAATCCAAATTCAATTATACACCAGCCGAATACCGTCGTCTTTATCGATAGTAAAAAACACTTAAGTTATTAGTTTACAACAAGGATAGTTTAAAAGGGAATATTTTATTAATTCTACCAGTTAAAATGATGAAGTTTTAAAAACTTCATCATTTTTTTTATTTGTTTTTTAAATTAATAAATGTTGACTTTTAAATAGTTGTGTTTGTTTTGGAGGGCTTGTTTAGTGAAATCACCCCTGTTATTTATCAATTGATCTACCAAATTAATTTTTACTCTACATAGGTTTGTACTATGACTCAATGTTTTTTTTCATGCAGTTAATAATATTAAAGATGTGTTATTGAACTGTAGAGAAGTAATTGATGAATATAATAGTAATGTAGTTTATTAAAGGAAGCTACATTATATCACTTTTTGAGATATAAAAAATAAAATAGAGAAAATGAAATTAAAACGATTACTACTGTCTGTGAGTTTGACAGTTTCTATGGTAGGAGCAAATGCCCAAGGCTGGAATGCCGATTTAGGAAACGGAAAGTACAAGAACCCTATTTTACATGTTGACTACTCTGATCCGGATGTATGTGGAGGGAAAGAAGGCTATTATATGACTGCTTCCAGTTTTAATAGTGCACCGGGACTTCCTATTCTTCATTCAAATGATCTGGTAAATTGGGAATTAATTGGATATGCATTACAAAACCAATTTCCTGTAGAACATTATCGCACCGTACGACATGGAGATGGTGTCTGGGCTCCATCAATTCGGTATTATAATGGTGAATATTATATTTATTGGGGTGATCCTGATTTTGGAATTTACATGGTTAAAACTAAAGATCCTGCAGGTGTTTGGGAAGAGCCGGTATTGGTAAAAGAAGCAAAAGGAATCATTGATACCTGTCCGTTTTGGGATGAGGATGGAAAAGCCTATTTGTCTTATGCATTTGCAGGAAGCCGTGCAGCTGTAAAAACTGTTTTAATGTTGTCAGAACTTGCGCCAGATGGTACCAAATTAATTGGTAATCCGGCGATGGTATTTGACGGGCATAATGGTCACACCACTGTTGAAGGTTCTAAAATGTACAAGAAAGATGGCTATTACTGGGTTATGGCTCCAGCCGGAGGCGTAAAACCAGGATGGCAGCTCGCTATGCGTTCTAAAAATGTTTGGGGACCTTATGAGTCAAAAATTGTTTTGCATCAGGGTGATACAAAAATGAACGGACCGCATCAGGGAGGATATGTAGAAACGCCAAACGGAGACGGATGGTTTATCCACTTTCAGGATCGTTGGGCGTATGGGCGTGTTGTCAATCTTCAGCCAGTTACCTGGAAAGAAGGCTGGCCGGTTATGGGAAAAGACAGCAATAATGATGGGATTGGAGAACCGGTTATGGAATACACAAAACCTAATGTTGGTAAAAATTATCCGGCTACTCCCTTGGTTTCTTCTGATGAATTCAATGGACATCAATTTGGGTTGCAATGGCAGTGGCAGGCCAATCAGAATCCGGCAAAACACTGGGGATGGCCATCAGCTAATCTTGGATTTATGCGCCTAAACTGTATTCCGCGTGAGGAAAATGTAAAAACGATGTGGATGATGCCGAATCTGCTATTGCAAAAATTTCCGGGTGCCAATTTTACAGCTACAGCAAAACTTAGCTTCGAAAACAATCCTGATGCAAAAGAATCAGGCACAGGTTTAATCGTATTTGGAGAAGATTATGCTTACATCGCAATAGAACAGGATAAGGATGGAAAATTAAAACTGGTACAGCGCCAGATGAAAAATGCCAGGACTTCTAAAGATATCGAGACCGAAATAACGGCTGTTCCTGTTAATCAAAAAAATGTGTTTTTCCGTGCCAAAGTTGAAATGGTACAAAACATTGAGCCTTATGATGCTAAAGTCACTTTTTATTACAGTATTGACGGCAAAAAATTCAAAGAATTTGGAAAGCCTTTCAAACCAAGCGCAGGACGCTGGGTAGGAGCAAAAATCGGACTTTTTGCAACAGGAACTAAGGCTGTTAATGACAGCAGTTATGCAGATTATGATTGGTTTAGAGTTGAAGAAAATTAAAAAATATGATGCGTAAAATCAAATATTGTATTCTCTCTCTGGTTGTTTGCCATTTGGTTTCATTTGGACAATCAAAGCCAAAGGACAATCCAATTTCACCGATTGAATGGGCTAAAAAAATGGCTGATTCTGATCAAAAAAGGGTTCCGAATCCTGTATTTTTGGACGGAGTGAAATTCCCCAAATGGAATTATACAAACGGATTGGTAACACTTGCCAATCAGAAGCTGTATGATTATACTAAAGAACAAAAGTATTGGGATTATGGGGTTTCTTATGCTGATCAGCTGATTGATCAGAACGGAAAAATATTGGGTGGCTACGCAGTGGAAAAATATAGCCTCGATTTGATAAACTCCGGAAAGATACTTTTTGAAATTTATAAGAAAACAGGTGAGGAGCGCTACAAAATAGCAATGGATACACTCCACAAACAGTTGGAAGGTCATCCGAGAAATTCTGATGGCGGTTATTGGCACAAAAAAAGTTATCCGTGGCAAATGTGGCTGGATGGTGTGTATATGGCAGATCCATTTTCTGCCCAATATGGAGCCGTTTTTAATGTTCCAAAGTCAATTGATGATGCCATTTTACAGGCAGAACTGATTCAAAAACACACTTTTGATCCTAATACGGGTCTGAATTTTCATGGATATGATGAGAAGAAGGCGCAATATTGGGCGAATAAGGAAACAGGGCGTTCTTCTCATATTTGGGGACGCGCTCAGGGCTGGTATTGTATGGCTTTGGTAGATATTTTAGATTATGTTCCGCAGGATCATCCAAAGAGAAAAGAGTTGATCAAAATGCTCCAAAAAGTATTCACAGCTGTCCGCAATGCTCAGGAAAAGGATTCAGGAGTCTGGTGGCAGGTAATGGATCAGCCGGGACGCAAAGGCAATTATCTGGAATCAACCTGCTCGACTATGTTTGTGTATTCATTTGCCAAAGCCTATCGGATGGGATATGTTGGATCCAAGTTTCTAAAATCGGCCAAAATTGGTTTTAACGGAATTCAGAAAGAGTTCATCAAAGAAAATGCAGATGGCACTATCACAATTACACGATGCTGTTCTGTTGCCGGATTAGGAGGCAAAAAACCTACTGATCGTGATGGTTCATTCGAATACTATATTTCGGAACATATTGGCGAAAATGATGCGAAAGCAGTTGGCCCGTTTATTATGGCAGGTATTGAATTGCAAAAGATACTGGATAAGAAATAAGAGTTAAAAAATAAATTATTATGAAAAAAATTAATACGGCTTTCTTGGAGCATTATTTTTAGTTATTTCCTGTAGTAACAAGATTGTTGCTCAAAATACATCTAAAACAAAAAATAAGGAGTTAGAAGTCACTAAGCTTCCTTTCAATATGCCAAAGGTGCAAATTCCAAAGTTTAAAACGGATACTTTGAATATAGTTGATTTTGGAGCCATTCCAGATACTAAGGAGCTTTGTACCAAAGCCATCAACGATGCCATTACCTCATGTTCCAAATCTGGAGGGGGAGTTGTTGTTATCCCTTCTGGAATGTGGACTACAGGGCCGATTTATATGAAAAGCAATGTCAATCTGCATGCTAAAAATGGGGCTTATATTTTGTTTACCAGTGATTTAGATCAATATAAACTTGTTGATACTTATTTTGAAGGGAATAAAGTTATCCGCTGTGAATCTCCGATTATGGGATTTAATTTAGAAAATATTGCCATTACAGGACAGGGAATTTTTGATGGAAATGGTTCCAAATGGAGACCTGTAAAAATGTCAAAAATGGGTGAGGAGCAATGGAAGGATCTTATTAAATCTGGTGGAATTCTATCTAAAGACCATAAAACATGGTATCCTTCAGAAGGTTCTTTTATAGGTAATGAAGAAAAGGATAAACTTCCTCAAACGCGTACAGTTGAAAATATGAAACCTTATAAACATATACTGCGTCCAGTTATGGTAAGCCTTGTTAGTTGTAAAAAACTGCTTTTGGACGGGGTTACTTTTCAGAATTCACCTGCATGGAATGTGAATCCGTTAATGTGTGAAAATGTAACAATAAGCAATCTTACCGTCCGTAATCCTTCGTATTCTCAAAACGGAGATGGTCTTGATATAGAATCCTGCCGAATCGGAACGGTAACCAACTGCAGTTTTGATGTGGGTGATGATGCTATCTGTATAAAATCGGGTAAAGATCAGGAAGGGCGTGAACGCGGAAAGCCAACGGAGCTGTTTGTAATCACAAATTGTGTGGTTTATCATGGTCATGGAGGATTTGTAATTGGGAGTGAAATGTCAGGAGGAGTTCGAAACCTATTTGTCAAGAATCTCACATTCATCGGCACGGATAGTGGATTGCGTTTTAAGTCGGTTCGAGGCAGAGGCGGGGTAGTAGAAAATATTTGGATGGAAGACATTAGAATGAGGGATATACCTGGTGGTGCAATAAACTTTAATCTGTACTACTTTGTTAAGGGAGCAGTTGAAGATCCGGTTACTGGTGAAATGATTGCAAAAAAAGAAGCTGTATCTGTAGAAACTCCTGCATTCAAAAATATGTATTTCAAGAATATTTATGTTGATGGAGCTAAGCAAGCATTGAAAATTATGGGTATCCCGGAAATGCCTGTTGATAACTTACAATTCAAAAACATGATTATTCGATCAGATGTTGGTATTCAAATGAATTATGCCAGTAAAATTGATTTTGAGAATGTTGATATAAGACTTGACAAGCCGGGTATTGCAGCAAGTTTTTCAAACACTCAAAATATAACTGTCGGAACTTTTAAAGCTACCGGAGAGAATCAATTGTTTTGGGTAGGAGGCACTTCTACAAAAGAAATATCATTGAAGAAAAATGGTAAGAAAATGGCTTTTGATCAAGATGTAAAAGTGCTTGAATCAATTAAAGACGAGGTAAAACTAATTGAATAATAAGTTCTTAGCCCTTAGTGATTAGTTCTAAAGCGTAGGATTATAAAAATATTAAAAAGATCATTCGAGTGTTTTCTGTAATCGATATAGAAAAAAAATGTATCGGGAACCGTTTTGATAGTTTACTGTTCCCGACACAATCCCGCTTTTGGGCGGGATTACTCGAACTGATAATAACTGTATGATCAAAAAAGAATTTAGATCTCACGAATAAAATCACGAATAAACCACTCTCTGAAAATCAAAATTTTGGGGCAGGTAAAAAAGTTATATCTAAAAAGGGTAATAAACAATATGAATACAATACAATCTACTTTTTTTAAATCACTGGCAATCGCTTTAGTGTTCTTTTCTTCTGTAAAAGGACAGTCTGTTGAACCAAACTGGCTGCAGACCAAATGGAAGGCAGAATGGATTAAGGTTCCGGAGTCAAGCAATTCAGGCTACGGTGTGTATTTATTTCGTAAAAGTATTGAATTGAAATCAGCTTCTAAAAGCTTTCCTGTACACGTTTCGGCAGATAACAGATATAAATTGTATGTAAACGAAAAACTGGTATCGCTTGGACCTGCAAGAGGAGATTTATTGCATTGGAATTTTGAAACAGTTGATTTAGCACCTTACTTAAATATCGGAAAAAATGTAATAGCCGCTCAGGTCTGGAATGAAGGAAAGTTTAAGGCTGAGGCTCATATTTCTTCGCAAACTGGTTTTGTACTTCAGGGCGGATCAGAAGAAGCACAGGTTTTGAATACCGATAACAGCTGGTTTTGCATTGAAGACAAAGGCTATAGTCCTCTTGAAGTTAAACTCCCGGAATATTATATTGCCGGTCCCGGTGATTATGTAGACAGGAATAAAAGCATAACAGGCTGGCAAAAAGTTCAATTTGAGGATAAAAACTGGACAAACGCCAAAGTGATTGGTCCTGCATATCCCAAATACAAACAAGGCTATGGCGGTCCAAATGGCTGGATGCTGGTTCCGTCGTCAATTCCGCAAATGGAATTAAAAGAACAGCGACTAAAGGTTTTGCGAAAAGCCGAAGGCGTTACAGTAGCTTCCACTTTTCCATTGACTAAAACGCAGCTAACTATTCCTGCCCATACTCAGGCAACACTTTTAGTAGATCAGACTTTTTTGACCAATGCTTTCCCTGTTTTAATTTTTAGCGGCGGCGCAAATGCTTCGATATCGATGGAATTTGCAGAGTCTCTATACGTTTCCGGCAAAAATAAAGGAAACCGTAATGACATAGAAGGTAAAAGTTTTAGAGGAAAAAAAGACGTTGTAATTTCGGATGGAAGTACTAATCAGGAGTTCACAACACTTTCATGGAGGACGTTTCGTTACATTGAGCTAAAAATTGCAACAAAAGACAGTCCGCTTGTATTAGAAGACTTGTATGGAATTTTCACGGCATATCCTTTCGAATTAAAAGCAAAACTTATTACGGATGTAACCGAATTAAATGAAATATTTGACATTGGCTGGAGAACAGCACGTCTTTGCGCAGTGGAAACCTATATGGATACGCCATATTACGAGCAATTGCAGTACATAGGAGATACACGCATTCAGGGATTAGTTTCCCTGTACAACAGCGGTGACGATCGATTACTGAAAAATGCGATGAATCTGATTGATTATTCAAGACAGCCGGAAGGCATTACCCTGAGCCGTTATCCAACCACTAATCCGCAATATATTACTCCGTTTTCACTGCTTTACATAGCTATGCTGCATGATTATATGATGTACGGGAAAGATGT
>Ga0247805_1001709_pt1 | contig 10441 bp, 10 predicted proteins | sample UWRJL044104R1_FD_180930 | JGI IMG/M metagenome (GOLD analysis project Ga0247805, IMG submission 180930) | Plant litter microbial communities from Arlington Agricultural Research Station in Wisconsin, United States - UWRJ-L044-104R-1 | ecosystem: Environmental > Terrestrial > Plant litter >...
CGGAGCGTTACGGAAACAACATGATCAACGATTTCAACAACGGCACCGTGGCCTGGACAGATTGGAATATCTTGCTCGATGAAAAAGGCGGCCCAAACCATGTTAAGAATTTTTGTTTCGCCCCAATCCACGGGGATTTAACCACCGGAAAACTGATTTATACGCCGTCGTATTATTACATCGGGCATTTTTCAAAATACATCCGCCCGGAAGCAAAAAGAGTCGCAACATCAGCGAGCAGAAGCCAGTTGCAAAGTACTTCTTTCTTAAATAAAGACGGCAAGATGGTGACGGTTGTGATGAACCAAAGCGACGGCGAACTCAAATATAATCTGATTGTTGATGATGCCGAAACGGTTCTTACAATTCCGGCGCATGCGATGCAAACGTTGGTTTATTAATTTAAATTTGATTACCTACAATACTTCCGGATCAATTCCTGCGAACGGTTGAGTCCCATTTGAAACGATTTTTTAAGATCCGAACAAAAGTCGCCTTTGATTTTGTAGTTGATCAAATAAATCGCCCGGTTGTAATACAGTTCAGGATCGCCGGGCTCTATGGAAATGGCAAGATTAAAGTCATCCAGCGCATCTTTTCTGTTCAGAACGGCTTTTGACAAGGCTCGGTTCAAAGCAGCTTCATAGAATGTCGGATTGATGGTGAGCGCTTCACTAAAATCAGAAATGGCTTGTTCATGCAAACGTTGTCGTTGCAGGGCAATTCCCCGGTTTTCATAAGCATTAAAATGTTTCGGATTGATTTTTATGCATTCGGAATAATCTGCAATAGCGCCAATAAAATCATCAAGTTTTGATTTCATAAAAGCGCGGTTGAAATAGGCTTTCGCCGAATGGGCATTTAGCATGATACAAATGGTATAATCATCGGCAGCACCTTTAAAGTCATTAATTTTGTCCTTCAGCATGCCGCGGCTGTAATAATAGTCAAACTCTTCGGGCTGCATTTTAATAGCCAGATCATAATCTGCCAACGCATTTTTATAATCCCCGACATTGTAGCACATAAACCCGCGAGAATAATAATTTTCTGCACTTGGCTCAGTGGCAATGATCGATGTCATTTCTTTGATTTTCTCTTTCGTTTCAGCAATGTCCTCAGGTTTGGATTGGGCGAAAGAAAGAAAAGAAAATAATAAACTCAAACCTAAAAAATATTGTTTCATAAGCTGTATTTATTAAGAAAGCCCGCAATCAAGCAGGCTTTCAAAATTATTAATTGTTAATTATCAATTTTTTTCAAATGGCTCTACCAGCTTCCACCGGCACCGCCACCGCTAAATCCGCCGCCACCAAAGCCACCGCCAAATCCGCCGCCGCCGAAACCGCCGCCTCCGGAACTTCCACCACCGCCAAATCCGCCACGACCCAAGCTGCTTAGGATGATCATTTCACCAAGTCCGAAACCGCCGCCGCCGTTATTGCCGGAATTTCCGCCGCCTTTTCGTTTGGAGATGATGATCAGGATGATGATGAAAATGATGATGAAAAACGGGATCGGGCTGCCGCTTTTTTCTTTCTTGCGTTCGCCTTTGTATTTGCCTTTGAGTACATCAAAAATCGCATCGGCACCTTTGTCAAGCCCGTTATAGTAACTTCCGGCTTTGAATTCGGGAATGATGATGTTTCGTGTGAGTTCACCTGTAATTCCGGCAGTCATTCTGTCTTCGACGCCATAACCCGGCGAAATCCAGATTTTTCTTTCGGCTTTAGCCAATACGATAAAAACACCGTTGTCGTTTTGCGCGCTTCCTCCAACGCCCCATTCCTGTCCCCATTTTGGTGTTAGAAGTCCGATGTCTTCGCCTTGCAGCGATTCAATCGTAACAATGACAATTTGCGTCGAGGTCGAATCGGAATACCGGATCAGCTTTTGTTCAAGCGCTGATTTTTCAGATGGCGAAAGCATGTTCGCGTAATCGTAAAGGCTTGTCTGAAAATCCGGTTTTTTCGGGATCGTGAATTGTGCGAAACCGATTTGCGTTACAAATAACAGCAAGATCAGCTTTGCAAAAAATTTATTAGTGTGTAAAAGCATCAGCTTCGTGATATTTCATTAGATAATTCGTCTGAATCGCCTGCTTCCCAGGGGAAATATTGCTGCAGTTGGTCGCCGGCACTTTTGATTCCGTCAATCAAACCCTGCTTGAAATTTCCTTGTTTGAATTGTGCTGCCATCGCTTCTTTGGTACAATCCCAAAAATCGTTAGAAACGACATCGTTAATGCCTTTATCGCCGCAAATGACAAAATTCTTGTCTTCCACAGCCAGGTAAATCAGCACGCCGTTCTGCAATTTGGTATTGTCCATTTTGAGCAAATGAAAAACTTCCAGCGCGCGGTCAAACGCATCGCCGGAAGTTGTTTTTTCAATGTGTACACGGATTTCGCCTGAAGTTTCCATTTCAGCCACGCGGATCGCTTCCACGATTTCCTGCTCTTCGGCAGTCGTTAAGAAATCTTCGACTTTTGACATGTTTAGAATTTTACTTCTACAGGTTTGTCAGCGCCTTCAACCGATTTGAAGAACGGTTTTTCAGGATAGCTGCCCAGGAACCATTTTTGCGGAACTGCCAAAACATAACCGTTGTAAGCCTGAACCGATTCGTTGAATCTTGTTCTTGCCGTTAAGATCTGGTTTTCGGTGCTTGCGAGTTCGTCCTGCAATTTCAGGAAATTCTGGTTGGCTTTCAATTCCGGATATTGCTCTACGGTTACCAATAATCGTGATAAAGTAGAAGATACGCCAGATTGTGCCTGTTGAAATTGAGCCAGTTGTTCCGGAGTAATGTTTGATGGATCAACCGTTACAGAAGTTGCTTTTGCACGCGCTTCGATCACTGCGGTTAACGTTCCTTTTTCAAAATCGGCAGCACCTTTTACGGTGTTGACCAAGTTTCCGATCAGGTCATTCCTTCTTTGGTACGATGCGTCAACATTTCCCCATTCTTTTCCTACCGCCTGGCTAAAACCCAAGGCTTTGTTCTGAATGCCCATCGCCCAAAAAATAACGATTACAACGATGGCTCCAATAATAATCCAAGGCAAAAATTTTCTCATGATGTTTAGTTTTAATTGATTTGTTAGATTTATTTTCAACGGCGCGCTTGTAGCACAAATCCTGCCAAATTTTACAATTCGTTTTTAATGCTCGTCAGTTGCGCTTTAATGGTTTCGAGTTTGCTGATGATCTCAAATTTATCGAGTGTTTTTTTCTGGCCTTCTTTCAGATGTGTTTTTGCACCTTCCAATGTAAAGCCGCGTTCTTTAACCAGATGGTAGATCAGTTTGAGGTTTTTGACATCTTCAGGCGTGAACATCCGGTTGCCTTTGGCGTTTTTCTTTGGTTTCAGAATGTCAAATTCCTTGTCCCAAAAACGGATCAGCGACGCATTCACGTCAAAAGCTTTGGCTACTTCGCCAATGCTGTAATATCTTTTGTCAGGTGATAATTCTATATGCATCAGTCAAGTGATTGGTTTTCCTGGTTGGCTAATCTGGCAATCGCTACATATTCTGCAGCCGAAATGTTGCCGTAATAAAAATTCAGCGGGTTTACGACCTCGCCGTTTTTGTGTACTTCGTAATGGCAGTGTGGCGCTTCCGAACGGCCGGTGCTGCCTACATATCCAATCACGTCGCCGCGTTTGACCCGCTGTCCGGCGCGCACATTGTACTTGCTTAAATGCCCGTAAAGCGTTTCATATCCAAAGCCGTGGCGAATGACAATATGGTTTCCGTAACCCGAAGCCGTATTGTCGGCACGATCGACCACGCCGTCGCCTGTAGCGTAAATCGGCGTTCCCGATTTGGCCGAAAAATCCATTCCGGCATGAAATTTCCGCACTTTTGTAAACGGATCGGTTCGATATCCAAAACCCGAAGCCATTGCTTTCAGATTCTCATTCCGTACGGGCTGAATCGCCGGAATTGCTGCCAGCAGATTGTTTTTCTCTTTGGCTAATTTAAGGATTTCATCGAGAGATTTGCTCTGAATCACCAATTCTTTTGAAATGACATCGACGCGTTTTGACGTATTGATCACCAACTCCGAATTGTCAAAACCTTCCAGTTCTTTGTATCGGTTCACACCCCCAAATCCGGCTTTTCGCTGTTCATCCGGAATCCCGGACGTATTAAAATACACGCGGTATAAATTGTTATCGCGTTCCTCCACATTTTCCAAAACTTCGTCGATCTGATCCATTTTCTTATTCAAAATCGCATACCGGATCTTAAAATTCTCGATCTCACGCGCCTGCAAACGATCTTTTGGGGTTTCAAAAAAAGGAGTGTTCAGCAAGATCAGAAAACTCAGCACGCCAAACAATGCCGCCGCCAGTACAAACAGCGCAGCATAGCCAAATTTGGTCGCTTTTTTCGTTTTGATTTTACGATACGCTAGATTTTCGGCATCGTAATAATATTTTACCTTCTTCATATTTTAAAAAATCCTATTTTTGCACGTGAAAAAACAGGTTTCCCGACATTTAAAACGTTAGTCGAACAAATTTACTAAATAGTTTCACTTGTTTACCCGATTTTTTACAATAAAGCCATTTTAATAATTTGGGGCCAGTTGCCGGCTATCCGTTGCAAGTTCTCGCCTGAAACGCTTTTTTTACATCCGTCGCCAGGAGCTTCCGTTGGTCGCTCTGCCAGCGCAGCAAAAAATAGCTTTTCAGCCTTCGAAGCTTTCCACTGCTATCCGCGGCCAAACCCAGAAAATATAAGATTTACGATACAAGATTTACGATTTTCGCATCGTTAAACATACAAGAAACCTATGAAATCACAGGAAATCCGCAAGCAGTTTCTCGAATTTTTCCAAAGCAAAGGCCATTTGATCGTGCCATCCGCGCCTATCGTTCTCAAAGACGATCCGACCTTGATGTTCAACAACTCCGGAATGGCGCAATTCAAGGAGTATTTCCTTGGCAACGGCACGCCAAAAAGCAAGCGAATCGCCGATACCCAAAAATGCCTTCGCGTATCGGGAAAACACAACGACCTAGAAGAAGTTGGGATTGATACGTACCACCATACGATGTTCGAAATGCTGGGAAACTGGAGCTTTGGCGATTACTTCAAAAAAGAAGCGATTAACTGGGCCTGGGAATTGTTGACCGAAGTCTATAAAATCGATAAAGACATTTTATACGTGACCGTTTTTGAAGGCAGCGAGGAAGAAAACGTGCCTTTCGACCAGGAAGCGTTCGACATCTGGAAGACCTTAATTTCCGAAGACCGCATTTTGCTCGGAAATAAAAAGGACAATTTCTGGGAAATGGGCGATCAGGGTCCGTGTGGGCCATGTTCGGAAATTCACGTCGACATTCGTTCGGCTGAAGAAAAAGCAAAAGTTTCGGGACGCGATCTGGTCAACAACGACCATCCGCATGTTGTGGAAATCTGGAACAACGTCTTTATGGAATTCAACCGCAAAGCCGACGGTTCGCTTGAAAAATTACCGGCGCAGCACGTTGATACCGGGATGGGATTTGAGCGTTTGTGCATGGTTTTGCAAGGTGTTCAATCCAATTACGATACAGATGTATTTTCGCCACTGATCGAAAAAATCGAAAAAATCACCGGGGCAAAATATACGATCAAAGCAAAAGACGACGAAGAAGAAAAAATAAACATCGCGATCCGCGTCATTGCCGACCACGTTCGTGCCGTAGCTTTTGCGATCGCCGACGGGCAATTGCCGTCAAATACCGGTGCAGGTTACGTAATTCGCAGGATTTTGCGCCGCGCGATCCGTTACGGATTTACATTTTTGAATACGAAAGAACCGTTTATTTACCAATTGGCTCAGGTTTTAGCAGACCAAATGGGCGATTCGTTTCCTGAAATCCGTTCGCAGCAACATTTGGTGCAAAACGTGATCCGTGAAGAAGAAGCTTCCTTCTTAAGAACATTAGACCAAGGTTTGCAATTGCTCGAAAACGTCATTTCTGACACTACAGAAAAAACCGTTTCCGGCCAGAAAGCATTTGAATTGTATGATACTTTCGGGTTTCCGATCGATTTGACTGCGCTGATTTTGCGTGAAAGGAATTACGAACTCGACGAAGCCGGTTTCGACAAAGCCATGTTCGAACAAAAAACGCGTTCGCGCGCCGCTTCGGAAGTTTCTACAGACGACTGGACGATTTTGGTTCCGGGAAATACCGAAACATTCGTCGGTTACGATCTATTGGTCAACGAAGTAAAAATCACGCGTTATCGAAGCATCGATTCTAAAAAAGACGGAAGATTATACCAGATCGTACTTGATCATACGCCATTTTATCCTGAAGGTGGCGGACAGGTTGGCGACAAAGGAACGTTATCCAACGAAAAAGAAACGATCGAAATCATCGATACCAAAAAAGAAAACAATTTGATTTTGCATTTGTCGAAAAAAATTCCAGAAGATGTGAATGCGGCATTTATTGCAAAGGTTGATAAAAAATTACGACAAGATTCGGCGAGCAATCACTCCGCGACACATTTGATGCACTTGGCTTTGCGCAGCATTTTGGGAACACATGTTGAACAAAAAGGGTCGTTGGTGAATCCGAATTATTTGCGTTTCGATTTTTCACATTTTGCAAAAGTGACCGATGAGCAATTGAAACAGGTGGAAGATTTTGTCAATGCCAGAATTCAGGAGCAATTGCCTTTGGAAGAACGCAGGAATATTCCTTTTCAGCAAGCCGTTGACGAAGGTGCGATGGCGTTGTTTGGCGAAAAATATGGCGATTCGGTCAGGGCGATCAAATTTGGAAACAGCGTTGAACTGTGTGGCGGAATTCACGTAAAGAACACAGCTGACATCTGGCATTTTAAAATCATCAGCGAAGGCGCAGTCGCTGCAGGAATCCGAAGAATTGAAGCAATTACGTCAGATGCTGTCAAACAATATTATTCCGATCAGGAAAAAGCGTTGGGCGAAATCAAAACGATTCTGAAAAACCCGCAGGATTCGATTAAAGCAGTCATTTCATTACAGGATGAAAACGCGAAACTCAAAAAACAATTGGAAGTCTTGCTGAAAGACAAAGCGAAGAATTTAAAGGGCGAACTCGCATCACAGCTTGAAGACATCGATGGTGTACAATTTTTAGCGACTCAGGTCGATTTGAATGCGGAAGGCGCGAAAGATTTGGCATATGAACTCGGAAATCTCGGTAAAAACCTGTTTCTTGTATTGGCTACAGCCGAAAACGAAAAGCCGATGTTAACCGTTTTTATTTCAAAAGAACTTGCTTCCGAAAGAAATTTAAACGCGGCGCAAATCGTTCGCGAACTCGGAAAACACATCCAGGGCGGCGGTGGCGGTCAGCCGTTTTTTGCCACTGCAGGAGGAAAGGATATGCTCGGGATTCCGCAGGCTTTGGAAGCTGCAGCAGGTTTTATAAAATAAGATAGCATAAATTAAAACCGGTATTGTCATCATACCGGTTTTTTTATCATATTTGTTAAAAATTATCCTATGATAAAAAAGCTACTCTTCGGAATTACAGCATTGCTGGTTTTATTTTCCTGTTCAAGTGATGACAATGGCAATACGGAAACTTTAAATACCAATGGGACGAAATTGGTTAGGGGCATGTCTGTCCTAAACAGCGGCAGGACCTTTACGTCGCGCTATGTTTATGACGGCAATCATCTGATAAAAACGATCCAGGACGATGTTACCAATGTTTTTATATATGAAGGCGAGCGGATTGTTAAAATAGAAAATTTTACCAATGGAAATATACTGTCTTCCACAACTGTTTTCGACTACAATGCAGAGGGAAAACTCACAAAATCGTCAAGCACTTCGTTATCCGCCGATCCCATTTACTATCTGTATACTTATAATTCAGACGAATCGGTTACTGTCGTGAAGTATTTTGGCGGACTGCTTCCGGAACACATTAAAAATACAGGGCGGTTGTATTTTGAAAATGGCGAACTCATCAAGAAAGTCATGAGCTCGGTTGGCAATCCAACAATTACGTATCATTACATTTATGATGATAAAAACAATCCGCGCAGCAACAATCCGGGTTATTATGAAGTCTTTAAATATTCTGACTGGGGCGAAGCAGCGATAGGAAATCAGCATAATTTACTGAGTTTATCCAGCGACAGTAACAGTTATGCTTACCATTACCAATATGAATACAATTCGTATGGTTATCCGATGCGAGAAACGAGAATGGATTCCAATGGCAATTTGATGGACGGTGTGAATACGTATTACTACGAATAAACTAAGGCTATGTTTTTTTTTCGAAGTGTGATGTTTTGTGCTTAAAAAGTTTTTTTAACAAAAAATTATAACTTTATTTACGGCAACAAAACTCAAAAACATTAATTTCCTTTTTAAGCTTGGCCCTGGTTTTAGCTTCTTGTTCAAGTGATGACAGTGCAACTCCAACAACCGAAGAGATCCTCGTCGACGATCAAGTAAATCTAGTGCTGGTCAAAAAAATTATCGAAACCACTCCTGATAATGAGATTATTAAGTCTTTATTGACTTACAATGAAAACAGACTCGTTAAATCAGTAAGCGACGATGATACCTCTGAAAAATTCACCTATACCGGAGATTTAATTACCAAGATAGAATATTTTGAAGGCGCTGTGGTGACACAAACCGATACTTATGCTTACAATGCCGATGGAAAGCTGGCTACCCACATAAGGTCTGAACCATCCGAGCCGGAATCGAGAGAAACCTACGTATACAACGCCGACGGCACCATCACGGCAACGATGTCAAGTGGTGGCGTGGTGTCTGCAACTGCAAAAATCATCTTCGAAAACGGCGAAGTAAAGCGTATTGAGAGAGGCGCTGTAATCACACACAGTTTCACCTATGACAACAGAAATAACCCAACCAAAGAGGTGTTGGGATTGGATAAAATTTCTTATTCGGCTAACGGTTCTGACGGAATCCTGCACAATGTCGTGAAAGACGAAATGCCAGGAAACCTGTTTGTGGTTTCTTTCGAATACAATGGGTCGAATTATCCGACGAAAGCAACAGAAACTTACAATACCGACGTCACCAAATACCAGTATTTCTACGAATAAGCGTCCCTGAAATAACGAATAAAGTGTAAGTTTGTAAAAACTAACTTCCGATGCAGTTCAGAACCCAGATACCCATTTTTAAAAGTGATTTTCCAATAAATTACGACTCAAAAATGGTGTCTCTGGGTTCTTGCTTTGCAGCCAACATGGCCGAAAAGTTCGATTATTTCAAATTTCAGAATGCCGTCAACCCGTTTGGGATTTTATTCCATCCGAGAGCTATCGAAAAATTTGCCGGCTTTGCAGCCAATGGGAAAGAATTTACAGCAAGCGATGTTTTTTTTCACAACGAACGCTGGCATTGCTTTGATGCGCATTCCGATCTGAGCGATCCGGAACCCAAACGGCTGCTGCAAAATCTCAACAATAAAGTTTCTGAAACGGCCGGGCAGCTTTCTGTTGCGTCACATGCGATCATTACTTTTGGAACGGCATGGGTATACCGCAATATAAAATCTGACGAAATCGTTGCAAATTGCCATAAAATTCCACAGAGTCAGTTTAAAAAGGAATTGCTTTCCGTTGAAACGATTAAAAAAAGTATACAAAATACCATCGAACTCCTGTTGCAAGTCAATCCAGCGCTACAAATCATCTTTACGATTTCGCCTGTTCGCCACATTAAAGATGGCTTTATCGAAAACCAATGGAGCAAATCAAATTTGATTTCAGCGTTGCAGGAAGTTGTCCGTCAAAATGCGGAAAGCGCACATTATTTTCCGTCGTATGAAATCATGATGGATGAATTGCGCGATTATCGTTTTTATGCCGAAGACATGATCCACCCGAACCAAACGGCGATCGATTACATTTGGAAACGTTTTGCGGAAACCTGGATTCCTGAAACTGAGATCCTAGTGATGAATCAGATTGAAAGCATTCAGAAATCCCTGCGGCACCAGCCTTTCAATCCAAATTCTGAAAGCCATCGGTTATTTCTATCCAAATTAAACCAACAGATTTTACTGCTCCAAGCCCAGTTCCCACACATCCAATTTTAAAAAATACGTATTTTATCGTATTGTAAGCGTTTGCCAATTGCCGCAGATTTGCATTGTAATAACAACTAAAACAATCAAATCATGAAAACAATTACAAACTTTGCAAAGTTCGGCATTTTATCAATCGCACTTTTTTTAGCTTCATGCAGCGGCGATGAAGATGCTACACCTGTAGCACCAAGTTCTAACGTACCAGCAACAGGTTCTTACATTACTGCGAAAGTAGACGGAAACGACTTTAGCTCTATTATTTTTGGGGTTACTTCGGCATCTGCTTCAAGGGTGATATCTGGTGATGTGACTTTAATCACCGTTTTGGGCGCAAATCTAAGCGCAGATTCTG
>Ga0247805_1001715_pt1 | contig 10421 bp, 8 predicted proteins | sample UWRJL044104R1_FD_180930 | JGI IMG/M metagenome (GOLD analysis project Ga0247805, IMG submission 180930) | Plant litter microbial communities from Arlington Agricultural Research Station in Wisconsin, United States - UWRJ-L044-104R-1 | ecosystem: Environmental > Terrestrial > Plant litter >...
CTGATCCTCTTCGTCGGACGCATCACGAACGAGAAGCAGCTCGAGAAGCTGATCCGCGCATTCGTGCTGCTCGACCCCGCGCTCAACGCCCGCCTCGAACTGGTGGGCGGCGGCGAGCAGGAGAACAGCCTCAAGGCGCTGGCCTCGCAGCTCGGCGTGCGCGACCGTGTGACCTTCACCGGATACGTCGACGAGGAGTACCTGCGCAACGCGCTCACGCGGGCCACCGTCTTCGCGATGCCGTCGATCGCCGAGCTGCAGAGCATCGCCACCATGGAGGCCATGGCCTCCGGCCTCCCGGTGGTCGCCGCGAACGCGATGGCCCTGCCGCACCTCGTGCACGACCAGGAGAACGGCTTCCTGTTCGAGCCCGGCAACGTGGAGGAGTTCGCCGCCCGGCTGACCGACGTGCTCACGATGCCCGAGGAGCGCCTGCAGGAGTTCAAGCGCGAGAGCCTGCGCATCGTGGCCGCCCACGACATCCAGCGCACCCTCACGATCTTCGAGGCCATCTACCGCGGTGAGCCGATCCCCGACCTGCCCGTCGCGGTGCCGGAGAACAAGCCGGCCCCGTAGCCGCTCTCGGGACGGGCGGCCGTCGCTCGGCCGGAGTTCGGGGCGCCGTCGCGTGCCCGGCCGGAGTCTCGGGCTCGCCGCCGCCTCATTCTCCGGTCGGTGAGCGGATGCCGCGGCGGCGCGGAGGGGAAACTGCGCTCGACCGACAATTCGTCCTCCCTCATCCGCTCGTTCGACAGAATCTCCTTCCTCGCGTCCCGGTGGCGCCTGCCTGAGGGTCCCGCGCGAGCCTGTATCGTAGGTCTCCGGTGGCCTCGTGCCGCCGGTGCCCGTTCCGGTGACCGGGGCGAGCGCGGGGTGGTAGCTCAGCTGGTTAGAGCAGCGGACTCATAATCCGTCGGTCACGGGTTCAAGTCCCGTCCGCCCTACCGAGTTCCTGTGATCTTCTGAGAGTGCGTCGCTTCGGCTCGGTTTGTCTCGGCTGTGTTCGGGCGGTCCAGGGCTGTCGTGTGTCAGCTGGCCTCCGCAGGAGCCGGGAAGTCGCACTCACCGTCTCAGCGTGCTCGAGAAAGTCAGAGCCCGGTGAACGGACGCGACAGCGCTCGAGCCTTCTCCGACCGCGGCAGCGACACGCTTCATCGAACCGTGCCTCACATCGCCCACAGCGAATACCAGAGGCACACTGGATTCGAAGGGCAGCGGCGATCGTCCGTGAGTCTCGTGGGCATGCGCGACGGCCGCGGGCGAGACGTCCGGGCCTGTCACCACGAATCCCTGCTCGTCCGTCTCGACGGTGGGCACCCACTCTGTCGAGGGCTCGGCGCCGATGAAGCAGAAGAGCCCGCGGCTGGCGAGCACCTGGCCCGTCGAGAGGGTCACAGTCTCCAACTCTGACTCGCCTCCTACTGCAACGACCTCCGTGTCCACGTGCACCTCGATATTCGGATCGTCGTCGATCCGGTCGAGCAGATACGACGACATGCTGTCGGCCAGACTGCTGCCGCGGACGACGAGATGAACCTGACAGGCGTGGGCCGCCAGATAGAGGGCTGCTTGACCCGCGGAATTCGCTCCGCCGATGACGACCACTCGTGAACCCTCCACCTCCTTCGTCTCGAGCGGTGTTGCGGCGTAGAAGATGCCGGCGCCTTCGAACTGCGCCCAACGGTCGAGCGGGAGCGTTCGGTAGGTCACGCCGGTGGCGATGATGACCGACCGCGCGTGCACTTCGGCGCCCTCGGTCAGCGGCAACACGATCCGGTTGCGCTCGACCCTGAGAGACGTGATCTCGCAGGGGGCGAAGATCCGGACGCCGAACTTGATGGCTTGGAGCTGGGCCAACCCGGTGAGCTCGTCACCGCTCACGCCGAAGGGGAATCCGAGATAGTTCTCGATTCGACTCGTTGTGGCTGCCTGGCCGCCAGGTGCGACGCGGTCGAGAAGTACCGTGGTCAGCCCCTCCGACGCACCGTAGATAGCTGCGGCCAGTCCCGACGGTCCTGCGCCGACAACCGCGAGATCGACGGTCGAGTCCTCGGCTTCGGCGTACGACAGGCCGATCTTCTGCGAGAGCGTGCCGGGCGTCGCATTGAGGAGGGGCTCTCCTTGAACCAGTGCGACCGGAAAGTCGTGGTGATCGAGGCCTAGCTTCTCGATCTCCGGATCCGTCTCGGACCAGGAATGCGCCAGTTGGAAGCGATGAGCGAAGGTTCGGAGAGAGAGGACGCCTCGAGAGTCTGCGGGACCCACAATCTTGATTGTCAGTTCGGCAGGGCCGTGAGCCAGCCGTTGTCGTCGTGTCCAGAAAGTGCGGAGAAGCAGTTCGGCGAGCTCGTCGTCATCCCGCATCAGCCTGCGCAACGATGCGGTGTCGATGCGCAGCATGCGGCCGGGCAGACGAACGCGCGCTGTGAGGAATGCCCGCTGCCCGCTGAGCGCGCCCAACTCTCCCACGAAGGTCCGGGGTCCGTAATCGGCGACTGCCGCCTCTTCCAGCCATTCGGTGCGCGGGCGGACAACACTGACCGCGCCGCTGTCCACCAGGACCACCGGATACCACTGCTGGCCCGCTTCGAACAGTACGTCGCCGACCGCGCGGTCGACGGGGTCGCCGTACTCTTCGAGGCGCAGCCACTGCGCCTCGGTCAGCGCAGGGGCGATGCTTCCGCTGAGGTCCGTCGGAGCGCCTGCCCGGGGTGCATGCTCCTCCGAGACGGGTTCTGCAGGCGCTTCCGACATGCCTCACACCTCTTTCGTGCTGGCGAGGAGTGCTGGTAGGTCCGGCGTTCGATGGGTGTCGAGGGCGGGCGCGGCATCCGCCCTGTCGATTGCGGCGGAGATGACCTCCGCGACGATGGACGACCCCGTCATCCTGTGCAGCAGCTGGCGCGACGACTCGGTCAGGCTGCCGCGATTCGATGCGTCGATGGTGATCTCTCGCACGGTCTCGCGTTTTCCTGGCGACAGTTCGCCGACGATCCGCCCGGCCTCGGCGAGCAGCTTCCAATCCATGGTTCTACACCTCGGGGATGGGCACGATTCCCTGAGTGCTTCGCGGGAACGTCGCCAGAGTCTCGATGGGAATGTTGAGGTGCGCAGAGACGAGCTGCGGAGGCAGGTGGGCGAGCCAGTTCGCCAGCGATACCTCCTCGTAGTGGTCGCTGCGGAACGTCTCGATGTAGATGAGAACCTCATCGCCGGTGTTCTCGATGTAGTGGCCGTAGTTGCGGCGGACGACACCGATGTCGCCGGCCTTGAAGTCCGTCGTATTCGCATGCGGTCCGGTGTTGAACACCGTCATCCGCCCCTGGCCCTGCAGGAAGTACTGCCATTCGTCGGCGTTCGGGTGCCAGTGCAACTCGCGCATCGATCCGGGGTTGATGGTGGTGAGGGCGGCGGCCACCGTCTTCGACGCCGGGAAGTTCGTACTGTCGGCGATCTGGATCCTTCCACCGCTGTTCTCGTGCACCGGGGTGGACCGCGACAGTCGGAAGATCACTGCGTCGTCCGCGCCCCATTCGACGTTCGCCGCCGTCTGGTCGGCTTCCAGCTCACCGGGAACATCGCCGGGGAAGATCCAGAGGTTGTGGAGCGGGATGTCCTTGAAGACCTCCTGGGCGACGCCGAAGTTCTTCGCGAGCACTTCCGGCGGGGTGTGCGCGAACCAGTCGGTGAGCAGCAGCGTGTTGCTCTCCGACTGGGCGCCGTCGTCGAATGCGAGGACGAACTCCGCACCGTCGGGTCCGAGGCCTTGAAGCGAGTGAGGCAGACCTGCGGGGAAGTACCAGAGGTCGCCCGCCTCGACGTCCTGCACGCTCGGCAGTCCTGTGCGGCCGAGTGTTGTGATACGGCACTTGCCGCGGGTCATGACCGCCCACTCGGCGGTCTGGTGCCAGTGGAGCTCGCGGATTCCGCCAGCCTCGAGGTACATGTTGACTCCGCTGATCTCGTCGGAGATGGCGAAATCGGCCTGGGTGACCTCGCGGGCCCATCCGCCGTCCTGCACGCGGCGCGGCGAAATGTTGAAGGAGGACCAGAAGAAGGCCTGCGTGCTGATGTCCGTGGCGGGGGAGTCGATCTGGTTCGGGAACTGCCCCTCGATGATGAGGTTCTGCGGTCCCGTCATCGTGGTGCTCGCCGGGTTGTCGACCGTGTTCACGATGCCCTCGCCCGGCAGGTCGGGGTTTCCGAACGTTGCCGGCTCGTGGTGCGGGGCAGTGGGTTCGTCGGCGTCCGTGTGCATTTCTTTCTCCTTCGTAGATGACAGATTCAGCGCACCACCTCAGCACGGGGCCTCGCTTGAGCCATTTGACTCAAAGGCTCGTTCGGTGTGTGAAAGCGGTTGGAGTGAGCAGGTCGAGTCGTTTGACGCATACCCCGAATCGCTGTCTCCTCGGAAGGTGAAGACATGACCGATCACGCCACCGCAAGCGCGTACTCACGACTGCCCGACAGACTGGCGCGGTTGGCCATCGTTCTCGCCTTCGCCGCGGGCGCTACCGACGCGTTCGCGTTCCTTCAGCTCTCCGGTGTCTTCACCGCCAACATGACCGGCAACCTCGTGCTCGCCGGGCTGACCGAGCGAACGGGCTACGCCAACTCGATCGGCGGGATCATCGTCGCGATCCTTGTATTCGTCGCCATCCTCTACGCCGCGTTCCGCTGGACGCCAGCAGGGAGCACGCATCTGCGCCTCGTGGGCGTCCTCGCGGCCGCACTGGTCGCCCAGAGCGCGGTACTGGTGGGATGGGTGCTTCTGCCTGATACAAAAGGCACCGTGACGATCGCGATACTCATCGGTCTGTCCACCATCGCCATGGCCTGCCAGACCGCTGTCGCGAAGCGCATCGACGTGAAGTCCGGCGTCACCACGACCTACGTGACCGGGACGCTCACGAGCATCATGGCCGACATCGCCGACCGGAAGCCTCAGGAGCTCTCGACGAGAGTCGGTGTGATCGTGGCGCTCGTCATAGGAGCGCTCGGGGGATCGTTGCTGGTCGGTATCGATCCGGCGCTGGGAGCAGCATTGCCGATCCTTCCCGCCGCCGCCGGCGTCGGACTGTTGGCTGCTTTCCGTCCTGACCCAGTCGGCTCCGCTGCGACGCGATAGACCGCGGGCGGTATGTCAGATGAAGCCATCGACCATCACGATTCTTGACGCCGGCCTTGTCTTCGCTGGCGGCGCGCTCGGAACTGCCGTCCGCTACGCGCTCACCGTGGCGTTCGCAACGGCCGGCGGTCTTCCCGTCATCTTCGCGATCAACGTGACCGGCGCGTTCCTCCTGGGGATGCTCTCCGAGCGATTGAAGAAGGCTGGGCCGAGCAGGCTGGCCACGAAGCTATCCCTCTTCCTGGGCACCGGCGTGCTCGGCGGTTTCACCACGTACGGGACCTTTGCCGCCGACGCGGAAGGACTGCTCGACACGACCCGCTTTCCCGAAGGTGTTGCATACGGCCTCGCCACTGTTGTCATAGGCGTCGGGGCGGCGTTTGCCGGCGTGCTCGTCGCCGGACGACATGGCCACCGACACGGCGCCGCGGAGGAGCGATGACGTTCTGGGTGGTTCTGCTGGTCGCGGGTGCCGGCGGCCTCGGCGCTGTCTGCCGTTTCCTCCTCTCGGGAGTCATCGGTCGCGTCACCAAGACGAAAATCCCGTGGGCGACATTCGCGATCAACGTGAGTGGCTCCTTCGTCGTAGGCCTGGTCGCGGGGCTCGCCGCTGCGACCCTCGTACCGGTCGAGTGGAGATTGGTCGTCGGTACCGGATTTCTCGGCGGATACACGACGTTCAGCACCTTCAGCACGGACACGGTCGAGTTGCTCCGGAGTCGACGGCCGGGAGCGGCGGTGATCTACTCGTTCGGCATGCTGGTCTCAGCACTCGCTGCGACAGCCGTGGGCCTGCTCGTCGCATCGTTTATCTGACACCTGCGCACACCGGTGATTCACGGGCGCAGACGCAGACGATCCGTGTATCGGCACGAAGCGACTGATCGACCCGGCTCGGATCGAGATGAGTCATGTGACTGATCCGTTCGCTCGCCACGTCGGGCAGACTGTGCCACAGAGAGCCGATGAGAAGGGCCGACCATGATTGATGCCTCCCAGATCCGCTCATCGTTCCTCGAGTACATGGAGAGGAACGGGCACACGCGAATACCGCGAGCGAGCCTCGTGCCGAATGATCCGAGCACGCTGTTCACAGGCAGCGGTATGCAGTCGCTGCTGCCCTATCTCCTCGGGGACACCGATCCGAGCGGTAGCCGCCTCGTCGACAGTCAACCGTGCCTCCGGGCGCAGGACATTGCCGACGTCGGCGACAACCGGCACACCACGTTCTTCGAGATGCTGGGCAACTGGAGCCTCGGCGAGTACTTCAAGGAGCAGCAGATCCGCAGCTTCTTCGAGTTCCTCACCGAGGTCGTCGGACTCGACCCGAACCGGATCTACGTCACCTGCTTCATCGGAGACGAAGCAGCCGGCATCCCACGCGACGACGAGGCGGCTGCCATCTGGCAGGAGGTCTTCTCTGCCAGAGGCATCGAGGCCAATGCTGTAGAGATCGGGTCCGCGGCCGCGGGCGACCAACGCGGAATCCGTGACGGCGAGCGTATCTTCTTCTACGACGCCGACCAGAACTGGTGGAGCCGCGGGGGAGGACTGCTGGAGACCCCGATCGGCGACCCGTGCGGACCCGACAGCGAGGTCTTCTACGACTTCGGCCCTGAACATCAGGACCCCGCCTACGGTCTGGCGCACCCGGCGAGCGATGGTGGGCAGTTCCTGGAGATCGGCAACCAGGTCTTCATGCAGTACCGTCGTGCCGACGACGGGCAGTTCGTCGCGCTGGAACGCCGCAACGTGGATTTCGGCGGCGGCCTGGAACGCATCGCCGCCGCGGCCCAGGGTGTGCCCGACATCTACGCCGTCAGCGTGCTGGCACCGCTGATCCAGATTATCGAGGACCTCTCCGGGCGGCGGTACGTCGACGATCCGAAACCGATGCGCATCATCGCCGACCATCTCCGCGGGGCCTTCTTCCTCGCCACCGATGGAGTACGCCCGTCGAACAAAGCGCAGGGCTACGTGATGCGCCGTCTTCTCCGACGTGCGATCTCCACGGCTCGCACCATCGGCCTGCACGATGAGTTCTTCGCCCCGATCATCGCGGAGATCGGCTTCATCTACCGCGATGCCTTCCCGGAAGTCGAAGCGCGCGGCGCCGAGATTCTCGCCGCCCTGCTCCACGAAGAACAGGCATTCCGAAAGACCCTCGAGGGAGGCCTCCGCGCGCTCCAGCGGTTTCAGGGCCGCACCATCACCGGGCAGGACATCTTCATGCTCTCCGACACGTTCGGATTCCCCCGCGAGATCACCATCGAAGAAGCGGGCAAGCGCGGAATCGACATAGCCGCAGGCTGGGAGGTCGCGTTCGCGGTCTCCCTCCAGGTGCAGCAGGAGAAGTCGCGAGGCGCGTCGAAACTCGGCGCGCACGACAACACCTGATTTCGGTTTCTGCCTGCCGCCGACGCGAGACCGCCTGAGAGGACGACCGAATGTCTGAGATGCACCCTCCCGTTGCTCCCCTGGAAGACGCGCGGCCAGGAAAGAGACCATCTGCAGACGGCGCTCTTCCCGACGCTGCCCGATCCGCATCCGCTCTCTCCGATCGACCAGGCGCCTTCTTCAGCGCACTACTCACGGAGCACTTCGTCCTGGAGTCCGCCCGGAGTATCACCGTCTCCGAGTCGAGCAGTCGCGCCGCCCTGTACCTGACGACACTGTCGAGCTCCCTCGTCGCGTTCGGGTTCCTCGCCCACACGGAGTTCGCCGCCGGCTTCCTCGGAATCATTGTGCCTGTGGTTCTCCTGCTCGGCATCTTCACCTACGAGAGACTCGTCGAGACGTCGCTCGAAGACGTCGCGGCACTCGCCGCCATCCAGCGGATCCGCCGGTACTACAGATCCCTCCTTCCCGGTGCCGACAGCTACTTCATGATGCCGCGTGGACATCAGGCGCCCAACGAGCTGCTGGAGATCGGGCGCAGCGGCTCGTGGAAGGGCGTCTTCTTCACCATGTCGTCGGCGATCGCGGTCGTGAACTCCATCGTCGCCGGCGCTGGCGTCGCGCTCCTGCTCAATCATCTCCGGGCGCACGAAGAGACGGCGGTGGGGGTCGGAATTCTTGCCGCTGCAGTGCTCGCCGGGCTGCACTGGATGTATCAGGTGCGTCGATACGCTCAGATGCGGCGGTTGATCGCCGAGTACGAGGCATCGGACCAGCTCATCGATCGCTAGAGGTTGGCGACACGGGCCGCTACGCGCGACTGGGCAGGGACCGACACGTCGATCAACTCGGTGTGCAGAGCCGCATCGAGGTCGATCCCGATCAATGCGTCCCTGAGTCCCGCCCGGGAGGTGACCCCCAGCTTCGGGAAGACGCGATACAGGTGGCCGCTGACCGTGCGCGGCGACAGATACAAGCGGTGTGCGATCTGCTTGTTGGACAGACCGTGTGCTGCCAGTGACGCGACCTGGCGCTCCTGTTCGCTGAGAACGACGTCCGTGAGCGGAATAGGGGCGGCATCGGGAACCCCTCCCGCGGCGCGCAGTTCGCGCTGCGCGCGGAGCCGCCACTGCTGAGCGCCGAGAGCGTCGAACGCCGCCGCGGCAATACGGAACTGCGCCCGTGCCTCCAGCGGATTCATGGTCCGCCGAAGCCGCTCGCCGTAGGCGAGGCGCACGCGAGCCGTCTCGAACGGTGTCGCTCCAGCCGGCACAGCAGCCAGGGCCTCCTCGAACAGTTCGCGCCCATCGGTCTTCTCGTCCAGGATCGCGCGCGACGCGGCCAGAATCATCCGATGCCGGGGTGTCGGCGCCTCACCGAGTACCGCCGCTGCCGCATCCACGAGGATCCGCCCGTGGTCGGGTAGCCGCAACCGCGCGGCCGCTTCGACCGCATCCAGCAGCTCTATGGGACCGTACCCGCCCTGCAGCCAGCGACCGTTGGCAGGCGGGCTCGCGGTCGACCGCGCGTAGGCCTCCTCGAAGTTCCCGGCCGCCAAGTCGATTGCCGAGCGCGCATGATCCGCGACACGGGCGATCAGGGGCGATCCGTTGTCCAGAGCCCAGCTCGTCGCCGCATCCGCTGCGGCCCGCGCCTTGTCTGGGTCGCCCCGCAGCGAAAGGAGGATCAGCTGGTTCGCGTCGACCAGCGCCACCAGCGTGCGCGCGTCCAAACGCTCCGCACGGCGACGTGCCGACTCGAGCAGCTCGTCCGCGTGCTGCCAGGCTCCACGCTGGATGGACGCTATCGCGGAGCGGTAGGTGTGGAAGAGGCCGGGGAGGTCCTCGACATCCTCGGAGCGGGCGAAAAGCTGGTCGATTTGAGCTCGGCGAACGTCGGTCGGATCGAGCAGCGACCAGGCCACGTGCATCGATATCTGCTTCCACGTCGTACCGTCGGCAGCGGACTCCTTCGCCGCAGCGATCACCTGTGACGATTCGCGAATCGCTTCCAGACCTGTCTCCAAGCAGTTCTCGACCAGCCGTAGAACCGGATCCACCGACCTCAGGCTGCTCGCGCCGAGGGCGACGTCCCACCAGGAGATATCTCCGTGATTCAAGCAGGCCAACTGAAGCACCGAGAGGATCCGATCGGCGATTACACCGTCCGGCTGCTCGCCGAAGGCCGCGAGCAGATCGCGTTTCGCCCGTCGATCGGCACCGTTCTGAAGCACTCGCATGAATTGCGTCGCGGCGAACAGCGTTGCGGGGACTTCGACGCCTTCGGAGGCAATCCGGGCGAGGGTGTCCTCGACGACGACGAACTGCCCGACATATGCCGCGTTGTCGGCTGCGCCCACGAGGAACGCCGACCGTCCCTCCGGCGAACTCGTCAGGCGGGATGCGCTCAGCAGCGCGGACGTCGCTTCGTGCGGATTTCCCGCGCGGACGCACGCCGCGGCGCTTTGCGCCAGACGGTCGGCGAGATGATCGTCGCTCCCGTCCGCCGCCGCAGCCGCGGCGAAGAGCGAGATATGTTCGGCCGACCCGGTGAGGCCGGCGACCTCGGACCGGGCGGACGCGAGTTCCGTCTCCGTGGCCGAGCACAGCAGAGCGACTCGAGTCACGGGCGAGTCGAAGACGATCCTTTCTGCGGTGGGGTAGACGATCTCCGCGCGCAGCGCTTCCCGAAGACCGTCTGCCAGTTCCCGTGCGGCAGCAGCCGGAAGGTCGGAGGCGAACTCGACCTGAGCAACGGCCGCGACGAGAAGACGGTTCCGGGCATATTCGCTGAGCACAGCGAGCCGGTCGGCGGCATGTCGGACGAGTCGAGGATGCGCGGGATAGGACGGGAACATGGACACCTTCGACTCCCATGCGGCCGCAGACCAGATACG
>Ga0247805_1001716_pt1 | contig 10421 bp, 6 predicted proteins | sample UWRJL044104R1_FD_180930 | JGI IMG/M metagenome (GOLD analysis project Ga0247805, IMG submission 180930) | Plant litter microbial communities from Arlington Agricultural Research Station in Wisconsin, United States - UWRJ-L044-104R-1 | ecosystem: Environmental > Terrestrial > Plant litter >...
GAATGCGGCTTCACTATCCCCCTGGTATTTAAGTAAACGCGGATAATAGGCCAGGTTGAAGTAGAGGTTAACAAAAAATACAACTGTGCATGTTTGAAAAAGGATTTTAAAACGTCCTAAACCCTCTGTCTTAGTTATCAAAGCAAAGAGGCCAATTGATAATAGCAACAGTACAATGGTAAATACGTTCAGACTGGCCGGACGGAAAAAGTAATGCAGTATAATCACCAGCAGCACCATGATCGATGCCACCACAGTTTGGGTAATCCGGACGGCTTTTATTGCAGTTGCCGCCTGCAGTGTGTACAGCCATTGCGCACACAGTATTGAAAAGAAAGGAAATACAATTACAATATAAAAAGGCAGCTGAAATTTTGATACTGAAAAGACAAGAAAAGTTAATAACGCCCCCCCGATACAGTACCAATCTGCCTGAGCGGGCTGCTTAAAGTTTTTGCGGAAAAACTGCACAACTGCGGCATAAAACAATAAGCTCCAGGGCAGGTAAGCCCAAAGAATTGTGTGCAGAAAGAAAGTTAGGTCGCCCCCAGATTTTTTAATCGGCCCCGTATTAAAGAAACGGCCAAACTGGCTGTCCCAGAAAAAGAATTTGATACCTGAAACATGCTGTTGTCCAAACACCACCTTTTCCGGATGAAGGTCAAACTGTATGTACAGGGAATAGATTTCCGGGATAATAAATAGTGCTACCAGTACAAGGGCCACCACCCATCTGAAGTTGAACACCATTTTCCAGTTTTTCTTCATCAGCAACTCGCCTGCTACAGCACCACCAACTGGAATTAACGCAAAAACACCTTTGGTCATCACTGCACAGGCGGCAAATAAGGAGGCCATCAACAGATGAACAAACCATTTTTTTTCCATTGAGCGGTGAAAATGGTAAACAGCTGCTATAATCAAGCCGGTGAGATAGGGTTCTGCCCGCACATCCATTGTACAGATAATGATATGCTGGGCGGTGAGCAAAATCAATGCAGCCCACAAACCTGTTTCTTTATTATAGAGCGCTTTGGCAAGTTTATAAGTATAAAACGCAGCCATCAGCACAAACAACACTCCTGGTAATTTGTAAGCCCAGGTAGATACGCCAAACACTTTAAAAAAGACAGCGGTTATCCAAAATGGGAAATGCGGTTTATCCAGCCAGTCTTTACCCTGTACAAACAGCTCTGAAAAATTATCATGCTGCACCATGTTTTTTGCAATGGATGCATAAAGCGCAGCATCGGGCCCCATAATAGTAACAAACAACCCACTGAAATTAAGCAGTGCGGCCAATCCTAAAAAAAGGTACAGCCATTTTGTTTTTTGATCAGCAAGCTCGTTATGCATAGGTATTTAGATTTGGCTTTCCCTGTCTTTAGATTTAAAAACAAAGAAATAGTTAGCACTGAAATTCCAGAAAAAGACAATAAAGATGGCAACAGCTTTACTGACATAGAAGTTCACGTAAAGCATATTATCCAATAGAAAAATAATAGCTGAATTTAACAGCAGGCCAATTACAGAAACGGTAAAAAAGACCGCAAACTGCGGACCGGCCTTCGATTTATTATGTTTAAATGTCCAGTTACGATGTATCACATAATTACTCATCACCGCTGCCGTAAAACCAATGCCGTTGGCCACAAATTTATTAAAATGGAGTTCGTCTTTAAAAAACCAGGTAAGTGCAAAATCTATAGTCAAACCTGATACACCCGTAATCCCAAACTTAATAAACGCAATCAGTTTTGGCGTAAACAAAGCAGTGATAAAAGATGGTATTGATTTTTTGCCGGCCATAAAGTCCTGTATATATATGATCGGATAAAGTTACAATCATTCGCCGATGATTAGGCCGGAACGTGGCAAATACTAGTGATTTTTACGTTAAAATAGGCCAGTTTGCTAAAAAAAGGCACATATCTGCTATATTTACCTCTAACTATTCATATATACCTTTAACCACTATTACCGTTTAAACCACAGTCAAATAATGAAAACTTTTATTTATAGTATCCTCATTGTAGTCCTGAGTGCTTTTGGTGCACAGGCACAGCTAATGGATGGAAGAACTGCCTTTACCCGTGCAGATACGCTGAGAGGAATGCTCACGCCCCTGCGTACCTGTTATGATATCAATTACTATCACCTCGATGTTAAAATAGATATCGACAAAAAGTTCATCAGCGGCAGCAATGAATTCAATTTTACAGCTGCGGCTGATTTCAGTCGTTTACAGTTTGACCTGTTCAGCAATCTTGTTGTTGATAAAGTTACTTATGGCAATCAGGAAGTTCCTTTTAAAAGGGAGTTTAATGCAGTATTTATCACTTTTCCAAAAACCATCAAAAAAGGTACTAAGGATAAATTCACCGTATTTTACTCGGGCAACCCGGTAATTGCCAGAAGACCACCGTGGGATGGAGGATTTATCTTTAGCAAAGACAAAGCAGGAGATCCATGGGTGTCTGTTGCCTGCCAGGGATTTGGTGCCAGCTCATGGTGGCCTACCAAAGATCACCAAAGTGATGAGGTAGACAGTGTACTAATTAGTGTGAGTATCCCTAAAGGGCTAAAGGAAGTTTCTAACGGACGCCTGAGAAGCATCGTTGCGCAGCCTGACGGTTACGAGCAATATAACTGGTTCGTCAGCAACCCAATCAACAACTACAGTGTCACATTTTATATTGGAAACTATGCACACTGGACAGATACCTTTAAAGGCGAAAATGGAGACCTTAGCATCGATTACTGGTCGCTTAAGGAAGACAGCGTTAAAGCCAAACCACACTGGGATGCCGATGTTAAGCCAATGCTGGCATCATTTGAACATTGGTTTGGCCCCTATCCATTTTACAAAGACGGCTATAAGCTTGTACAAGCCCCTCACCTGGGCATGGAACACCAAAGTGCAGTAGCGTATGGCAATCAATTTAAAAAGGGCTATTTAGGCCGTGACCTGTCCAATACAGGATGGGGATTAAAGTTTGATTTCATCACTGTTCACGAAAGCGGGCACGAATGGTTCGGAAACAACATTACGGCCAAAGATATCGCAGATATGTGGATCCACGAGAGTTTCACAAACTACTCTGAATCTCTTTTCCTGGAATCAGCATTTGGGAAAGCAGCATCAACTGAATATGTTGCTGGTATCAGAAAGGGTATTGCCAATGATGTTCCCGTTATAGGTTATTACGGGGTTAATAAAGAAGGTTCTGGTGACATGTATCCTAAAGGTGCAAATATGATCCACACCATTCGCCAGCTGATCAATGATGATGAAAAGTTCAGACAAATTTTGAGGGGATTAAATAAAACTTTTTATCACCAGACGGTTACCACTGCACAGATTGAAAACTATATCAGCAAACAAAGCGGTTTAAAACTAGCCAAGGTTTACGACCAGTACCTCAGGACGATCAAAATTCCTGTACTGAGCTATCATATAACCGATGGAAAGCTAAGCTATAAATGGACAAACGTAGTAGATGGATTTGAAATGCCGGTTAAAGTAAGCCTGAAACCTAATGTTTTTACCCTGATCTACCCAACCAGTAAATGGAAAACTGTAGCAGTTGATGGTATTACAGACACTGATTTTAAAGCAGATCCAAATTTCTATATCACTACTAAAAAAGAGTAAATACTCATACAAAAACTATCGGGCAGGGCTGAAAAATCAGAGCAACTCTAAAACTGATATCCCAGTGCAAAAAGGTTTTCTACATAATTGATCTTTTGGCTTGCTTTATCAATATCATCCCTGCCTGTAGTATGTACATTTTTTAAATTAGTTGCACCCACTTTGGTGGTGTTTTGTAAATACAAGCCTTTAGAGATATAAAACTTCAGCCCCATTTTAGCAGAGAAACCATATCCCGACACATTCCAGTGGTTGTTCCGCCCCTGTTCAAATAAATGCACATCAGAGCGCGGCACCATCATTCCCAGGCCTATGCCTGTTTCTAAAGTCAGTGAGGTTTCTCTTGAAGGTGCTACCCAAATATCATCGTAACGTTCAATTTCTATATTTGCATAGTTAAAACCATCTGTATGCTCATAAGTAAGCATTTGTGGTGTAACAGTAATCATTTCCCCGTTATAGGTTCCTGCATAAACACCGGTTGGTACATTGGGTGAAGAAATCTGATCTCCGATAGTCCCGGTAATTGCTACCGTTTGCGGAATATCCATTACATATTTCATATGGTCCCAGCCAATGGAAATACTGTAATTGTCTTTTATAAAGTACCCCACACGAAGGTTATATTGTGGTACAGTGATCAGTCCAGGATTCAAATAATCCCAGCTCAGTTTAGACTGCCTGTCATGGGCAACAACATCTTTTAAAGTGAAATCATAATTTGGTCCCTGGAAGCGGATATCGCTTTTTCCATACCACGAATGGTTATATCCCCAGTGTACATAGAAATCCCCTTTTCTGGAGAAGTTCCTTTTAACATCATTGGAAAAGATACTTTTTCCGATAGTAACATTTGCATCATTTGTATGATCCTGCGCCTCAAGGCTGTAACTTATAGCAAGTAAAAATAATAATAGTAGGTAGCTTTTCTTCACCAGGCAAAAGTACTCAATTAGTAATATAATATTTTTATCAACTAATTTATGACTTGAAAATGGCGAACAAATAGTTAATTTGTCGTTAAACAAAAAAGCCTGACGATTAAATCATCAGGCCCATTATATTTAATAGAAATCTATATACCTAACAGCAAACGTGCAGGGTCTTCTAACAACTGTTTTACCCTAACCAGGAAGCCTACAGACTCTCTGCCGTCGATAATACGGTGGTCATAAGATAAAGCAAGATACATCATCGGGCGTACAACTACTTCTCCTTTTTCTGCAATTGGGCGCTCAATAATATTGTGCATGCCCAGGATAGCTGATTGTGGTGCATTGATAATCGGGGTAGACATCATTGAACCAAATACACCACCGTTGGTGATCGTAAACGTTCCGCCTGTCATCTCTTCAATTGTTAACTTGCTGTCACGTGCCTTGGTTGCCAGTTCAATTACCGACTTTTCAATTTGTGCAAGGCTCATGCTTTCTGCATTTCTGATAATTGGCACAACCAATCCTTTTGGTGCAGAAACAGCGATTGAAATATCTACAAAGTCATTGAAGATAATTGCATCACCATCAATTCTTGCGTTTACAGAAGGGAAATCTTTCATTGCCTCACAAACTGCTTTTGTAAAAAAGCTCATGAAACCAAGACCTACACCATGTTTCTCTTTAAACTGATCTTTATATTTTCCACGCAGGTCCATGATAGGCTTCATATTAACTTCGTTAAACGTAGTTAACATTGCTGTTTCATTTTTAACCGCTACTAAACGTTTCGCAACAGTTTTGCGTAAAGGAGACATTTTCTCCCTGCGTTCGTTTCTCGATCCGGCAACTGGTGCCGGAGCCGAAACCGCTGCAGGCGCAGCTGCTTTTGCAGGAGCAGGAGCAGGAGCAGCTTTTTCTGCTTTTAATGCATCTTCTTTTGTAATTCTGCCATCAACACCAGAACCTTTTACAGCACCGGCATCAACACCTTTTTCAGCAAGGATTTTTCCTGCTGCAGGCGAAGGGGTACCAGTCGCATAACTTTCACCAGATTTTTCAGCTACCGGGGCAGCCTGCTTATCTTCGGCAACAGCAGCTTTCTCTTCTGCAGGAGCTGCTGCTTTAGGGGCAGCTCCACCATCTTCAATACTACAAACTACAGCACCTATGGCTAAAGTATCACCTTCGGCAGCTACTATTTTCAAAGTTCCGGCTTGCTCAGCAGTTAACTCAAAAGTTGCTTTATCAGATTCTAATTCGGCTATTACTTCATCCATTTCTACTGCCTCACCATCATTTTTTACCCAGCGTGATAAAACAACTTCGGTAATTGATTCCCCTACTGGCGGAACTTTTATTTCTAGACTCATAATTGATATATTTTCTAATCTACGTTATATACTTTATTAACTGACTTTTTAGCGATGTTCTTGTCTTCTTCAGTAACTGGTGTTTCAAATGCTTTTGCCAGTATTGCAGCCTGCTGTGCAGCATGCTGTTTTGCAAATCCGGTAGCAGTACTGCTGCTTTCATTTCTGGAGATCACTTCAATATCGCTGAAGATTGTCTTCCGGGTTTTACGCAGCATGTATGGCCATGCCCCCATGTTTTCTGGTTCTTCCTGTACCCAGATCGCTTCTTTTGCATTTTTATAACCTCCATAAACAGCTTCCATCTGAGCTAAAGGTGTAGGATATAACTGTTCAACACGAACAATCGCTACATGTTTAATCTCATCTTTCTGTTGTTTTTCCAGCAATTCGTAATAGATCTTACCACTGCAGAATAACACTCTGTTTACTTCATCCGTTTTCACGTTTACATCGTCAATTACCTCCTGGAACTTACCTTCTGTGAAATCTGTTAAAGGAGATACACATGCCGGGTGGCGCAACAAGCTTTTTGGTGTAAATACAACTAAAGGCTTCCTGAAATCACGACTGAACTGACGGCGGATAGCATGGAAGAAGTTAGCCGGTGTAGTACAGTTGGTTACCTGCATATTGTAATCTGCACATAACTCCATGAAACGCTCAATCCTTGCAGAAGAGTGCTCAGGTCCCTGTCCTTCATAACCATGCGGCAACAACATCACCAAACCATTTTCACGCTGCCATTTTGTCTCTGCACTGGCAATATACTGGTCAACCACAATCTGTGCCCCGTTAAAGAAATCACCAAACTGTGCTTCCCAGATCGTTAACGCATTCGGGTTTGCCATGGCATAACCATATTCAAAACCTAAAACACCATATTCAGATAAATGTGAATTGTAGATATCAAATGGTGCCTGTCCAGCAGAAAGATTTGCTAATGGAATATATTCTTCTTCCGAATCTTCCAGTGTTAAAACAGCATGACGGTGGGAGAATGTTCCGCGCTCTACATCCTGACCGCTTAAACGCACCCTTTTACCTTCAGCAAGCAAGCTGGCATAAGCCATTTGCTCACCCATAGCCCAGTCGAACACATGACTGGTAGTAGCCATCTTATTACGCTCTGCAAATAGTTTCTCTATTTTCTTGAAAAACTTCTTGTCTGTTGGTAAAGTACTGATGCTTTCAGCAATCGGTAGCAATACTTCTTTACTCAGAGATGTATCTGGAGAAACATCAAAATCTGATGCACTTGCAATCCTCATTTCAGACCAGGCGCCGGCAAACTTAACTTCAGTATAAGTTGATGTCAGTTCCTTTGCTTCGTTAAGTCTTTGCTGCAGGATACCCCGGAATTCTACTTCCATTTCTTTAGCAAGGCTTTCTTCCATTTTGCCTTCACCAATCAATTGTTTGATATAGATGTCTCTTGGGTTGGCATGCTGCTCAATGCTTTTGTACAATAAAGGCTGAGTGAACTTAGGTTCATCCGCTTCATTATGGCCAAACCTGCGGTAACAAAGAATGTCGATAAATACATCGTTTTTGTATTTCTGACGGTATTCCATTGCCAGGTTGATGGCATATACCAGCGCTTCCACATCGTCTCCGTTTACATGGAATACAGGAGAAAGCGTAACTTTTGCAATATCAGTACAATACGTACTGGTACGTCCATCTTTATAGTTGGTGGTAAAACCGATTTGGTTATTGATCACCAGGTGGATCGTTCCGCCGGTTTTGTATCCATCAAGGCCAGCCATCTGGATTACTTCATATACAATTCCCTGTCCTGCTACCGAAGCATCACCATGGATCAGAATCGGTGCAATACGGGAGTTGTCGCCATCGTATTTAAAATCAATTTTAGAACGGGTCATCCCTTCCACAACACCATTTACTGTTTCAAGGTGTGATGGGTTTGGACATAAACTTAAGTGAACATTTTTCCCGTCGTTAGTGGTTACATCTGTAGAATAACCCAGGTGGTATTTTACATCCCCTCCAAATGGAGATTCTGCACTGTAACCTTTACCTTCAAATTCAGCAAAAATATCTTTATAGGTTTTCTGCATGATATTGGCAAGAACGTTTAAGCGTCCTCTGTGTGCCATACCGATTACAAACTCTTCGATTCCTAACTTTGCCCCTTTTTCAATTACAGAATCCAGTGCAGGAATCAAAGCTTCAGCCCCTTCCAGGGAGAAACGTTTCTGACCAAGGAATTTTGTTCCCAGGAAATTCTCAAAACTTACGGCCTCATTTAATTTTCTAAGGATCCTTTTCTTTTCGTCGATAGAGAAGCTTGGCGTGTTCTGCACACTTTCCATTTTGTTCTCAATCCAGCCAAGCACCTCCGGGGTACGTACAAATTTATATTCTGCACCTATAGACCTGCAATAGGTCTTTTTCAGGAAAGTAATAATGTCGCTTAATTTGGCTGCACCAATACCGATTTCTACGCCAGAATTAAAAACCGTACCGAGGTCAGCATCGCTTAATCCGAAATTAGAGATATCCAGGGTGGGTAAATGATGACGTCTTTCTCTTACCGGGTTGGTCTGCGTGAACAAGTGCCCGCGCTGACGGTAGCCGTTAATGAGATTGAGGACATTTACTTCTTTTAAGAAATGCTCAGGAGCAGCTTCACTAGTTACTCCAGCATCAGCACTCCTTCCAAAATCAAAGCCCTCAAAAAATTTCTGCCAGCCAAATTCGACAGCAGTAGGATCTTCTTTATAAGTTTGATAAATAGAATCGATGTATTCGGCATTTGCGCCGTTGAGATAAGATAAATTATCCATTGTTTAAGAATTGGTATAAGTATGGCAAAATTAGGATTTTACCTTAAAAAACAGCTATAATTCTTCAAGAAATTCTACGATATCGCAAACGTTTTTTAGAGGCGTAAGCTTATCGTCTACAAGAATATCAAATTCAGAGATCAAACTCCCTGCAACCAATAACGGAACATCAAGATGATCCATTACCTTTCCGATTATTTTATTGATATCTTTTCCAAGATTCAGTGAAGTTAACACAATAAACGCATAATCAGGCCGATAAGAAAGAACTACTTTTTTTACATCGGTATATGGGATATCAGGGCCCAGATAAAGCGTATCCATGCCGCATTTCTTTAACAAATAGCGTGCAAACAGGAGGCCTGTTTCGTGCATTTCCACTTCCGGTAAAAAGAGTAAAAAACGTTTGGTATCTTCTTTTTCCGGTTTAACCACTTTATCGATTTCGACAATAATCCTGTCTCTGATTAAATTTGAAGCAAAATGTTCGTGCGAAGGATCGATGGCACCTGTTTGCCACAGCATACCAACCTTTTTCATAAAGGGGAAAAGTACCAAATCCATAGTTTTGGTAAGCCCCATTTCCTGGATACAGCCAGAGAGGATTTCCGCAAAGGCAACTTCATCAAAATTTAGGGTAGCGTCAGAAAGGTGCAGTACCTGTACGGCATCGTTATTCCAGTCGGACTTAAATTGGGTGACCATCTCCGAAATCTGCTGTTTGCTCATCTTGGCAATCCTGCTAATTTTATATCCTTTACCGTTTAGCGTCACAATATTTAGTAACATCTTCAGGTCTTCCTCATCATAAAACCTGATATTGGTAGGCGTGCGTTTTGGGGGTACAAGGTTATATCGTGATTCCCAAGCCCTGATTGTATGTGCTTTTATGCCGATTAAGCCCTCGATATCACTGATAGAATATTTTTTCACCTGATGTAACAACAAATCTTCAACAAAATAGTTTTGGCCTTTAAATTGTGTTGAACATAAGAAAAACAATTAATATGCAGAAGTCGGGGACAAGAATTATTAAGAAGGAACAAAAATTTCAAGGTCCAGCATTTTAATCTGTTTGTCGAGATCAAAAGTATTCTTTGAACGGGGGTCTTTTGCACCAATAGCTATGTTTGCCCAGTTGCCCCAATTACTTGCAGGGGAGTAATCGATTAATTTCTGCTCAAAATACGCAGCCCCGTCTAACCAGTTCAGTTTGATTACATAAATCAGGAAAGTTGCTACCAGCAGCCTGCCCGCGTGCGACATAAAGCCAGTATGGTTAAGCTCGGTCATATACTGGTCTACCGTTACATGGCCCGTCCGTCCCTCTTTCCACTGATTTAATAATTTATTATATTCCTGTTCAGTAAGCTGATCATTGGTTTCGGTAACCACTTCACTAAAAAAACTCACTGTATGCTTTTTAAACATAAACCTAAAGTAATCGCGCCAAAGCAGCCCCAGTATAAGATGACTGAAATTGGTATGGTTACCAAACTTGCGTTCTGCATTTTTAACAGCCCAGTAAACCTTTCTTGGAGATAAACAACCTACAGCCAACCATGGTGATAACATTGAAGAAAAAGCAGCTTTATCAGCATGGGCCTTGGCACTTACTTTTAAATAAATCTCCGCACCTTCTTTAAAT
>Ga0247805_1001718_pt1 | contig 10407 bp, 9 predicted proteins | sample UWRJL044104R1_FD_180930 | JGI IMG/M metagenome (GOLD analysis project Ga0247805, IMG submission 180930) | Plant litter microbial communities from Arlington Agricultural Research Station in Wisconsin, United States - UWRJ-L044-104R-1 | ecosystem: Environmental > Terrestrial > Plant litter >...
TATGGTCAGCACTTTAAGTTTTGGTGCATATCTTTTTAAAGGAAATAATAAGCCTAGCTTTTCGTCGCTGTGAAAACGGCCGTTAATCTGTAAAATCTTTCTTTCCGGGTATTGTTTAGCATAATTACTAATCGCCCAGGCCATAGCGGCATCCCATAAGTTCTGAGTTTGATATATTTTCATATTCCCCATACCGTGTCCGCCTAATGTTTCTATAAATTTATCATAGTATCTTCCTGTAGCTGTGTCTACAGGAAGGGGGGGCAATAATTTCTTTGAAGGTTCTGGGAAATCCTGCAACTTACTCAATCCAAAAAAAGTCACAGCGTTACTGTAGCGGGTGGCCACATTTCCACCAATCACATCTGTTTTGTTCTGTTTCGCTATTTCGATCATCGGCCTGTAGTCCGCATAATTGTTCCAGGCACGCGCTTCTTTAATAAAATTCTTTTCGGAGATCAGAGAAGACAGGTACTCATTTATGGTCAGCTGCACATCGGTAGCGAACATTTCCATTGTGAGTGCAGTTTGCGGATAGGCTGCGATCATCTTAGTTAAGATTTCGGCCTGAAGGCTATGAGCTGTCGAATCATTATGTTCCTCCCCGAACACCAATACATCAGTATTCTTCATTCGCTTTACAATGTCATCAGTAGTAATTGATTTGCCGGATTTGCTGTCGTATAAACGATAACCTTCCGCTCCTGAATTCGATTCCGGATGTCTGTCGCTGTTTTGTTGTGCGGACAGGAATAGGGGAGATACTAATATCGCGAGCAGGTAGCTGTAAATTCTCATGTTGTTTTTGGCATTTAAATTAGGTTCCGCAGACCAGCGGTCAGGGATTGTGCGAAAATTACACATTTTTTTTTACCGGTAAAATATCGGGATTTACCGGTAAAATACGACTTTAGATAGACAACCCATTTCCTGCTGTCAAAATGAATGTACTTTAGCTTTACAATCGATAATTTGAAAACATTCTTATGAAAAATTCATATAAATCTGACAAACATACCAACAGAATGTGGAGTGGATTAATCCTGCTGCTGGTCGGGTTGTTTTTCTTAAGCCGGAACTTTGGCTTCTTCCTTCCGCAATGGTTATTTAGCTGGCACGTGATCTTAATGGTTATTGGAATTATAGTAGGTGCTAAACGCAATTTTATAGGAGGAGGATGGCTGGTTATGGTTTTAATTGGCGGGTTCTTTACTTTACAGCGATTTAGCGACCTGAACTTTTCAACCTACTATTTTCCAGGGATATTTATTATTCTGGGTCTGTATTTGATTTTAAGTCCATCTCGTAGATTGAAGAAAAATAATCCTTTCGGCGATAGACCTTCGGCTGATTTTAAAGGAGATCCTTTGGTAAATCCTGTTTCTGACGACGCGGGTATCCAAGATGATCAGCACGGGTTTTCTTCAGGTGCCCCGACTAATAATACAGGTGACGTTATTGATCTGGTAAATGTTTTTAGTGGAAGTAAGCAGCAGTTTTATTCGAAAAACTTATTGGGAGGAGAAGTCGTTGTCGTATTTAGTGGTGCAGAACTTAATTTTATTCAGTCGGATTTTGAAAACACGATAGCTATAGAAATTACGGCAATATTCGGCGGGGTTAAATTAATTATTCCGCCTCACTGGGTGGTTAAATCTGAGGTCACGCCTATCTTTGGTGGTTTGAATGACCGCAGGGCAGTAGTTACCCATATCGAAGGGAATCCGAAAGTTCTGGTCATCAGAGGGACTGCTTTATTAGGTGGAATTGATATCAGTAATTTTTAAAACGAATTATGACCAGAAACCCTTTATCCAGCACAGTCGTTAAGAGAAATGCGTTGATATTGTACGTATGTTGGGCGGCAGGTTTCTCACTTATCTTTTATTATGCGCTGAATCTGAACTGGTATGCGGCTATAACAGATAGTATATTGACTGCATCTTTCTTACTGGCCAGCTGTATTGTAGTGAGTACCATAACACGTTATTACAAGCCGGCTGATGATGCACTGTTTTTTGTGTTGATTATTTCAGCCGTGCTGTCTTCTTTAATAACTTTAGGGAGTAATTATATTCTTAGTTATATTTTTGATTCGTATAATAGTTATTTGTATTTCCTTGAATTTACTTTATTATTCCGCGCTGTTATTCTATTTGTATTTCTCGCCTGGTGTACTTTCTCAAATATGCTCTGGTACCGGTTAGAGGAACAGTCAGAAATGCAGCAACGTCTGTTTGCTGCACAGAACCTGGCTAAAGAAGCAGAGCTAAATAAACTCCGGCACCAGCTGCAGCCTCATTTCTTATTTAACAGTTTGAATTCAGTATATGCACTCACTATAGTCAATCCAAAAGAGGCTGGTCTGATGATCACTAAGCTGGCATCTTTTTTACGGGGAACACTTAAAAGGGATGATGATGTCTGGGTTACAGTGGCAGAAGAAATGGAATATATTCAACTTTATCTTGATATCGAAAAAGTTAGATTTAGTCACAGGTTGAATCTGAATATTCATATGGATGAATCTACCTTAAATATGATGCTGCCAGGTACTTTGTTACAGCCTATAGTTGAAAATGCCATCAAATTTGGATTATACAACACGTCTGGTCCGGTCTTAATTTCCATTCAGATCAGTGAGGAGAATCAACAGCTTAAAATCAGAGTAGAAAATCCTTACGACCCGGAACTAAAAAGTTCAGGAGGAACAGGTTTTGGCCTTTCTGCTATTAAAAGAAGATTATATTTACTCTTTGCCGATCAGACGTTGTTAAAAACCGAAAGTCTGGATGGGAATTTATATCGTACTACGCTCCAAATACCTCAAAATTATGATCAGAACTATACTCATTGACGATGAACCTCTTGCCCGTGATGTTGTAAAGCACTATCTGCAGCAGTTTCCTGATATAACCGTCATTGCGGAATGTAGTGACGGTTTTGAGGGGTTAAAGGCGATACAACAATTAAAACCAGATTTTATCTTCCTGGATATTCAGATGCCTAAAATAAATGGTTTTGAGATGCTGGAACTGGTTGATAATCCCCCCGCTGTTATATTCACAACGGCTTTTGACACCTATGCAATTCGTGCGTTTGAAGTGAATGCGGTGGATTATCTGCTGAAACCTATTGAGCCGGAAAGATTCGAGCAGGCCATGTCACGTTTACCAGGTAAACTTAACCAGCCTGAAGGGACAGAAGAACTGTTGAATACAGCAAGCCTGAGTCCTGCACAGCAAAATAGGGTTGTGGTTAAGAGTAATGGCAGTATAAAAATTATTCCAGTTGAAGCTGTTCATTATCTCGAAGCTGACGATGACCAGGTGAAGTTAAATACAGCCGAGGGGATTTTCTACAAAAATAAAACCATGAGTTTTTTTGAGCAATCTCTAGACTCTGGAATGTTTATCAGAATTCACCGTTCCTATCTGATTAACCTCTCTCAAGTCAATAAAATTGAACTGAAAGAGAAAGATAGTTATATTGTGCTGCTTAAGAACGGAATCTGGCTCCCTGTAAGTAAAACAGGTTATGCAAGGCTCAAAGCAGCTCTTGGAATCTAAATTATGCGGTGTTGTTTAATAAGTTTCAAAGGGCAGTAATGAATGTTTAATGCGAAATAAATAAAACATTTGAGATGTATTTGCAATTGAGGAAAAATCACATTATATTTGCACCTCTCAATAAAAAAAATTATAGTTAAGATATCATACAGTTATGAAAAGAACATTCCAACCTTCGCAAAGAAAGAGAAGAAACAAACACGGCTTCCGCGAAAGAATGGCTACAGCAAACGGTAGAAGAGTATTAGCTTCTCGTCGTGCAAAAGGAAGAAAAAAATTATCAGTTTCTGACGAACGTCGTCACAAAGCATAATTTTGATTGCTGCACGTAAGTGCTGGCAGATCATTTCTGCGAATTCGCAATCAAAAAAATGAAAAAATTCACTAAAGAAGAACGGTTATGCAGCAGAAGTCTATTAGACCTGTTGTTTAAGAACGGTTCTTCTTTTTTATTATACCCGTTCCGGGTATCTTACCTGCTTATTCCGGGTAAAAAAGTATCGCCCGCCCAAGTGGTAATTAACGTTTCTAAAAAGCGTTTCCGGCGTGCACACGACCGAAATCTGATTAAACGCAGAATGCGCGAAGCGTATCGTTTAATTAAGTCGGAAAAGCTGTATTCTTATCTGGATAATCCTGAACAATCTCTATTGTTATCATTGCAATTTATTGGCAAAGAACACCTTGAATTTTCTTTTATGCAGAAAAAGATGGAATCTGCTTTTAAAAAGCTCAACTTAGCACTCCAGGATGAGACTCTTTAACCGTATTTTCTCGTGGTTTTTTCTACTGCTGATCCGTTTATATCAGGTGCTTTTGTCGCCTTTACTCGGAGCAAGTTGCAGATTTACGCCAACCTGCTCTCAGTATGGTATAGAGGCGATCAAAAAACACGGCCCCTTTAAAGGAGGCTGGCTTACTTTAAAGAGGATTGGACGTTGTCATCCCTGGGGGAGTCATGGTCATGATCCTGTTCCATAATTCAAATTTTATCAATCTTTTATGGCCACCATACTTCAAATTGAAACTGCTACTCAGGTATGCTCCGTTGCATTATCAGTCGATGGACAGACTACGTATCTTAAAGAAATAGCTGCTCAAAATATCCATGCTTCCAGTCTTACGCTTTTTATACAGGACGTTATGCAAAGGTCAGGCTTGGATTTTAATGCATTGGATGCAGTTGCTGTAAGTAAAGGACCTGGTTCGTATACTGGTTTACGTATTGGGGTGTCTACTGCCAAAGGCCTGTGTTTTGCGCTTGATAAACCATTAATTGCCGTCGATACGCTAAAAATGATGGCCAGTGGATTTATAAAACAACATGCTGGTTATACAGGGCTGGTGTGCCCCATGATAGATGCGAGGAGAATGGAAGTCTTTACCGCGCTTTATAGTGTGAATCTTGACTGTGTACTGCCTGTGGAAGCTAAGATCGTCGACGAACAAAGTTACAGGCATGAATTACATCAGGATATCACTTTTATCGGCGACGGCGCAATGAAATGTGCCGATATCCTGGCACATAACCACGCACATTTTAATAGTGATAATTTTAACAGCGCCGGCGCAATGAGTCAATTGGCATTTGATGCTTTTCAGCTGCAGCGTTTTGAAGATCTGGCTTATTTCGAGCCTTTTTACTTGAAAGATTTTATGATCACCCAGCCTAAAAAGAAAATCTAATCAATTCATCAGTAAAAAGAATCTTAGTGTCAGTTAAAGCTGGTCACTATTTTGGGTTGAATAGTTGTTCAGGTGTATTAATCATGAAATTTGTTTGAAAACGGCCTTTATCTCCATTTAACTGCAATAGAATTGAGCTGAAAGCGCGGAAGCCTTGTTGTGACAGAAAATGTTTGTAAAAGGGGGTGAATAATGTTTTTCTGGCTAATTCTGTAGAATTTTCGGGGTTAAGATAAAAACTGATTCCGGCTGTTTTGGAAAGCTGGTTATAAAGTGCTGTATATTCTTTTGTATTCATAAGCAGGTTATCTGATTTGTATTTTCTTAATATATCCTGCAGCGTTGATGGCTGGTTGGCTACAATCAGATTATTGTCTATAATGGTATAGTATGGTGTATCAAAAGGGCGCATCGGATCGCCGAAATACGCAAATAACAGGCCCGGACTTTTTAACTGCTGAATCTCATTATCATAAGGTACACTGATATCTAATAATAATTGACCTACCATATCTCCGTTACTCAAATTAATTGCACCTAGATTTTCTCCGGTTTTTAGTTGAAAAGTTATAAGTTGATCTTTAAAGTAAACCGGGAATATCTTATTCGGATCCAACCGGTAGGTTTGTTTAATTTCGTTCAGAATTCTACTGATCTGCTGATCCTTTTTTTGAGAGGAAAAAATTCTATCCAAGGCAGGTTTAAATTTGCTTTGATAATCGGGGATACTATATAACCTGTAATTTGATGTATTGTCCGGGAGGATCTGGTCAATGGTGATTCTGGCCGGCTGCATCTCAGAAAAGATATGTAAATACTGATCCTGTTCGGAAACTTTAGTACTTCCATTTAGAAAGATGCGTTCCTTGCTAAAATTATAATTCAGGGTTGCAAATGATTCAAGTTGGTTGAGAATAGCCAGATTACCTGATAATTTTCCCGGTAATACCGCACTTAGTAGTTCTGGTATTTTGCTAAAGTCTACATATAGGTTACCAAGGCTGTTTTGCCTGAGCTTTCCTGCAGACCGGATATAATTAACAAAAGCTTGTGACTTTTTCAAGGGCATTAGTTCCAGACTTTTTTCAATAGGTTCTCTGGCTTCAGAAATCAGAATTAAACTTTTATCAATACCGAGGTAAAAACTAATGCTATCAGTCAGATTAATATGATACAGTTCTTTTTCTTGTCTTACCTTTATTCCTCCCTTTTTCAATGCCTCAAGTAATTGCTGTTTTTGAGCATCCTGCTGAAGCTGCGTACTAATCATATAACTTATCTTCTTGCCTGGACCAGGGACAAAACTGATTAGAATATCGCTATTGGCTAATAAACTGTTTATGGCTGGCTGATCTGCTATTTTATCTTTAAGTAATAGTAATTGTTCTGACTTTTCTTTGCCTAACAGTTGTAGAAAAAGGTCCTGACCTTTTAGGATATCAAAGATGCGCTGGTCATTATAAACAGAAAAGACAAGACCTGAATTTGCGGTGGCTGCAAAAAGGCTGTTTTCCTGATAATCACTTCCTGTATTGAGTTTGGAAAAATAAAAATAAGCCATTCCAAACATTGCAATGCATAAAACAATAAGAATAAAGTATATTTTTTTCAATGTATTTGGGTGTTATGGGCGACAGGGCTATCCTGAGTTGCTGTTCTAGCAAATTTAATTTAATTAGTTCGATTACTAACGAAATGCAAGCAGGTTTCTTAATTTTGTAGAGGGTAGAACTTAAATTAAACAATGAACAGACGTATAATTTTAACGGCTTCTTTTTTTGGAGCAGTCGCGGTAATCCTTGGTGCATTCGGTGCACATAGTCTTAAGAATTTATTATCTGCAGATGCGATTTCAATCTGGACTAAGGGAATTGAATACCAGTTTTATCATACTTTTGCATTATTGTTTCTTTCTACTTTCGGACGCTTCCGTTCCAGACTTGTTGACTTTTCTTATCTATGCTTTTCTTTAGGTATCGTGCTTTTTTCGGGATCACTTTATTTACTGGCAACCCGGGAGGTTACCCAATTAAGCTGGGTCGGTATACTTGGCCCAATAACTCCTTTAGGTGGTTTATTTCTGATAGCCGGTTGGGTCTTGTTATTTTTTGCTGCTTTAAAAAATCGCTAAATGGGAGAAATGGCAGAACTTGATTTTGAGGAACGGAATACCTTATTTGTCGAAGTTATTCTCCCGCTGTCGCTTTCTAAAAATTACATTTACCGCGTTCCATTTGAACTGAATGACCATGCTGAGTGCGGTAAACGGGTAATTGTTCAGTTCGGGAAAAATAAAATTTATACAGCACTGATCAAAAGAATCAGTCGCGATGCACCTGAGCTTTACCAGGCGAAGTATATTCTTGATGTCATTGATGAGTTTCCGATTGTTAATGCTGCCCAGTTTCGTTTCTGGGACTGGATGACTTCATATTATCTGTGTAATGAGGGCGATGTGATGTCTGCGGCGCTGCCTGCTGGATTAAAACTCGCTAGCGAGACCATTATCGTCTTAAAGGAAGAGATGAGCTTGGATACGCTTGAAATCAATGAGAAAGAAAACACTTTGCTCACCGCATTAGTTAAACACAAAAAGCTTACCGTCGATCAGATCTCTTCTTTGATGGGGCAAAAATCTGTTTTTCCATTAATTCGTGGTTTGTTAGAGAAGGAAGTCGTTTTTATCGCGGAGGAAGTGATTGAAAAGTATAAGCCTTTACTCAAATCCTATATTGAGCTGGAAGCATTTTACAGGGAAGAGGAAAATTACCGTTCCCTGTTTGAGATCCTTGAAAAAGCACCCCGGCAACTGGACGCATTTCTTAAGTATACTCAACTTTCCAGAGCGGGGCAGATTGTCTCCCGGCAACAGCTGCTGGAAGAAAGCGGTTGTGGGCAGGCGGCATTAAAAACGCTGATCGATAAAGGTATTTTTCAGGTCTTTAAAAAGAAAGTGAGCCGTCTGAGAGATGAAAATGATGAGTCTATTCTCAATTTCGAACTGAGCCCAGCACAGCAGAAAGCGCATGACGAGATTCAGCAGTCATTTTTGGAGAAAGACGTTGTACTGCTTCACGGAATCACGGCATCCGGCAAGACTCAGGTTTATATTAGAATGATAGAAAAGGCTATCGCTGAGCAAGGGCAAGTTTTATTCCTCCTGCCTGAAATTGCACTGACAACCCAGATTGTAGAAAGAATTAAACGTTATTTCGGTGACACAATTGGAGTTTATCATTCTAAATTTAATGATAATGAGCGTGTGGAAATCTGGAATCGTGTATTGAATGGAAACTATAAAATAGTGCTCGGTGCGCGCTCTGCAGTTTTTCTTCCTTTCAATAACCTTAAGCTTATCGTTGTAGATGAGGAACATGAAGCTTCGTATAAGCAGAATGAACCTTCTCCACGCTATCAGGCCAGAGATGCAGCAGTATACCTGGCTCATCTCCATAAAGCTAAAATCGTTCTGGGATCGGCAACGCCTGCTATTGAAAGTTATTATAATGCGCTGCAAGGCAAATATGGCCTTGTAACACTGCATGAAAGGTTCGGAGGGGTTGAGCTTCCCGTTCAACAAGTTATTGGAATTGCTGAACAGACGAAGAAGAAAAAGATGGTTTCTTATTTTTCTACGACGCTGCTGGATGATATTACTTCGACTTTAGAGAAGAAGGAGCAGGTTATTTTATTTCAAAACAGAAGAGGCTACGCAACTATTCTGATCTGTAAAACCTGTGGTTTTGCTCCTAAATGTGTGAACTGCGATGTCAGCCTTACTTTTCATAAGAGTAGCGGTAAACTTCATTGCCATTACTGCGGATATCAGGAGAACAGTATGAATATCTGCCCTGCCTGCGGTTCTGTACACATAGAACAGAAAGGTTTCGGTACCGAGCGGGTAGAGGAGGAGCTTAGTCTATTGCTGCCGGAAGCTAAAATTGCCAGACTGGATGTGGATAGCACGAGAACAAAAAATAGTCTTCAAAAGATTATAACAGATTTTCAGGATAAAAAGACTGATATTCTTATCGGTACTCAAATGGTCGCCAAGGGTCTTGATTTTGATAATGTGACGTTAATTGGCGTTATCAATGCTGATACTTTACTGAATTTTCCCGATTTCCGAGCATTTGAACGAAGTTATCAACTGCTGGCACAGGTTGCCGGGAGGGCAGGAAGAAGGGATACTCAGGGGAAGGTGTGCATCCAGGCATATGATGCAGACCACCGTATTATTAAGCAGGTTGTTGCCAATGATTATATCGGAATGTACGAAGACGAAATTGCAGAACGCAAGGCGTTCAATTACCCGCCTTTCAGCAGGATGATTTTCATTAATATGAAGCATAAAGATCCTAATGTTTTGAATGCTGCATCTATGCGTTTTGCAACTATGCTCAGGGTTACACTGGCAGATCGTGTTTTGGGACCTGAGCAGCCGCTGGTTTCCAGAATCAGGAATTACTATATCCGTCAATTAATTATCAAAGCAGATAAATCGACTGCAATTCAAAAAGTTAAGTCTGTGCTTAAGCAAACTATTCACGATTTTAACACTGAAAATAGTTTTAAAGGTGTTATTATTCAAATTGATGTAGACCCTTATTAAGGCATTTGTTTTTTTATGGCACTGAATATTATCTGCAGTAAATTGGACCCGTTCACGGAATTAAAACTGGAATAATACCTTAAAATTCGGGTTCAATAGCGTATTTTTGAAATGCGATGGCATATAAGTTTGTAGATAATTACCGGGAGCGGGGAGCGAGAAAAAAATTGGTAGAGCATTTAAAAGCCCGAGGAATTGCAGATACACGTGTACTTCAGGCAATAGGTAAAGTTCCCCGGCACTTTTTTTTCGATGAAACTTTCTGGAATCAGGCTTATAAAGATATCGCGTTCCCAATTGGTGATGGTCAAACCATTTCTCAGCCCTATACTGTAGCCTATCAAAGTGAATTATTGCATATCAGCAAAGGAGATAAAGTCTTGGAAATAGGTACCGGGTCTGGATATCAAACCTGTATTTTAATGGAATTAGGCGCAGAAGTTTATACGATTGAAAGACAGGAAGGCATTTATAACCACACAATTAAAGTGCTGCCAGGTATGGGATATCCCGCCCACTTCTTCTTTGGCGACGGTTCAA
>Ga0247805_1001720_pt1 | contig 10404 bp, 9 predicted proteins | sample UWRJL044104R1_FD_180930 | JGI IMG/M metagenome (GOLD analysis project Ga0247805, IMG submission 180930) | Plant litter microbial communities from Arlington Agricultural Research Station in Wisconsin, United States - UWRJ-L044-104R-1 | ecosystem: Environmental > Terrestrial > Plant litter >...
GGTATTCCGTGCAGCAACTGAAGCCTTTCCCTTTGGGAGCGCGACAAATATTGCACGTCCCACGGAAAGAGAGCTGGATGAAATCAGCCGGTTTTTAAAAGAAACCTACGGTTATGAAACGGGCAGTTATCAGGATTATACCTTTCAAAATAAAAGCCGTAAAGTGCTGGGGAGGATTGACTGGAACATAGCCACAAACAACACATTCAGCATCCGTTACAATCAGCTCAACAGCAGCAAACCTGAACTCTTAAACGGATCAAGAAGTCCGCTGGTCCCCTATTCTTCCACCATGGGCCGCACTACATCAAATGCACTGAATTTTAATCATTCCAACTTTACTACCCAGTCCAACTTCTATTCTCTCGCGGCAGAATGGAACAGTAAACCCGGAGCCGAGCTCACCAACACCATACGCGGATCTTACACCCGCCAATATGAACCCAGAACGTCAGACAGTCAGCTGTTTCCCTTTGTGGATATCCTGAAGGATGGCGTACCCTTTACCTCGTTCGGCTATGAACCTTTTACTTATGGAAACAAAAGAGAAGTAAAAGTACTCTCCCTGACAGACTACCTGACCTGGAACTATGGCAGGACAAACAATGTGGCAGGATTTCAGGTAGACTACAGCAAAACTAATAACAGCTATATGCCTTTTGCCACAGGTTATTATACCTATGCTTCTTGGGAAGATTTTGCGACCCATCAGAAACCACAGGAATACGCATTAACCTTCCCCCTGAATTCAGCCTCAGTTCCCTCAGAATTCAGCTTCAACGCCATGAATGTATCAGCCTATTTTCAGCAGACCAGAAACCTGTCAGACCGTTTGAAAATTACTGCCGGGGTGAGGTCCGACATCCAGCTATATCCAGCCGCACTCGAAGAAAATGAACTTTTGGCGAGCCTGAATTTTGCCGATGGTCAGCAATTACATACTTCAAAATTACCCAAACCCACCCTGTTGTTATCGCCCAGAATGGGATTCAGGTATGATTTAAATGCCAGTAAAACATTACAGCTGAGAGGCGGAACAGGAATATTTACCGGCCGAATTCCCTATGTATGGGTTATCGCTCAGGCGAGATATTCGGGTCTTTACCAAATTACGCAGGCCTGGCAGGGAAAGGAAAATACACCTGCTTTGTTTAGTCCCGCTCCCCCCGCATATCCAATAGCAGCAACGGGAAGCACCTTACCTTCCATCGTCAGCCTCATTTCCAGGGATTTTAAAATGCCGCAAAGCTGGAAATCAAGCCTGGCCTTAGACATCAGCCTACCCGCCGACTTCAAAGCTACCCTGGAAACCATATTTAACCGTGATCTGCGTGGAGTGTTGTTCAAAAATGTAAACTTAAAGTCGCCCACCCCCCTATCGATACCGGGTTATCCGGATAACAGGCTGGTATATCCCTCTGGCAATGCAGACAAGTACATCAATCCTCTGAATAGCTCAGGCATCCCAGATGCTCAGGGAAGCTCGCCGCTGAATGCAGTGATGGTCTATAACTCCTCTAAAGGGTATTACTTATCTATGGTTGCACAGATTGAGAAAAGGAGCAGGAATTTATCCTTTTCCATTGCTTACAGTCATAGCAGGGCCAGGAGTTACCATGATGGTGATGGTGACCAAACGCTTTCTGCGCTCAATGCTACTCCATCCGTAAATGGAGTGAACCATCCCGAGCTCAGTTATGCGGGATATGTCATGCCTAACCGGGTAGTTTCTACGCTCACCTATCATTTGCAATATGCAAAAAACCTGAAGCTGAATATAGGATTGGTTTATCAGGGTTCAAATGAAGGACGATTCTCCTATACCTACAGCAGGGATTTCACCAGAGATGGCACAAATAATTCGCTGATTTACGTACCTGCAAATCCTTCTGAAATACAATTTGCGCCACTCAGTGTGGTTACCAGTAATGGCTTAAGAACATTTAGTGCAACTGCGCAAAGCGAAGCTTTTTTCAATTATGTGGAACAGGACAGCTACCTGCGAAAGCGAAAAGGTAAATATGCGGAACGCAATGGAGCACTATTTCCATGGCGAAACCAGTTTGACCTGAGGCTGAGTCAGGATCTGAACCTGAACCTCAGGAAGAAATCACATACCCTTCAGCTGACTTGCGATATATTGAACGCCGGCAATCTCATTAACCCTAATTGGGGATTGAGAAAAGTGCCCAATGCCAGCGCATTGCTGGTACCCTCAAACCTGAATACACTTCAACCCGGTGGCTCTGTATTACCTGCGTTTCAATTGGCCGTAATTGGGGAAAAGTTAATTACGGATACATTTAGGGACGATGTGAGTTTAAATTCAGCGTATCAGCTGCAGTTTGGTTTGAGGTATATATTTTAAAGAGCAAAATATGGAGGAAAAGTTAAAACGCAAATGAATAATGTATAGATTGTCTGCCTCCCTTTTTTCAAATTTACTTAGCAATCTTAATTTAAGTAATCAGGTGACTAACTGGAGGGGAAATACAAGTATTAAAAATTTTTACTCGCAGTTGCAGTAAAAGAAATCAATAGTAAGATTATATTTAGTAAAATTTTCCCATGAACACGGATCTACTTTACAGGCATGTATGCGCCTACGAGACAGTTTCTAGAGATGAGTTTGAAAACTTTCTAAACTTATTTAAACCAGTACATCTAAAAAAGGGAGAACATCTTTATTTAGCTGGCAGGGTTCCAAAATATGCTTCTTTTATCATCAGCGGCTGTCTGCGTCAGTACACGCTAGACGAACAGGGTGCAGAACAAATTGTTCAGTTTTATGATCAGGCATCCTGGGTTGGGGAAGTAGATAGCATGATCACAAAAAAACCGACCAATATGAACCTGCAGGCACTGGAAGATTGCGAACTCTTATGCATAACAGGTGATGATATGTGCCATGCGATGGAAAAGACAGCCTGGCTCCAGCATTATACAATTCAGAACAACTATGCCGATCAGGCTAAAATACTGGATGAAACAAACCGATTAAAAAGGTCCTCTCCAGAGGCATCCTATCTGGAATTCCTGAGTCTGCGACCCTCTCTCGTATTGCGCATCCCGCAGCAATACATCGCTAATTTTCTCGGGATCCGTAAAGAGACCCTAAGCAGAATCCGAAACAGGGTGGCCCGCCGGCAATTTGTTGATCGAAGTCAACTGTAAGCTATTTTTCCAACCGTAATTTTGAGGCCGTAAGCAATCACCACCGCCTAACTAAAGCATCAGCAATGCGATTTAGATGAGCCAGTGGTGTGCTGAATAATGCGTCAAATAAATTACTGGCAAAAAAATAGAATACATGAAAAAGATAGTATACGACCGATATGGAGATGTGAATGTTTTACATATTGAAGAAGCAACCAAGCCTGTTCCTGCGAATCAGCAGCTGTTAATCAGGGTAAAGTCTGTTGCCTTAAACCCCCTCGACTGGAAGACTTTTACGGGAGAAGTAAAATTGATGTCGGGCGCTAAATTTCCCAAAATGGTTGGCTGTGATTTTTCAGGAATCGTAGAAGGTGTGGGTCAGGATGTAAATTCTTTTAAAGCGGGCGATGAAGTATTTGGCGTGGTGGATCCCTTTAAACAGGGTGTACTGGCAGAGTATATCCTTGTCGATCAACACCTGGTGGCCATCAAACCTCATCAACTATCTTTTGAGCAGGCTGCTTCTATACCAACTGCGGGACAGTCAGCCTTACAAATGCTGACTAAAATGACTACCATCACTCCTGGCCAGGAGGTACTGATCAATGGAGCTACAGGAGGTGTAGGTATGTTTGCGATACAAATTGCAAAAAGTAAAGGTGCAATTGTAACCGCAGTTTCAAGCGCGAAAGGCCATGACCTGTTAAAAAAGTGGGGCAGCGACCATGTTATTGATTATACATTACGTAATGTGACAGACCTGAAAAAATGCTTTGATGTGGTAATAGAACTTTCCACCAAACTACCCTTTAGTCACGCAAAAAAACTGATGAAGAGTAAAGGCAGTTACATCACTGCAATTCCCTCACTTCCGGCTTTTATCAACTCTTTTTTAAATAATATTTTTTCTGGTAAAAAATATAAGATCATGATGATGAAGTCTGAAAGGGAAAGCTTGGATTTTCTGGCAAAGGAGGTAGTAAAAGGTATGGATGTCCATATCAGCAAGAGTTACCCTATGTCTGCCTATAAGGAAGCCTATGAAACATTTGCACAAGTAAGCACGCTGGGAAAAGCGGTATTTATAATATAATATGAGTTGCGGGGGAATTTACTTTAACATTCAATTCAATAGCCCTGAATTGAATGCTCCTCTTCTGCAAGTACAGCAGAAGGATAGTCTGGTAATTCACATACTGATCAAAAAGCAAAATCTGAGTTCAAGAATGATTATCAAATTTGCCGACAATGATTTTTGCTAAAGCTTCAATCCGCAAATTGGTTATCTTTGAAAATTGCAATTATTGAGATGAAGAAAAATCCATCTGAAGACTTTTATAAACAGACAAAGGCCCTCCTGCCCTCGGGTATTGGCGGCGAAATCGGGCACTTCAACGTTTTTAATATTGAAGAGATGGTTGCCAAAAATAAAGGCAAAAAATATGTGCTGCACAATAACCGCATCTTTTATAAGATAGCCTTAAAAAAGGGGCCGAATCTCATACAGTTTGTAGATAAAAGCTTCGATATAAAAACAGATACGCTGGTATTTTCAACCCCTAAAATGCCATCCAGCTGGATACCCCAGTCAGCAGACCAAAAAGGACATGTCTGCATTTTCACAGATGAATTTTTCATGAAGAACAATACAGGTATCATATTGGATCATTTGCCTGTTTTTAAGGTGGGTATCTATCCTGTTTTCACTTTATCACAGGAAGAATCTGTAACCATCAATCAGCTTTTCCTTAACCTGCATTCTGAAATCGGATCCGACTATGCCTTCAAATATGACCTGATCAGGAATTACCTGATGGAGATCATTCACTTTGCGCAAAAAAAGCTGTCCTCTACGGGTTTATATACTTCCAATGATGCTTCGTCAAGAATTGTCGGCTTTTTTATTGAAACGCTGGAAAGGGAATTTCCTATTGAATCTCCAATTCAGAGACTGTCTTTATTATCCGCAAAGGATTATGCTAACAAGCTTTCCGTCCATGTGAACCACCTCAACATGGTCATCAAGGACAAAACCGGAAGAACTACCACTGAATTTATCAACGGGCGCATCATTGATGAGGCGAAAATATTACTGAAGAATTCAAACTGGCAGATTTCTGAAATTGCCTATAGCCTTGGTTTTGAAGAAGTATCCCATTTTTCCAATTTTTTTAAGAAGAACACCTCATTCTCACCTTCAACATTCAGAAAGTAAAATTCTTTGATTTTTGTAAATCATTCTTTGATAGTTGCAAACTCTGACGCCGTTTATCTGCCAATTTTGTAGATAAAAAATAAAATCATGAGTATCAAAAAAACAATCACAATTGGTGCAAATACAGACTGGCCTCTAACTTTCAAAAGATTGGGATATGGCACGATGCGCCTGACTGGTGAACATGCGTGGGGCGAACCTGAGCATAGAGAAGAAGCTTTAGATATCCTTCGCGCAACAGTAAACAATGGCATACATTTTATTGATACGGCCGATTTTTATGGAGAAGATGTAACGAACAGGTTAATTGCAGAGGCACTTTATCCCTATCCTGAAGATCTGATCATTTGTACAAAAGTAGGCCCTGGCAGAACTTCTATAAAAGACTGGCATTTCTTTGATCAGCCGGAAAAGCTGAGAGACACCATCGAAAAAAACTTGCAGACCTTAAAACTGGATCAACTTTCGCTGGTTCATTTCAGGTACATGCCAGGTTCTGAAACCCCATTTGAAAAATCCATGGAGGCCATGTTTAAGCTGCAGCAAGAAGGTAAAATCCTGCACCTCGGTGTGAGCTGTGTTGGTCCGGAAGAATTAAATAAAGCAATTGAAATGGGAAATGTTGCCAGTGTGGAGAATGCATTTGGTTATGGGCAAAGGACTACATTTAATATGCATGGCGTGGAAGTAAGAGGTTTGCAGGAAGTAATGGATATCTGTATAGCGCATCAGATTCCAATGATTCCCTATTGGTCTTTGCAAAATGCCGCAACAGACGGGGAAAACAAGATTGCTGTGATTGCAAAAAAATACAATACCACAGAAACCCTCATTAACCTGGCCTGGTTATTACATTATAACGACCTGTTATTACCTATTCCGGGTACTTCGAAACTAAAACATTTTGAGGAAAATCTGACTGCGCTTGATATCTCCCTTACACAGGAAGATATGGATTATTTAGGCTAAGCGTAAACTATCCTGCTGTCGCTGATGCTGGCAGTAGGATAGTTTACTGATTTAGGTCATTGGATTTTCCCAGCCGCCTTTCGTATCTATACCTGTCTTTTTTGCGAGTTTATCCAGTTTGCCAACCTCTTGTTCAGATAGTGAGATCTTTGCCGCAGATATCGCATCAGCAACTTGCGAAAGTTTAGTGACCCCAATAATTGGCAGTGTTTTCTTTGCTATTGCCCAGGCAATAGCGATCTGTGCAACAGAAGCATTATGGCTCTCGCCCACCGTTTTCATTGCAGCGGTAAGTTCCTCAAGCTGTGGAAGTAACTTATTATAAGTTGCAGCCCGCGCGCTGTTTTCCGGAAGCGGGCTCGTACTATTATACTTACCATTCAATGCTCCCTGTTCCAGTACCATATAAGCAAAAAACGTGATCTCATTTCTATAACAGTAATCGATGATTCCCGCATCTTCAGAAGACCGATAAAGCAAACTGTAATGATTTTGTACAGCAGAGATACGGAATCCTTCCTTCCCCAGGATACTGTTAGCTTGTATAATCTGTTTCAGGTTATGATTAGATACACCTACATGTTTTACTTTTCCTGATTTTAGTAAAGGAATAAGTCCAGGAGTCCATTTCTCCACATCTGCCGGATTATGTATCCAGTAAATATCGATATAATCTGTATGTAGGCGTGCAGCACTTTCACTGCACATTTGATGTACAGGATCATCAGATTCACCGGCCACCTGTGGTGTGAACTTAGTAGAAATCATGACCTCAGCACGGTCATACCCTTTTAAACATTCCCCCAGTATTGTTTCTGAAGTACCTTCACCATAAACTGCTGCTGTATCCCATAGGTTCAGTCCTGCCTGCATTGCTGCATCAAATATGGGTTTAACATCATTAGTATCAATACTGTTTCCAAAAACCTGATCCCCGCCACCTAAACCGCTTCCCCATGACCAGGTTCCTAATGCTATCAGTGGAACTTTTCTCATCATTTGATCTTATATATTTATTTTAGTTTCCCGAATATGAGTTCAATCGTTGCAGGATCCAGCATCGCCATATCTACCAGCTTCAGTGATTTCACCATCTTTAAGGTGGTGGTTTTATAATGTTTGAAATGGGCCGATTGCAAATGCGACTGATAAGCGGCTGCATTGGCATAAATCTCCAGAAGCCTGAACTGCGTTGGGTTCTCTTTCTGGTACATAGGGAAGATCGAAATCACACCTGGCTCCATTTTTACAGACTGTGATGATTCCTGCTGAAGAATGCTTTTATAGTCTTCCAGGTAGTCCGGAAGAATTTCTATTTCAGATATCCTTACCATCATATCTGGCTGTATAACAGGCAATTCATGTTGACCGATCAACTTCCTTAAAATGTTTGCCTGTCTTCTGCCGGCGTTTATTTCAATTACACCGGCAAGTTCTGCCAGCTGTACGTCCGTTATACCTGTATTTTTACCCATCGATAGATGAGCTTTCAGCTGAGGCTCCACGCCCGGCATGGCGGCCAATGCAGCAATGGTGACAAACTCCCGCTGGCGATAGTTCAAAACATCACGGTTAAAGATATCAGCAAATAAATGTTCCTTCAAAAAAACGTCGATTACCGGTGCAAAGGCATTAGCCCCTGTTTTGGGTCCTTTCTCTTCAACTCCCGTAAGCTGTTGTAAATTATGCTTTCCAGATTGGTACTTATCGCCACTCTTTACCGGTGTGGCATCATTACCTTCCCGATCTTTTATATTATTTCCTTTTCTTTCTTCTAATACGGTCATCAACGTACTGATGCCATTCAGGCTCCGTGGAAAACCACAATAGGCATACAACTGTACAAGCGATTCTTTGATCTCATTGATGGTAAGACCCGCATCCAGTCCTTTGTTCAGGGCAGACTTCAATTCTGGTAAATTTCCGGTTGCCGTTAGTGCTGATATTGCAGCCAGAGTTTGCTGATGTGTATTTAATGCTGTCATGCGGATATCTTTTTCCTGTGCTATACTGGTTGATACGGATAATATAAATAAGAGTGCAATTGTTGATTGAAAAATAGTTGATGTGCTCATTCGCTGAAGTTGATGTGTATCTTAATTTAGTGATCTGAAATCTTGCGGAGATTGTCCCACATGCTGCTTAAACATACGCGTAAAATGCTGGGGATATTTGTAACCCATTTCATAAGCAATTTCACTTATCGATTTGCTGGTATCAAAAATCTTTTCTTTGGCTACAGCAATTACCTTATTTTGAATGTATTCCTGTGCAGACTGACCTGTTTCTTTCCTGATGAGGTCTCCAAAATATTTTGGCGATAAATGAAGTTGTTCAGCGCAGTAGGCTACAGTCGGCAGCCCTGCTAAACGCTGATCTGCTATAAAATAATTGTCGATCAGTTCTTCAAACTTTGTCAATATATCTTTATTCCCATACTCCCTGCTAATGAACTGGCGGTCATAAAAACGTTCAGAGTAATTCAGTAACAATTCGATATTGCTAACGATTAGCTTACGACTATGTTTGTCTGTAGGATGAACAAGTTCATAGCCTATTTTTCCAAAACATTCCAGCAAAATCTGCTTTTCCCTGGCAGAAACATGTAGTGCCTCTTTCACATCGTAGGAGAAAAAATGGTAATCTCTCATCGTCTTTCCTAGTGCTGTTCCCCTGATCAGGTCCGGATGAAAAGCAAGGGCCCAGCCGTTAGGCTGTAATATGGTGCCGTCTTCCTCAAAACCAGCAAGCTGACCCGGGGCGATAAACAGCAGCGATTCTTCCTGATAATCGTATTGACTGCGACCATACAGTATATCAGCGCATTTTTCATGCTTAAGAAAAACAATGTATAACTCTGATAGAAAGCGATGTACCCTGATCGGTTTCGATTTGGATTGATCTAATAAAGTAATCAATGGATGGAGCGTCTCCTGCCCCCTTTCTTCATTAAATTGAGTAATACTCTCCAGTTTGGCTATCGGTCCCATTGGCAAATGTTCTATTTCAAAATTAGAATAAGAATTCGCTATATAATCATTTTGGCAGGCCAATCAGGAATTTTGGTAAGTGATACAGGAATACATATAAGTGGCCGACCAACAAGTAGCGTGATCCTGGAGATATACCTAAAGCCTGACAGCAATAACTGGACACCGGGTGATTCACACCTGATGCCAGAGTAACTCCTATAACGTATCACAGCAGGGATTTTACCATGGAGAACTCGATTCTGAAAAAAGAGCACTGAACCACCATCGTAGTCTCCAAATGGAGAAAGAGCCGGGCATTCCCTTTGAAATAAGGTACAAATAGTATCCCGGATTATGCTGGACGGTTAATTAATTCCCTCGTGCTTTATATCCTGACCTTTCAAAAAAACTTCGATTATAGAATTTTTACCCTTCAATCTTGCTATCGGAACTGTGATTGCGTCATACCCTATGTAATCAATACTTATAAAAGCGATGTGTGAGAAATCAAAAAAATTGACTACTGCAAATCCCGCTTTGTCGGTAAAGAAATTAGCCAATATTTTATTCTCCTTGTCTCTAAACCCTACTATCGCCAGCATAGGTGATTTGTCCTGTTTGTCCTTTGCATAAATTGACACTTTAGCGTAATTATCATTGTGACTATCTTCATTAGTAATTATAAATTGGCTGGTATCCTGAAGCTTCGTTGGCGCCGGTGTTTGGGCTTTAAGGATAATTACCATCAGCAATAACAGAACGACGATGAGTACATGCTTTAGCATCCTGAGAAATATCCTTATCAATCTTCCCCAAGACAGGTTAAGGCAGCATTGAAAGGCCACAAGGCAGTCTAAAGCTATTAACACGCCATGCTGTGCTTGATTGAGATTGCTAGTAATGGTTTTCATATTCTTAGGTAGTAGATAAGCATATTAAAAACATCGATTTGCCTGTCATTTCCATTTTTTGAAGTATTCTATTGTATTAAAATTTCTCTCAACCTGCATTACGATATTCAATTAGTCACGATAAAGATTTTTTACCCAAATATTCTTAATATAGATATATAACTTCATATTACAAGATTAG
>Ga0247805_1001721_pt1 | contig 10401 bp, 8 predicted proteins | sample UWRJL044104R1_FD_180930 | JGI IMG/M metagenome (GOLD analysis project Ga0247805, IMG submission 180930) | Plant litter microbial communities from Arlington Agricultural Research Station in Wisconsin, United States - UWRJ-L044-104R-1 | ecosystem: Environmental > Terrestrial > Plant litter >...
TGATCACCCTGAACCTCTCCGAGTACCAGGAAGCCCATACCGTCAGCCAGCTGAAAGGCGCGCCGCCGGGTTACGTCGGCTACGGCCAGGGTGGCGTGCTCACCGAAGCGGTGCGTCAGCGACCCTACAGCGTCGTGCTGCTCGATGAAGTGGAAAAGGCCCACCGCGACGTGCTCAACCTGTTTTATCAGGTCTTTGATCGGGGCTTCATGCGCGACGGCGAAGGGCGCGAAATCGACTTCCGCAACACCGTCATTGTCATGACTTCTAACCTGGGCAGCGATTTGTTGCAGGACTACCTGCTGGCGAACCCCGATGCACTCGACGGGGAGGTCCACGAGCAACTGCGGCCGGTGCTGCGGGAGCACTTTCAGCCCGCGTTGCTCGCGCGTTTTCAGACGCTGGTTTATCGACCGCTGCAGGCGCCGGCGCTCAAACGCATCGTCGCAATCAAGCTGGACAAGGTGGCGGAGCGTCTGCGGCGTCATTACGGGCTGGACTGCAGGATCGACAAGCGCTTGCATGACGCGCTGGTAGAGGCGTGCCTGCTGCCCGACAGCGGCGCGCGGAACATCGACAGCCTGCTCAATCAGCAGATTTTGCCGGTGCTGAGTCAACAGCTTTTACAGCGTCAGGCCGCACGATTGCCCACCCGGGGCGTGGTGCTTGGGCACTGCGAGGAGGACGGCATCACCCTTGAGTTCGTCGATTCCTCTGCTTGTGTGGAGGGCGAATGATGAACGATGCCATCGGGGTGTTTTTCGACCATAGCCGTCACAAACTCGTCGTTCATAACTTGCCGGTGGCGCTGGATGTGCTGGCGTTTGAGGGCGAGGAGCAGCTGAGTCAGCCCTTTCATTACCGCATTGAATTTACCTCGGCTGAGCAGGACATCGGGGCTGAACGGATGTTAGGGCAGGACGCGCAGTTCAGTCTGCATGCTGCGGCCCACAAGTTGCCGATGGCTATTCCTGGCTTGCCGGTGCCTAAGGTTGAGGCGCTGCGGACGCTGCATGGGGTGATTACCGGGTTCAAGCGGCTGTCTGGTTCCGCTGACGAGGCGCGCTATGAAGTGACGCTGGAACCGCGCCTGGCGTTGCTGGCGCGTGGGCGGCAATTTCGGATCTATCAGCATCAATCGGTGCCGCAGATTGTCGAGAGCATTTTGCGCACGCGGCATGATTTTGAGGGGCAGGATTTTCTATTCACGCTGGTGCGGGAGTACCCGGCGCGCGAGCAGGTGATGCAATACGGCGAAAGCGATCTGGCGTTCATCTCGCGCTTATTAGCCGAGGTGGGGATCTGGTATCGCTTTAGCAACAATGAGCGATTGGGCATTGCGGTCGTCGAGTTTCATGATGATCAGCGGCATTACGTCAGACCTCGGATCAGTTTGTCGTTCAGGCCTCAGTCGGGGTTGGGAAGCAGCGGAGCCGACGGGGTTTGGGCGCTGCAGGTCAGTCATGAAGTGGTGGAGCAGAGCGTTCACTTTCGGGCGTATCACCACCGAGAAGCGAGTGCCTGGCTGGATGGCGATGTCGATCAGACGCGAGGTGACACCACGACTTATGGCGAGGCGTATCACTATGCTGAGCCGTTCAAGGCCTTGGGCCACAAGCTGGATCAGGATGAGGATCTGCTGGGGGAGAGCGGGTTTTGCTATGGGCGGCTGCGGCATGAGCGGTATCTGAATGATCAGACTCGGCTCAGCGGTATAAGCAGCAGTGCTTCGTTGGGGCTGGCGCAGGTCCTGCAAATTCCTGGCGGCGCGCCCCAAGCGTTTGAGCCTGGTGCTGTGATCACGCGATTGCATTTGCGTGCAGCGCGGGACCGCAGTTTCGAACTGAGCTTTGAAGCGATCCCCTATTCCGAGAGCGTTTGCTTTCGGCCGCCTTTGCTGGCGAAACCGCAAATTGCCGGAACCGTCCCGGCCCGGGTCACCAGCTCGCTGGCCAACGATCCCTACAGCCACATCGACCGCGAAGGCCGCTACAAGGTCAGCTTTCTGTTTGACCGCGACAGCTGGGAGCTGGGCGAAGAAAGCCTGTGGCTCAGATTGGCCCGTCCCTACGCCGGCGATACCCACGGCCTGCACCTGCCGCTGATCTGCGGCACCGAAGTGGCGATCGCGTTTGAACAGGGTGACCCTGATCGGCCGTACATCGCCCATGCCCTTCACGACAGCCGCCATCCCGACCATGTGACGCTGCTGCGCAGCGATTACAAACGCAACGTGCTGCGTACTCCGGCGAATAATAAGCTGCGCATGGAAGATGATCGCGGCAAGGAACACATCAAACTCAGCACCGAGCACAGCGGCAAGAGTCAGCTGAACCTTGGGCATCTGGTCGACAACGAGAAGGATAAGCGCGGCGAAGGCTTTGAATTGCGCACGGATGGCTGGGGCGCGATTCGGGCCGGGCGTGGGGTGTTTATCAGTTCGGATGGGCAGACCAGGGCCCAAGGTGAGCAGCTCGATATGGACGCTGCAATCGAGCAGCTTGAAAGCGCGTTGTCGTTGGCACGCTCCATGGCTCAAGCCGCGCGGAGTGCCCAGGCTATTGCGGCTGATACGAGTGGCCACGAACAACTCACTGCGGCCCTGACCAACCTGGCCGAGCCCGGGCTTTTGCTGCATGCACCGGCCGGCATCGGCGTGGTCAGTCCCGAGGCTGTTTTGCTGTCCTCCGGCCGTGACAGCGTCGCCATCACGTCGTCGCGCTCCACCAACATCAGTGCCGGCCACGACATCACCGGCACGGCTGAGGGTGCGATCAGCCTGTGCGCTGTGACCAAAGGCCTCGATCTAAAAGCCGTGGATGGGGATGTGCAGCTGCACGCCTACGGCGGCGCGATGCACGCGTTGGCGAATGACCAGATAAAAATTGAAAGCCTGGCCGGCCGTGTCGAGATCAGTGCGCCGGAAGAAATCGTCTTCAGCTGCGGCGGCGCGTTCATCCGCATCAAGGGCGGCGAGATCGAGCTGGGCGCGCCGGGGAACATCCATCACCGGGCCGCGTACGTGCTAAAGGGCGGTGCCACCACGCTGACCACCCCGGCGACGCCGATACCGCCGGGCTATGCCGCGGGCTACACCCTCAGCGACTCGGATAAGGGTTACGCACCCTTCGTCCGTTACCTGATCACCACCCAGGAGGGCGAACGGTTCCCCGGCGTGACCGATAAGGACGGCAGAACGATCCCGGTTCACACGCTATTGCCCGGGAACGTGGTGATCGAGTTTCCCAATGACAAGCCCGATGAGCAGTGACCACCGCTCAGGGGCCCCGTCGCCCGGATGGGTTGCGATCTGCATCGCAACGGCTACCGACACTGCGTCCCCCGGCAAGCAATCGACCGCAACGATTTATCACCGCAGCAAATCTTCAATCAGGAAGGACCCGGCATGAAAGACAGACAGCACCAGACGGACATTTTTTGCACCTACAAGCCTGTGGCCATCGGCCCGCAGAAAACCCATTGGGTTGAATTTCAACTGGTGGATGAGCTCGGCGCGCCGCTGGCTAATCTGCCATGGCGTGCGATCAATCAGGCAGTGCGGGATGGCTGCGTTCCCGAATATTCTGGGTTCACCGATGCCCAGGGTGTCATTCGACTCGAAGATCTTCACCCGCTCGACGTAACACTGCTGATGCCGGCGGCGCCGTTGGCTGAAGTTCTGCAACAGCGGCGCTTGCGCGCGGTGCGCCCGGAGCCCGAGCGGCCAGGTGCAAGTGACAGCAAACCTCTGTACGGAAAGCAGCGTCCCGGGTTTTCGCCGGTGGAACAACAGGCACTTGAGCAGGGGCATGCCTATCACTACCTGCGAATAGGGCAACTGTGTGATGAGCTGCCGGCGTTCAACCCGCCGTGGCCAGAGCTGGATCCGCCGCCGGCTTATCATTTCCCCGACGCTGAGTTTTCAGGGTTTACGGTGCAATACGAAGCGCTGAACTGTCGGCATGTATTGGAAGTTTGCCCGCTGCGGGCTTGGTCGTTGGTGCTGCATCATCAGCCTGAGTACAGCCTGGCGAATGCCTACAACTTGGGGCTGATGAGTATCTTGTCATACAGCAACCGCGCGGAGACTTTGTACGGCTCGCCTCAGGAATTTTTCGCGCAGCAGTGCGTTGATTTATCGAGGACGCCTAGGGTGTGTGATGGTGGGAGAAATTGGCCCTGTCTGGTCACTGATGTACCGTTCGATGATAGGTATGAGCGCTGCGATGTGTTGGACACTGCCAAAGCAGACATTCCCAAGGGTGATACACAGCTTTTCTATGTCAGGAACACCGCTCAGATGTTGGTCGCTTGGCGAGGTACCGACTTTGACAAAGTTCATGCTCCTGACCTTATCACTGACCTGACATTTCGCCCTGTAAAGGTTGACTTCAAAGCCGAATGCGCCCCCTCCGTGCCCTGCACTGATCTGACGTCCGAAGGGCGAGTTCATTTGGGTTTTCGAAACGCGTTTAAGGCTGTACAGACGGTATACGCCCGACGTTTCGAAGAGGAAATTCCCGAAAAGATTCTCGGTCGGAAGATTTTTATTTGCGGGCATAGTCTTGGCGGCGCGCTAGGTCTTATTCATTCGGCAACCCTGAAAGATAACAATCCGCTGTTATATACCTATGGCATGCCGCGCACTTTCACCCTTAGTGCGATAAAGGGATTGAGCGAAGTTGGACACTTCCGTCACGTAAATGATACGGACACCATTCCAAGTGTTCCGCCTGAGGCCGATCTTGATAATCAACTCTACAACTTGTATGGGCCGTTAGGCACAACGTTGGGTTTCGGATGGTCAATGGGCCAGACCCTCATGAACAATCTCATCAAATCCGGCGATCCGTACGGCCATCACGGCGAACTTGCCATGTTCTACCGTGTAGAGCAGCACACTCAGAGCCGTGGATCTTCTTACCCTGAATATCGTAGTAAAGATGGTCTGGGCGCGCCTTACTACAACACTGTAAAAACCCGACTGCCTGAGCGGCCAAATCTCTATCTAGTGCAGAGTTTCGATAAGAAAAAAAGTGAAAAAAGCGAACAATCACAGCTCCACTTCATTGCCGGGCTTGACTCTAAGACGCTCGATCAGAGATTCCCACAACAAAAAAACCTGAAGCCGGGAGGGCTGCTAGGCATCGGCAACCACATGATGGGTGAATATATGATGCATATTACCAATCGCCTACTCGCAGCTATTGAACCTGGTCGGAAGCCGCGGCTTGCTGCACAGTGCAAAATTAATCGTTTCAGAAAACAGATGGAAGAACATGGCAGCACTTCGCCGAAAGATGAACTTGAGCGTAATCGCTGGTTTCTGTCTATGCATGAGGAACTCGATGCGGCATTGAATGTGACGCAGCAGTTGGACGGAGGGGGCGAAGCGCTGAAACGTCTTGATTCCATCGTATGTGGGCGGGGATGAACAAGTGAGTGAAGTCACTGTTCAGTTTAAAGCTTTTTTGCTGTGGGTCGCGCTGTTTATCTCAGTGAGCGGCTGTGCAAAGGATCGTAGCATGTCACCACCACAACAGGGCGAGAAGGTCTCCGTAATCATCAAGGTGCCAGATGAGCTCGAGCCGAGCACCATGCATGTTATGTATCGTTCGGCAGTATGCCCGCGCATTACCCGTGACGGTTATGGGCGGCCTAAATCCATAGATGGCCATAATGGTTTTGACGTAACGCTGAAGCGAAGTAAGGATGATCTTTACGAAACGGAGCTGCATGTCGACGGCGGTGGCCCTTGTAGATGGCGTTTAAGTAATGTGAGCTTCGGCGTGCAATATCGCGTACCGACTCCGTTTGGAGAGGATGTGATGCCAGGAGGGGGAGGCGCATTAGTCATCGTCTTCGATAAAAATAATCCTCAACGTCGAGTATCCAGCCCAATTACTGTGAGTGGCGAAGTGTTGGATGTTTTGGAGGATTATTACCCCTTGATAAGCGAGCACTTCATTGGTGGCTACCGGAGGTACATGAGTCTCGTTGGTGTAGGCGGAGGCGACTTAAGATATAACGCGCCCAAAGTCAGAAATATTTATTTTGAGCCGGTGCTCCATCGGGAGTACATAGTGAAGTCAATTGCCCCAAAGAAAAATGTACTTGGTGACTTTACGAAGTTTTATTATCCGGATCGGACGATTAAATCCGATCGGCGATCAGAAGCTGATTTTGAAAAAATGCAGGAAATCCGCCTGAAAGCGGAAGCGAAGAGATGATGGGGCGCACGGTAAACAGGCGCTTGGAGGGTGTCATGAAGGCCGTAACGGGATCCGTAAGGCCTTCAGCTTTGTTCTTTTTGTTGCTAACTGTGATTGGCGGATGCTCAAAGGACTACACAATGGCTCCATCGCCGGATGGCGAGAAAGTCACGATTACGATAAATGCTCCGCAGGAGTTAGCGCCTGAGGTGCTGCGTGTGATGTATCGATCGGCCAAATGCCAACGTGTAACCCATGACGCACATGGTCAGCCACAAATGCTTGACGGCAACAACTCTTATGAGGGGAGGTTTGAGCGTAGTGGTGAAACAGGTATGTATCATACAGAGCTATTCGTGAATGGAGGAGGGGCTTGCGAATGGCGCCTAAGTAATGTGGTATTCAGCGTTGTTTACCGCACGCCCGAAAGATTTGGAGAAGGCGTAGTGTCCGGTGCGGGCGCAGAAGTAATCTTGGTTTTCGATCACAACAACCCCCAGCTCAGAGTTTCGGCGCCAATGGCGGTAACCGGTTCAGAGTTAAATGTCGTGAAAGATTTTTACCCTTGGATTAAGGAGAGTTACATTCGGGGGTATATAAAACGTGTGGGTCTTTCTGGAGGGGATGGTGGTGATTATACCTATTACGCGCGTCAGGCTAGGAATGTATATTTCGAACCCATTCTGCATTCAGGCTTTGTGGTGTCTTCTGTGGCACCCAAAAAACACATCGTTGGGGATTTCATAAAGTTTAAATACCCTGACGGAACAGTAGAGTCTGATGGGAGGTCAGAGCCTAACTTTGAAAAAATGCAGAAAATCCGCGCTGAAAGCGGAAACAAAAGAGTGAAGTCGCCCGCTGTCCCACCGCCTGTATTGAGAAATCTTCCATGAATCATGCTAAGTCATATTTAAAGACTTCGGTTATGTGCTTCGTATTGCTCACTTTCCTCAGCGGCTGCGCGAAAGACTACAGTATGAACCCGCCACCAGATGGTGAGAAAGTCGAAATCGTTATAAAGATGCCCCAAGAACTGGAGCCAGAACCACTAAGAGTCATGTATCGCTCGTCTGTATGCCGAAAAGTGGTGCATGACGGTGATGGTAGGCCTGAATCCCTGGAAGGATATAACGGTTACGGTTCGGAACTAACGAGGCGTGGGGCCACAGAGTTCTATGATGCGAGGTTGTTCATCGATGGAGGCGGTCGCTGCAAGTGGCGGCTTAGTAATGTCGTATTTAGCATCAACTACCGTATTCCTAGTCGCTTCGGGGAAAGTGTAACGCAGGGCATAGGCGGCACGGTCATCATAGAGTTTGATGGTAACGATGCGCAGCTCAGTTTCGGAAGAACAAGGAATGTGGTGGGTCCAGACTTAATAATGGTCAAAGATTACTATCCATGGCTAAGCGAAAAATTTATCGGCGGTTATGCCAGGCGTGCAAATCTCTCTAGCGAAGGTGGCGGTTATCTTACTTATAAGGCTCGGGAGGCAAGGCGCATATATTTTGAGCCAGTTTTGCATTCGGACGTGGTCGTGACATCCGTGTCGCCAAAGAAACACATCATTGGAGATTTCATACAGTTTTACTACCCAGATGGGACAGTAGAGTCCAATGGGCAGTCGGTACCCAATTTTACTAAAATGCAAAAAATACGCTTGGCAGCTGAAGCAAACAAATGAAGTCGCTCGGTGTGCTGCACCTGTTTTTAAGGAGTTTAGATGAGCAACGCGACGCTATACGCAAAAACTACACTCTTATGCCTTGCGCTGCTCGCTCTCTTAAGCGGTTGCGTGAAGGACTATAAAGTTCTGACTCCGCCGCCCGACAGCGAAAAGGTAAAAATTGTTATAAAAGTGCCTGCCGAGCTTGAGCCCAAAACTTTGCTCGCCAAGTACGAATCGGCCAGATGCCGAATGTTTGTCGACTTTCCCGGTGTGGGCACTGTGCCATTTCCAGGATCAAATTATCAAAATTCGAAGTTCACAAGGCGGGGAGAAACAGATTTGTACGAGGCGGAGGTATTCGTTGATGGCGGCGGTGAATGTGAATGGCAACTAGATAGCATCGAGTTTGGAGTCGTGTATCGTATTCCTAATCGTTTTGCAAAAAAAGTAACCGCTTATTATGGTGGGGCAGTTCTAGTTAAGTTCGACGGGCAGCACGCGGCCTTTAATACGGTTGATCAGTTTATAGAAGGGCCGGACCTGAAAATCGTAAAGGATTACTACCCATGGGTAAGGGAAGCCTATGAGCTCGGTTACTATGATAAGAGTGTAAATCTGGCCAAAGAGTATGAAAGTTATCGTACCTACAGGGCTCGGGACGCAAGAAATATCTATTATGAGCCGGTGCTGCATTCAGATCTTGTCGTGACGTCGACTTCCCCGAAGAAACGCGTCGCTGACGAAATCGTAACGACAACATTTCGCTACCCCGACGGAACGGAAGAATCCAACAGGGAACTTGAGCCAGACTTTAAGAAAATGCAGGAAATTCGCTTGAAGACGGAGGCGAAATAATGAAGTTTTCCAGCGCCGCGAGATATCTTCAGGGCGATCAACCGAATCAGAAAGCATCAAGCTTCAGCGCTTTACTCATAAGTATCACGTTGTTGGCATCGCTCAGTGGTTGCGCACTTGACTACGAACTCCATCCGGACACGGAGGGGGAGAGAGTCACGATGACGATTAAAGCATCGGAAGGGTTAGTCCCGCCGCCCATGGCCGTGGGTTATCTATCTACGATCTGCGAAAACGTTTATGAGGGGCCTGATGTATTCGGCAATATCAGGGAGCAGCGTGTAGCGTTGAAACGGCGCGGGGAGGGCAATTTCTATGACGCCGATTTCGCTGTAGACGGTGGCGGTATGTGTCGGTGGCGCGTGGCTTACGTGAATTTTGGGGTACGTCCTCAATGGCCTGAGCGCTTTGGCGAAGGTGCGGTAGTGGGAACGGGAGGTGATGTCCTGGTCGTGTTTCAGCATAACAATCCGGATTTTCCGTCCGAAGGGGTTAAAAATGTGGTGGGCACCCATCTTGATATCAAGAATAATTACTACCCATGGTTAAAAGATGTCCTAAAGAAGGACTACGTCAAGAGGCTTAATCTGGTGGGTGAAGCGGTGCCTTACCAGACTTACCTGGCTCCCCAGGTGCGCAACATAAACGTTGAGGCAGTGCTTCACGCCAAGTATGTCGTGACATCCAAACAGCCAGAGTTCAAAGGCATCGGAATTCACCCTGCCTTTATCTATCCAGACGGGACTTCGGGCCCTGATGATAGTGATACGCCAGATTTCCCCACGCTTGAGGCCATTCGTTTAAAGGCTGAAGCCAACCGATGAGGATATCAAACGACCTAAGTTGCCACGCCTGATCTTTTATATCGGTCATCAAGTCGGTGAGTTCAGGCCCGCACCGTTAAAACCCGGCACGTATGACAAGCACGCGCAACACATTAGCTCGTCCAGGCATCCGCTCGCGCGGAATAAATACACGGCTTCATCTATTCATTAACAAAGGATCTTTCAATGTCACAAGGATTCGTATTGTTGGGTGACAAGACCACCCACGGAGGAGCGGTAATTTCCGCGTCGTCCACTCATATCACCCAGGGCAAAGCAGTCGCTTTAGTGGGGGATATGGTCATGTGTCCCATACCGGGACATGGCGTTAATCCCATTATTGAGGGTTGTGTCGACTCGTTGGAGGAAGGCCGTGCGCTGGTGGTCGATGGTTGCCACTCGCTGTGCGGTTGCCAGGTCATTTCCAGCGCACCTGACTGGGCGGTGGATTGAAGATGGCGTGGCAACGTGAATACGTGCAAGCAGGGCTCGCACCCAAACCGCCTTCACCGGTTCGCTGGCTGCTGATCGTGGTTTTAGCAGGGGCAGCGGCTGTGCTGATGTTCCTGCTCTACGTCGTGGTGCCTGAATTGCAGGCGTTAAACGTATGGGCGCTCACCGCCTCGCCGTTGGTGGTGGCGATTCTCGCGCTGGCGGCGCGGGTGCACGCTTACGGTGGCGCTCTGGATGAGTACAGGCTGCTGCAGGAGCGGTCCCGGCTGGCACAGGTCGCCTGGGCGGAATGGGGTCAGCGTTACATGGCGGTCATGGCCGGTCTGGTTCTTTTGCCCGAGCATTTGTCTGCGGTGGCGATGATGAAACCGCCCCATACACCTGTCCC
>Ga0247805_1001722_pt1 | contig 10394 bp, 12 predicted proteins | sample UWRJL044104R1_FD_180930 | JGI IMG/M metagenome (GOLD analysis project Ga0247805, IMG submission 180930) | Plant litter microbial communities from Arlington Agricultural Research Station in Wisconsin, United States - UWRJ-L044-104R-1 | ecosystem: Environmental > Terrestrial > Plant litter >...
GTAAAAAAGCGATACCCTATTTTGACCAATAAAAATAAATTCTGCATATGAAATGTGTATTAGTAACTGGCGGTTCACGAGGAATTGGAAGTGCTATTTGTAAAAAATTAGCCGTTGAATCTAGTTATCATATTCTGATAAATTATCATTCGAACAAAACTGCTGCCGAAGAAACACTTCAGGAAATACAAAAATTAGGAGCAACCGGAGAAATCTTAGGTTTTGATGTTTCTAATTATGAAGAAGTGCAAAAAACATTAACGCAATGGCAGGAATTAAATCCTGATGCGATTGTAGAAGCAATTGTAAACAATGCCGGAATTACCAAAGATGGTCTTTTTATGTGGATGACTCCCGAAGACTGGAACGGAGTTGTAAACACAAGTTTGAACGGATTTTTTAATGTAACGCAATTTTTTATTCAAAAAATGTTGCGCAATAAATATGGCCGAATCGTAAATATGGTTTCGGTTTCGGGCGTAAAAGGAACGGCCGGACAAACCAATTATTCGGCTGCAAAAGGTGCAATTGTTGCGGCTACAAAAGCTCTGGCTCAAGAAGTTGCCAAAAGAAATATTACTGTAAATGCTGTAGCTCCGGGTTTTATAAGAACCGATATGACAAGCCAGCTCGACGAAAAAGAATTATTAAAACTAATTCCGGTAAATCGTTTTGGCGAAGCCGAAGAAGTAGCAGATTTGGTAAGCTTTTTGATTTCAAAAAAAGCAAGCTACATTACAGGAGAAATTATCAATATAAACGGAGGGATATATTCTTAATAGTTCTATGTTTGCGAGATTATTTTAAGTTTTTTTAAACTTCGAAAATTGCTCGCAAAAGCGAAGAGTTGCAAAGTTTTATTCAAAAAAAACACAAAAAGAAGAACTTTGCGACTCTTCGCCTTTGCGAGATTCAAAAAATTACACTTTAAAAATATTACTTTAAAAGACGATGAATAAGAGAGTTGTAATTACTGGAATGGGAATTTATTCTTGTATCGGAACTTCTTTAGAGGAAGTAAAAGAATCTTTATACAACGGAAAATCGGGTATTCAGTTTGATCCTGAAAGAAAAGAATTTGGTTTTCAATCAGCCCTTACGGGAGTGGTTCCAAAAGCTGATCTGAAAAATTTATTGACCCGAAGACAACGTATGAGCATTGGTGAAGAAACCGAGTATGCTTATATGGCTACAATCGAAGCATTGAGAAATGCTAATATTGATGATGATTTTTTTGACAATCGCGAAGTAGGTATTATGTACGGAAATGATAGTGTTTCAAAAGCTATTATCGAAGCTACAGATATTGTCCGTGAGAAAAAAGATACCGCATTGATAGGTTCGGGAGCCATTTTTAAATCGATGAATTCTACGGTAACGATGAATTTATCTACAATTTTCAAACTGCGCGGCATCAATCTTACTATAAGTGCAGCCTGCGCAAGTGGATCACATTCTATAGGTTTGGCTTATTTTTTAATAAAAAGCGGATTTCAGGATATTATTATTACCGGAGGAGCTCAGGAAATCAACAAATTTGCGATGAGCAGTTTTGATGGTTTAGGTGTTTTTTCGAACAGAGAAAATGAACCTGAAAGAGCTTCCCGCCCTTTTGATGCCGATCGCGACGGATTAATTCCTAGTGGCGGCGGTGCAACTTTAATTCTCGAAAGTTACGAATCTGCAATAGCTCGTGGCGCTAACATTATTGCCGAAGTTGTCGGTTACGGATTTTCATCAAACGGAGGACACATCTCGACTCCCAATGTCGAAGGTCCATCTATAGCCATGCAACGAGCGCTTGACGACGCCCAATTGAAAGCAACTGATATTGATTATATAAATGCCCATGCAACCTCAACACCTGTTGGAGACGGTAATGAAGCCAAAGCCATCTTTGAAGTTTTTGGCGAGAAAAACCCGTATGTAAGTTCGACAAAATCAATGACAGGACATGAATGCTGGATGGCCGGAGCGAGCGAAGTAATTTATTCCATCTTAATGATGCAGCACGATTTCATTGCTCCAAACATCAATTTAGACAATCCTGATGAAGATGCTGCCAAATTAAATTTGGTCAAAACTACTTTAAACAAAAAATTTGACATATTTTTGTCCAATTCCTTCGGGTTCGGAGGAACCAACTCTGCGTTGGTGGTTAAAAAGTTTAAATTAAACGATGAATAAAGAAGAGATTATAGCAAAAATAAATGGTTTTTTAGTTGAGGAATTTGAAGTAGATAATGATGATATTGAACCAGATGCTAATTTAAAAGATACACTTGGGTTAGATAGTTTGGACTATGTTGATTTAGTCGTTTCGATCGAAGCCAACTTTGGTGTAAAACTGGTTGAAGTTGATTTCGTTGGAATTGATTCTTTCCAAAGTTTTTATGATCTTATCGAAAACAAATTAAAAGCCAAAACTGCTTAATGAGCAAATGGGATGGCAAATCAAAAGGAACTGTTTTAGGATATAAAATATTCGTTTTTCTTATAAAAAAAGCGGGTATTAAAGCTGCTTATGTTTTACTTTATTTTGTCGCTTCTTACTATTTTTTATTTCTAAAGAAAAGTAACAAAGCCATTTCTTATTATTTTAAAGAAAGACTTGGGTATTCTGGGTTAAAATCTAAAAAAATGGTTTTTAAAAGTTATTACACTTTTGGACAGACCATTATTGATAAAATTTCCATTTCGGCAGGAATGCGAAATAAATTCACCTATGAATTTGACGGAATTGAAACGCTGAAAAATCTTTTGGCAGAAAAAAAAGGAGGCGTATTAATCAGTGCACATATTGGAAATTTTGAAATTGCCGAACATTTTTTAGGCGATATCGACATCGATTTTCAAATTAATCTGGTTACGACAGATCTCGAACATTCGGCGATAAAAAATTATCTCGAAAGCGTTACCCAAAAACCTACCGTTAAGTTTATTATTATCAGAGAAGATTTGTCTCATATTTTTGAGATTAATGCAGCACTTTCGAAAAACGAACTGGTTTGTTTTACCGGCGATCGTTATTTTGAAGGTACCAAATCACTTTCTGAAAAAATACTTGGCGAAGAAGCTAATTTTCCTGCAGGTCCGTTTTTAATTGCTTCAAGATTAAAAGTCCCTGTAGTATTTGTGTATGTCATGAAAGAGCCCAACCTGCATTATCACTTGTATGCACGTGAAGCTGTAGTAAAACATCGTGACGAAAAAGGATTATTGAAAGCGTATATTGAAAGCCTGGAATCTATGCTGGCAAAATATCCTTTGCAATGGTTCAACTACTTTGATTTTTGGAATCGATTGAAAAACAATTAAGGGAGAATTTAACCGCAATCCCGATAGCTATCGGGATTGCGGTTAAAATTGAAGCCACAGATTAAAATGATTTTGTTTCACGCAGATTTGGCAGATTAAAGCAAATTTAATTTTAGAGTTTTATTAAATTAATCTGCGCTTATCAGCTGAAATCTTTTTAAATCTGCGTGAAAAAATAATTCGTGAATTCGTGGCAAAAAGTAAAAATCATTTAATTAAATGTCGTTCTTTTATACTTTACAATTCTTAAAGCAAAATATGCAGGAATTTGACACAATAATTATTGGTTCCGGAGTTGGCGGATTATCAACTGCGATATGTCTTGCAAGAGCCGGACAAAAAGTTTTGGTACTCGAGCAACACTATGTTCCCGGTGGCTGGAGTCATAGTTTTACCTTAAAAGGACAGCGTTTTAGTCCGGGCGTGCATTATGTAGGTCAGCTTGAAGAAGGACAATCTACCAATGAATTGTATCGAGGTTTAGGAATTGCCAATGACATGGTTTTCTTTAGAATGAACAAAAACGCTTACGAACATTGTTTGATTGGCGATGAAACTTTCGATTTGCCCGCAGGAGCCGAAAATCTTAAGAAAACACTTTCCAATCATTTTCCACACGAAGAAAAAAATATCAACGAATATATTTCATTAGTACAAAAAGTGAGTTACGAATTGCAACTGATTCCAACACTCAAAGGTTTCTGGCAAAATATTACCGTTCCGTTTCGCACCAAACATTTTGGCAAATTTGCGCTCTTTCCTTTAAAAAAAGTAATTGGCTGGCATGTAAAAGATCCTAAGTTAAAAGCCGTCCTTAACATTCAGTGCGGAGATCACGGGCTTCCGCCAAGTCGGGCTTGTTTTCCTGTACATTGTTCTGTAATGAGTCATTATTTTGATGGTGGATTTTATCCCATGGGCGGAGGCGGAGGCATCGTAAAAGCCATGACAAACGGTGTAAAAAGACATAACGGAGAAATCCGCGTAAAACAAAATGTTCGCAAAATCATTATCGAAAATAAAAAAGCAATAGGCATTCAGCTTGAAAATGGTGAAGAAATACGAGCCAAAAATATTGTTTCGAATGCAGATCCTTCGATTACTTATCTCAATTTAATTGATAAAGAACATCTCAGTAAATCACTTCTTAAGAAATTAGAGAAGACAAAATATTCCGTTACTTCTTTGATTTTATTCCTGACGCTTGACATTGATGTTACTTTATATAATATCGATTCGGGAAATTTCTGGATGATGAAAGATGAAAATGACGATGCTAATTTTGAAGATTTAATGAGCAGGAATATTGATTCCGGAGATTCATTTCCTTCGGTCTTTATAAGCTGTACAACGCTTAAAGATCCGGCAAGTTTTAATGGACGTTATCATAATTTTGAAATTGTAACCTACGTTAATTACGATCACTTAAAAGATTTTAATGGTTTAGAGGATTATCACAACGAAGAATACAAAATTTTCAAAGAAAAAATCATCAATAAACTGATGAACAATCTCGAAAAAATAATTCCAAATGCGAAACAACATATTATTCAGGCCGAATTAGGAACTCCAAAAACCAATGAATTTTACATCAATTCGACAAAAGGAAATGTTTACGGAACCGAAAAAACATTAAATCAGGTGGGTCCTTTTTCATATAAAAACAAAACCGAAATAGAAAACCTGTTTCTTTGTGGTGCTTGTACCCTGTCTCACGGCGTTGCGGGAGCGACTTATTCCGGTCTTGCCGCAGCGGCTGCAATTTTGGGCTGTACTTCTGATGATTTATTAATTGAAGACGAAAACCAAAAAATAAGAATCTACGATGCCGAAGATTCTACTACATGGCCAGATTGGGTTCATACAAAACGATCCGATAAAATGCGGAAATTCGTTTAAAAAAAATACTTATTTTTGCGCAACCACCTAAGCCATTAACCCAAATGAAAAATGTTCTTGTTATTTATTATTCACAATCTGGACAATTAGGAGAAATTGCACGAAATATTGCAAAACCTTTTCTTAATTCAGAAGAAATAAATGTAAAGTTTCACGAAATACAATTAGAAAAACCTTTCCCCTTTCCTTGGGATAAAGATTCTTTTTTTGATGCTTTCCCAGAATCTTTCCTTCAAATTCCAACTGAATTAAAACCCGTTGCAGAAGATATTTTAAATACAAAATTCGATTTGGTATTGTTTCATTATCAGGTTTGGTATTTATCGCCATCGATTCCTATCAATTCATTTTTGAAAAGTGATGATGCAAAAAAAATACTCAACAATACACCTGTTGTTACCATAAGCGGTTCACGAAATATGTGGATTATGGCGCAGGAAAAAATCAAAACTTTACTAAAAGAAGCCAATGCACAATTAGTAGGAAATGTAGCATTGGTAGATCGCGTTGGAAATTTAATAAGTGTAATTACGATTGTAGAATGGATGTTCTCCGGAGTAAAGAAAAAACATTGGGGATTTTTACCTCTACCTGGAGTTTCAGATAAAGATATTCAGGAGTCAGATAAATTTGGAGAAGTTATTGTTTCGGCATTAAACCAAAATAATTTTGAAGATTTACAGCCAAAATTGCTCGCAATTGGTGCCGTAAAAATCAGTCCGTATCTGGTGACTGTAGACAAAACCGCGAATAAAATTTTCGATAAATGGTCGAATTTGATTTATAAACATCAAAAAAACAGAAAACAGCTTCTTAAAGTATTTAATGTTTATTTATTCCTCGCAATATGGTTAATCTCACCAATAGTCTATATATTGCACCTTATTACCTACCCTTTTAAGTTAAAAACTATAAAAAAAGAAACTCGATATTATCAAGGAGTTTAGAAGACGAAATTAGATTATGTTTGAAGTATATATTACAAAGGCCGCAAAGTATTTGCCAAATGAAGCTGTTTCTAATGATGAAATGGAAGAATATTTAGGACTCATCAATGATGCCGCTTCTAAAGCAAGACGCATTATTTTGCGCAATAATAAAATTACAAGTCGTTATTACGCCATAGATAAAACAGGGAAAAGTACGCATAACAATGCCGAATTAACCCGAAATGCCGTTGTACAATTATTTGATGAAAACTTTACAGCTCAGGATCTTGAAGTACTTTCATGCGGAACCTCAACACCTGATGTTTTCCTGCCTTCGCACGCTGCAATGGTTCACGGATTATTAAAAAATAAATCGGTAGAATTAAATTCTTCAACTGGTGTTTGTTGCGCCGGAATGAATTCATTAAAATTTGGTTTTCTGTCGATAAGATCAGGAAATTCAAAAAATGCCATTTGCACAGGATCAGAAAAAGTGTCATCATGGTTAAATGCTCAAATGTACAATCATGAAGCAGCAAACCTAAAAAGCCTTGAAGAACAACCTATTATCGCTTTCAAAAAAGATTTCCTACGTTGGATGTTGTCTGACGGAGCCGGAGCTTTTTTATTAGAAAATAAACCAAGAGGTCCAATTTCTCTAAAAATCGAATGGATGGAAGCTTTTTCGTATGCATACGAATTAGAAACCTGCATGTACGCCGGCGGAGATAAATTAGAAAATGGCGAAATTAAATCATGGAGCGATTATCCTCCGGAACAATGGTTAAACGAATCGGTTTTTGCCATTAAACAAGATGTAAAATTATTGGATGAATTTATACTTGCTAAAGGAGCGGAAAGTATGAGCGATGCCATGTCTAAAAATAATATTGGTGCAGACCAGGTCGATTATTTTATTCCTCACGTTTCTTCTAACTTTTTTGTCGAAGGTTTAAAGAAAGGATTAACGGAAAAAGGAATCGGAATGGCGGATGAAAAATGGTTCATGAATCTTTCAAGAGTGGGTAATGTAGGTTCTGCCTCTATTTATCTGGCTTTGGAAGAATTAATGAATTCAGGAAATTTAAAAAAGGGAGATCGTATTCTTCTTTCTGTTCCTGAAAGCGGAAGATTCTCGTTTGCTTATGCTTATTTAACCGTTTGCTAATGGAGACGATATTACTTTTAGAAAAAGAAGCTGTCGAAAATTTACTACCGCAAAAGTTTCCTTTTGTGATGGTCGATAAAATGTACTCGTATACCGAAACCTCATTAATTGCCGGTTTAGAAATAAAAAACGACAACCTATTTTTTGATAACGATACTTTTCTTGAAGCAGGTTTAATCGAACATATGGCGCAATCTGTGGCTTTGCATACAGGTTATCAATTTTTTCTGAAAAACGAAACAGCTCCAACAGGATATATTGGTTCTATTAAGGAAATTGAGATTAAAAAGTTGCCAAAAATTAATGATACGATTCAATCTACGATAACTATTTTGCAGGAATTTGCAGGAATTACTTTGGTAGATGTTGTAACATATTTGAATAATGAAGAAATTGCTAACGGACAAATGAAAACTGTTTTAGCGAAATGATAGCAGCAATGAAAACCGGAGTTGATATACAAAATTACTTACCGCACCGAGCACCAATGCTTATGGTGGATTTAATTTTGGATATAGATGCCAACTTCGTAGAAACCACCTTTCTGATAAAAGAGGATAATGTTTTTATCGATAATAACGTTTTTATCGAAGCAGGCTTAATCGAAAACACCGCACAAACCTGTTCGTCTATTGTAGGCAAAAAGTATTTTTTTGACGAAGACGGTACCGAAAATGAAAACGTAAATGTATTGGGTTTTATCAGTGCGATAAAAAACCTTAAAATACATTTGCTGCCAAAAGTGGGTGATACCATTATTACCAAAGCAACTTTGGTTTCAAAATTTGAAGGCGACGATTATACATTGTGTACCATGCGCTGCGCAAGTATATGGGGACATAAATTACTTTTAGAATGCGAAATTAATTTGTTCATTCAGAAGATAGTTTCAGTGTAAATGAATACTAAGAAGATCATTTTACACCTATTAATCCGGATTGGGATTTTAGTTCTTATGGTTGGATCTGTTTTTTTAATTTGGTATCTTACCTTTGATCGTCATTCACATTGCCATGGAGATGACCACAAACATTTTGATACTGGTTTAGGATTCTTTATTATGGAATTTATGGCAGTCCTGTTTTTTTATTTTGGACTTGTAATAGAAATGATTTATTTATTTGTGAAAGAAAAACAAAATTTAGGCTTCGCAAATCTGGGGTTTTTAATAATTAGTTTATGTATCGCGTTAGCTTTATATATCTAATAAATTAATAATGAAATGGAAAAAGAAAAAGTACCACAAGATAAAAGCAACTTAACAAAAAACAACGTTAAAGAACTTTTGTACGCAACCGATGAAAACGGAGATTATACTACAACTCTAAGTACCGGCTGGGAACCCAAAACTATCGCACTTTCGAATTCTATTGATGAAATAAACGAGCGAATCGCCGAAGCAAAAATGCAAGTCGAAATTGGCGAAGTAAGCCCTATAGTTTACTATATGGAAGTCAATAAAATGGATCTTACTATTTTATCCAGTTATGTTGGAATATGGAAATGGCGTGTAAAAAGGCATTTTAAACCTACCGTTTTTGCTAAATTAAGCGATTCCATTTTAAAGAAATATGCCGATGCTTTTGAAATTTCAATAGCAGAATTAAAAAATATTAAAAAAGACTAATGCAAATCAATTTCACACATCATCAATCTGCTCATTGTGAGAACGGAGTAGCTTCGAATTTGTTAAAAAACAACGGACTGAACATCAGCGAACCGATGGTTTTTGGTATTGGCTCTGGACTTTTTTTCGTGTATTTGCCTTTTATAAAAGTAAATCACGCGCCTGCAATTAGCTATAGAACTTTGCCGGGACAAATTTTTAATAAACTGGCCAATCGTTTAAATTTAAAAATAAAAAGACAAAAATTTTCTTCTCCCGCAAATGCAAATAAAGCTTTGGATGAAAATTTAAAAAATAATATTCCAACCGGATTACAAGTTGGCGTGTATCATTTGAGTTATTTTCCTGATGAATACCGCTTTCATTTCAACGCACACAATTTAGTGGTTTACGGAAAAACCGAAACCGATTATTTGGTCAGCGATCCTGTGATGGAAACTGTTACTACTTTAACGCATGACGAATTAGACAAAGTGCGTTTTGCCAAAGGTGCTTTTGCTCCAAGAGGACAAATGTATTACCCGATTCAGATCCCGAAAGAAGTTGATCTAAAAAGTGCGATCATCAAAGGAATCAAAAATACCTGTCGTGATATGTTGGCACCAATGCCTATTATTGGTGTGCGCGGAATAAAATTCGTATCGAAACAAATCCGTAAATGGCCTGTAAAACACGGCACCAAAAAAGCCAATCATTACCTGGCACAAATGGTTCGTATGCAGGAAGAAATAGGAACAGGCGGCGGAGGTTTTCGTTTTATATATGCCGCTTTTTTACAAGAAGCTTCGGTTATTTTAGGTAACGAAGAATTGAAAATTCTTTCAAAAGAAATGACCTTGATTGGAGATTCATGGCGTGATTTTGCTGTTGAAGCTTCCAGAATTTACAAAAACCGAAGTGCCAAAGAAGATGCTTACAACGCCATTGCCGATGAACTTTTGAGCATCGCCAACAGAGAAGAAATCTTTTTCAAAAAACTAAAAAAAGCCATTAGCTAATATATTTTGCAACCAATTATAAAAATAGAATCCCTTTCGAAAAAGTACAAAGATGCAGACCAGTATTCTTTGAACAACGTTTCGCTGGATATCAACGAAGGACAGATTTTTGGTTTATTAGGCCCGAATGGTGCCGGGAAAACCACTTTAATCTCCATGCTTTGCGGATTGATCAAACCAACCTCAGGACATTTTACGATTGATGGGCTGAATTACACGAATCATTCATCCAAAATCAAAAAAATTATTGGCGTTGTTCCGCAAGAATATGCTTTATATCCCACTTTGACCGCGAGAGAAAATCTACATTATTTTGGAAGTATGTACGGTTTAAAAGGCGCTTACTTAAAAGACAAAGTAGTTGAAACTTTGGATCTTTTGGGTTTACTAAAATTCGCCGACAAACGTATCGAAACTTTTTCGGGCGGAATGAAACGAAGAGTCAATTTGATTGC
>Ga0247805_1001724_pt1 | contig 10385 bp, 8 predicted proteins | sample UWRJL044104R1_FD_180930 | JGI IMG/M metagenome (GOLD analysis project Ga0247805, IMG submission 180930) | Plant litter microbial communities from Arlington Agricultural Research Station in Wisconsin, United States - UWRJ-L044-104R-1 | ecosystem: Environmental > Terrestrial > Plant litter >...
CGCGAAAGCATTACTCAAAGAAGTCGAAGCGGTTCCTGAATTTCGTACCGGAATTACCGATCTGACGATGATTGAAACCCACAAAGATCTCATTCGTTACCTGATGTCCGATTTGTTTCCGACCGCTCTAACGAAAAATGAAATCAAGGCCGTTACAATTCCGTTTCACAACATTACTTTCAATTATTCGGAGCGTTTACAGCACATTCTGGATAATGCCGGAACGGAATTCGACATGACGATCCGCGATTTCGACCACGACCAATTCTACATCATGAGTTGCTGCATGATCCTAAACGGATATTACGGTTACAAACTCGATTTCAGCAAACCTTTTTTCTACGATATTCCCGATGAAGACCACGTCATGCGTTATTACAGAATTTTATACAACGCTGATTTTATCGAAATTTTCCCGACTGAAAAATCATTGCAACTGACTTCGGAGGAAGTAGAAATGCTGATCGATAATTTCCACGACATCGAACTCTGGAAATCCAAATTCCCCGAACACAGCTGGATCATGCGCGGTTTCGGCATTATGACATTGTATGATGCAACAACCGAAAGCGCAGTGTCAAACCTGAAAACCAAATTGTTGACCAAACCGGAAGACGATTTTTCGATGCTTGAGAGCTTTGAAAGCATTTTCCGGTCGATTTTTCATATTTCCGATTTGAGAATCGGATTTACAGCACTCAATATGACCGAAAATAAGTTCGTCATTTCAGCATTCGATAAAAAAATCCACAGCTTTATATTAGGAAATGCTTCCGAATGCGATTGCTCCGATATGACCTGCAACGACTATTTCAAGGAACTGATCGATACTAAGAAATATTTTACGGTTTCGGACGTCAAAAAATTTGCACTCGAAAGCGGCGAAGCGGATTTTGCCGAACATCTACTGGAGCAAAACATTCGGAGCGCCATATTTGCACCGGTCATTAAAAACGAAAAGCTGCTCGGAATCGTAGAAGTTGTTTCATCCAGAAATAAAGAATTGAACAGCATCAATGCCAATAAAATGGACATTGTGATGCCGTATTTAACCGATACGATCGACCGTTATTATTCGGAAGTGCAAAACAAAGTTGACGCCCTGATCCAGAATGAGTACACGACAATTCATCCGAGCGTGTATTGGAAATTTCGTGAAGAAGCATTGGCGCATATCGGCGATACCAAAGATACGGTGCTGCATGAAATTGTGTTTTCGGAAGTATTTCCGTTGTATGGCCAAATCGATATCAAAGGCTCGTCTGATATGCGGAACAAGACGACAAAAGAAGACATCATCATTCAGGTGAATTTGCTTTCGGAAATTTTTGAAGCGATCCTGAACGAAAAAAAACTGCCTTTGTTTGAACAGAAAGTTTTCGAATTGAAAGACTTTGCGGCGAATATCGATACGCAACTCAACGCCGATACCGAACAGTTAGTTCTGGATTATATTAAAGCTGAAGTCAATCCGATACTCAAACAATACAAATCTGAAAAAGAATCGACGAATGAATTGATGGCTTCGTATTTTTCAAAACTGGACCCAACTTCGGGCATGATTTACGATTCGCGAAGAAAATTCGACACGACGCTTTCGATCATCAATAAAAAAATGGCCGCCATTCTCGATAAAAAGCAAGTCGAGGCACAGTCATTTTATCCGCATTATTACGAGCGTTTTAAAACAGACGGTGTGGAACACAATTTATACATCGGAAATTCAATCACCAACCAACCGGAATTCGATAAACTGTATTTGTTTAATTTGAGGTTATGGCAGCTTCAGGTGATGTGCGACATGGAAAACCAATATCACGCACTTAAAGATACTTTGCCTTACCAAATGGAAGTCACTTCGCTGCTTTTGGTTTTCAACAATCCAATTACGATCCGTTTCCGCATGGATGAAAAACGTTTCGATGTTGATGGATCATATAACGCTAGGTATGAAGTCGTGAAAAAACGAATTGACAAAGCGCATATCAAAGGCACAGAGGAAAGAATTACGCAAAGAGATACCGTTACCATCGTGTATTCGCAGCATTCTGAAGAGCTCGAATACCGCCGTTACATAAGGTTTTTACAACACAAAGGTTTGCTTGGGCCACATATTGAAAGCTTCGATATCGAAGACTTGCAAGGTGTTTCGGGGTTAAAAGGATTGCGAGTTTCGGTGCTATTCAGCAAACCTGAAAATGCGAAAGTCTATACGTATCAGGAATTACTTGACGAAATCAGGAATTAATTCCGGATCGAATAAAAAGCATACGCAAATGCCGCAACCGAAATAATAATTTCACACATGAAAATGTTGTATGTAATCCGCAGCAGTGTGTATTTTCTGTGTAAAACCAAACCAAGGTAATACAAATCCTTCACCATGGAGCCGTAAAGATAATCCTTGTCTTTCATCATTTCATTCATTGCCCATTGGTATTCTTCAACCGGCATTTTGTAGAAATTTCCAAAAAACAGCAAATTCACTTTTTGGTCGACAATTTGTTTTCTGGTGAATGAGCCGCCGGTAACTTTTGGTTTGGTTGAAAGGATCGCAAAAATGATTGAAACAACGCTGAATAAGATCAGAATAAATGTCGGAATGATCAAATGCGCATTCCGCGGACTGTCGAGTTTCGGGATTAAAGTCGATAATGAAATCGAAATAATGATCGCATTCACCGAAAGCAAAATATTTGCTTTGCTGTCGGCGATTTGGCTTAATTTAGTATGGTTGTTCAACGTAACGCGAAACATCGTTTCTATGCCACGTTCCGGTTTTTCCTCTTTATCGGACTTCTCTGATTTTTTCTTTTTCTTTAATGCTTTTTCTTCGGCTGCAGCCAATAAATGAATCTGTTCCTGAACTAAGGCAATGTTATCATCTTTTTGTTTCTGCCATTTTTTCTTTGCATGATCGGTAAAATAACGGTGGCAGCGCGTAAGCATGTCGCGGTTTTCAATATTCCATTCGAGGTCGGTGAGTTTGCGGTTCAGCGTCACTTCCCATTCATCGCGAAGCAATTCGCTGATCGAAATGTAATTTTTATCCGAAAAATGGCTGCAGTCGGCATCACGGATAATTGATTCAAGAACGTTTTGCGGTTCACGGTTGAATTCTGTCGCACGAATTAAATTTTCTGCCAATGGCAAAATCGCAGGATCAAGATCTTCACCTTTAATGAATTCGTTCAGGTAAACGATGCTTTTTTCTTCATGCGCCTGGACGCCATCAACGTAGCCTGTATCATGAAACCATGCGGCAAGAAGCAGAGCAATATCTTCATTTTTGTTCAATTTTTCCGACTCGATGAGCTTTTCGGTCGCATTAACCACACGAGAAGTATGATTAAAATTATGGTAAGTATATGAAGGAGAAAGTCTATCTTTGAATAGCGCAAAAACGAAATCCTCGGCTTTTTGAATGGTATTCATGGTCGAATTTATATTACATAGCCAATTTATGAATTTATTTTCTGATATGACTTCCAAAAGAAATATTCCTGTTGTAAAATTTCTTTTCCTCATTTTCATGTTTTATTCGTGTGCCACAAAGCACGCGCAGTTTGGCAGCAAGAAACCTCAGGTGATCAAAGATAATTTTGACGATCGTGAGAAAATTTCACATTCTTTTTTTCTTATTGGCGACGCCGGAAACTCGGATAGAGAACCTTCGAAAAAGCTCTTAAAAGTGTTAGAAGACCGTTTGGAAAAAGCGGATTCGGCCAGTACATTAATTTTTCTGGGTGACAATATTTACCCGCATGGACTTCCAAAAAAGGACAATCCTGAACGTAAAGTCGCGGAGGAAAAATTAACCAACCAACTCAAATTGGCTAAAAATTTCAAAGGGAAGACACTTTTTATTCCCGGAAACCACGATTGGTACAGTGGAGTGGAAGGTTTAAGAGCACAGGAAAAATTCGTTAACGATTACCTTGGAAAAAAGAAGTCTTTCCTGCCGAAAAAAGGCTGTGGCATTGACAATATAAACATCAATAAAGATGTGGCGTTGATTATCATCGACAGCGAATGGTATCTGGAACGTTGGGATAACCACCCAACGATCAATGAAGATTGCGACATTAAAACACGTGAACAGTTTTTCGACGAACTCGAATCTGAAATCAACAAAAACCAGAAGAAAACTACGATAATCGCGATGCACCATCCGCTAATGTCAAACGGCACGCACGGCGGACAATTTTCGTGGGAAAAGCAATTGTTTCCGCTGGAATCTAAAATCCCACTTCCTGTCATCGGAACGCTCGTCAACGTGCTTCGAAAAACATCTGGAATCAGTCCGCAGGACTTGCAAAATAAGAAATACAATGCATTTTTGAAACGTGTCAAAACATTAATTCAGGATAAAAATAATGTAGTTGTTGTTTCCGGGCACGACCACAATTTACAGTACATCGACCATGAAGATGTAAAGCAGGTCATCAGTGGATCAGGGTCTAAAACCGAAGCTGCACGGGCGATTCACGACAATGATTTCTCGGCAGGACAAAATGGTTATGCGGTGCTTGACGTTTTAAAAAGTGGAGCTTCTAAAGTTTCGTTTTTCGGAATGGGTGAAGACGGAAAAGAAAAATTATTGTTCAACGCACAGCCATTAAATGCACGCCCAAAACCGAATCCACGGGAATTTCCCGGAAATTTTGCCGCCACAAAAGATACGTCCATTTACACGACCAAAATGACGACCAAAGGCGGCGCATACCGATTTTTGTGGGGAAATCATTTCAGAAAATATTACAGTATGCAGATTAGGGCAAATGCCGTAAGCCTCGACACACTTTATGGCGGCTTAAAGCCAACAATTTCCGGTGGTGGACATCAATCCAGATCTTTACGGCTTGAAGACAAGAACGGCCGTGAATTCGTAATGCGTTCCCTGCATAAAAGCGCGACCAGATTCTTGCAGTCCGTGGCTTTTAAAAATCAGTCGGTTGAAAAAGATTTTCGCGATACGTATACTGAAAATTTCATCCTCGATTTTTATACGACATCGCATCCTTACACGCCATTTGTCGTTGGAAGATTGGCAGATAATCTTGGCATCAACCACACGAATCCGGTATTGTATTACATTCCGAAACAAAAAACACTGGCTTTATTTAATGAAGAATACGGCAACGAATTGTATATGGTTGAAGAACGTCCAATCGACGCTTTTAAAGATTATCCGAGTTTTGGCAACGCTCCGAAAATCGTTGGCACCGATGATGTCCTAATCAACATCAACGCAGATGAAAAATACCAGATCGACGAAAAAGCATACATTAGAGCCAGAATGTTTGATGTGCTGATTGGCGACTGGGACAGGCATGATGATCAATGGCGCTGGGGAGAGTACAAAGAAGACGGAAAGGTAACTTACCGTCCGATTCCGCGCGACCGCGACCAAGCCTTTACGAAATATGACGGCACTTTGCTTTCAATTCTGATGAACATTCCGGCGCTTCGCCACATGCGCAAATTCGACGACGACCTTAAAAATGTAAAATGGTTCAACCGCGAAGCTTACAATCTCGACCTGGCTTTCGTGACGCGTGCGAAAGAAAAAGACTGGACAGATCAGGCTAGATATATCATGAATAACCTTTCGGATGCTGAAATTGACAAAGCCTTTGAAAACCTTCCGAAAGAAGTTAAAGACGGAACAATCGATAAAATCAAAGAACAGCTCAAAATCCGAAAAACGCATCTTGAAAAATATGCACACCAATATTACGAAGTGCTTCAAAAAACCGTGCTTGTTGTTGGAACTGAAAAAAATGACCGTTTCGTCATCACAAGATCAGGCAAAAATACCAAAGTGGAAACCTTTCGAATCAAGAAAGATGGCCTAGAAAAAATTGGTGAACGGGTGTACGAATCCCCGGAAACAAAAGAATTGTGGATTTACGGACTTGGCGGCGAAGATACTTTTGAAGTATTGGGAAAAGGCACGCGCAAAATAAAAGTGCGCCTGCTCGGAGGTCAGGATAAAGATACATACCAGGTTACCAACGGCGGAAAAGTCAAAATTTACGACTTCAAATCCAAAGAAAATATTTTCAATACGAGCTGGCGCGCACGCAAAAGGCTTTCTGATATTTACGAAATCAACACTTATGATTATGAAAAACCGAAATACAACGTATTTGCAGGTTATCCACTGATTGGTTACAATCCTGATGATGGCGTTAAAATGGGTGCTGTTGTGAATTACACAGTCAATGGCTTCAATCGTTTTCCGTATTCACAAAGGCACAGCATCAAAGGCATGTATTATTTTGCGACGAATGGTTTTGAATTGTCTTACAAAGGCATTTTTCCACACGTTTTAGGAAAATGGAACCTGGTTTTGGATGCGCTTTACACGAGCCCGAATTTCAGCATCAACTATTTCGGATATGGAAATGAAACTGAAAACAACCAGAAAGATTTAGGCCGTGATTACAACCGCGTAAAGATGCGCACCATCCGCGTCACGCCAGCCCTGCAATGGATTGGCGAGCAAGGCGGATCATTCATAGTAAAACCTTCGTTCGAAAGAATCATGGTCGATAGAACGCCAAACCGCTACCTGTCGTTGCCGGGGAACATCAATCCCGATGTTTTTGATTACAAGAATTTTGCTGACTTAAATGCAGGCTACAGTTTTGAAAATTACGACAATGTTTCAAACCCAACACTTGGCTTGAGTTTTACGTTGTTAGGCGGCTACAAAGTCAATATTGACGATACGAAAAGAAGATTTCCGTATGCCGAAAGTTCGCTCGGATTTAATTACAAATTATCGCCAAGCGGCAATATCGTTTTTGCAACTTTACTCAAAGGGAAAATGCTTTTTGATGACGAATATGAATTTTACCAGGCGGCCACTTTAGGTGGCGATCTGGATCTGCGCGGTTTTAGGAACCAAAGATTTCTAGGCAAGCAATCGTTTTATCAAAGTTCAGACATACGTTTAAACCTCGGCAAACTCCAAAACGGATTTGCGCCTTTAAGATATGGCGTTTTCGGCGGGTTTGATTATGGGCGCGTGTGGCTTCAGAACGACACGTCCAACAAATGGCACCAGTCGGTTGGCGGTGGTTTCTGGATCAATGGCGTAAATTTGTTAACGGCCCAGGCTTCGTACTTCTATTCTACAGATGGCGGAAGGATCACTGCCGGTCTAGGATTTGCCTTTTAATTTGGTCAAATCCAATTGGTATAAATAACCGCCGGTTTTCTTTTTGCGTTCGTCGGTAATGTACAACTTGTCATTTCCGATGAAGCAAATGCCTTCTTTTTGCGTGAAGCTTTCAAGATCGATTTGCTGAGATTTTCCATTAAAGAAATTATTTCCGGTAAAATCAGTAAAAATCCAGATGTAAGTCGAACTCAGGATAACCACTTTTTTTCCATCGGGGCTGATGTCGGCGCTGGTGACTGCGCAATGGCTGAATCCGTCGCAGGTGTCGAAAGTCGAAATAAGCTTTGCTGAATGGTTTCCTTCCTGATCCGGAACTTGGTAAAGCGTTGTCCGTCCGTTGAATTTTGAGCTTCTGTTCTTGGTGAAGATGTAAAAATTGTTCCGGTAATAAAAGAACGATTCGGCATCGAAAACATGCTTGGATTTTTTTGGAGGGAATTCGGTTTGTTCTGGATAATAGAAACTGATTTTCTTAGAAATGGCGGCGGATTTGTGTTTTAAATCTGAGGCATCAACTTTATAGATTGCCAAGTTTTGACGGTCATTATCGTTATTTCCAAAGTCACCAATGTACAGATTTCCTTCGTCATCTGAAGCCAGATCTTCCCAATCGTTGTTTTTTGCATTGGTGATTGACAGCGTATTTTTTACAGCGCCGGTTTTATCGAGGGCGTACAGTTCAGGGGCGTTTCCGCTGTCTTCTAAAGTCCAAATCCAGTCTGATTTCGAAGTCACTTCAACTGATGAAGATTCGTCAAGGTGTTTTGGTAATTCAAATACTTCTTTAATTATCTGGGATTTATTGGCGCAAGCCAAAGCCAAAATGAGCAAGCCAAACGGCAAATGGGAAATTCGGATCATGTTGTGCAATTTTAAGTCAGACATAAATGTAAGCAACATTGAACAAGTCTTAAAACCGTTAGTGGAAATTTCACAAACTATTGGCAGTTTGCTAACATATCGACGGATTTTTAAAAGGTAAATTTGAGTAAATACAACTTTAAATATCTAATAAAATGATACAGCAAATTAACAACTTACCGTCAAATATGGTTGGTTTCCGATCGTCGGGTGAAGTGACAAAAGATGATTTTGACATTGTCCACGCAGAAGTGGAAAAACTCGTCGATGAAACGGGAAAGCTCAATTATTTACTGTTCCTGGACAATTCCCCGGCCGATTTTACAGCGGGCGCTTGGCTTCAGGACGCACTTCTCGGAATCAAAAATATAACCGAATGGAACAGGGCAGGCATTGTCTCTGATTCTGAAATGGTCATCGGATTTACAAATGCGTTCAGTAAAGTTATTCCCGGCGAATTCCGCGGATTTTACAAAGACGAATACCAGCAGGCTGTGGACTGGGTCTCTGAAAAAACAATTTAAACTTAAACAACAACAATCATGGGAGATTACAAAAACCTTACCGATGAAAAAGCTATCGAAAAATTAAAGTCGCTGGCTGAAGATATTAAAATTTGTATGTTTTGCACCGAACTGACCGAACTGCCAATTGCAACCCGGCCAATGGGCGTTCAGGAAGTAGATGACAAAGGAAACATTTGGTTTATCAGTTCTAAAAAGAGCAACAAAAATTTTGAGATTAAAGAAGACGATCGCGTACAACTGATCTTTTCTAAAATTTCATCTGCCGAATATTTGTCGGTTTACGGAAATGCGACAATTTATACTGATCAGTCAAAAATCGATGAGTTGTGGACGCCGATTGCGAAAGCCTGGTTTGAAGAAGGAAAAGAAGATCCGGACGTCACGGTGATTAAAGTTGTGCCTTCAGATGTATATTACTGGGATACCAAAGACGGAAAAATCATCACACTGCTTAAAATTGCTGCTGCTGCAATAACTGGAAGCAAGAGCGATGGCGGTGTTCAGGGAACAATCAACGTTTAAATGATTTTGTTTCTAATGAATGAAAAGCTTCGGGTATCCGGAGCTTTTTTTCTGCCTAAATTTTATGATTTAAATTCCGCTTTAAAGTTTGTTATTGCTAAGTAATTGTGGTAAATTTAAAGAACCAGAATTATAAATACCAAATACTATGAAAAGAATATTAAGAAAATCGCTACGCCAGCAAAAACGCAGCCTAGAAACTTTTGCACAAACGATGGCCTCAATCAATGAAATGAAGCTGCAACCAAACCCATATTTGACCAATCTTCTGGCCACAAACCAAAGGTTATTAAACAGCAACAACGTGAACAATCTATTACTTTTTTAATTTTGCCAATAATCCAGATGCAAAAAGGAAAGCCGTAATCTTTAAAGGTTACGGCTTTTTCATATAGAGAGGTGTCATTTCAGGAGTTAGCTTGCAGCATCAAAATAAATTGAAGACAGGCTGATTTCAGTCAGTCGGCTATAGGTGTTTTTTTCTTCTTTAACGGCAATAGCCAGAAATTCGGAAGCCAGTTCTTCTTTGAGTTTTTGCGCTGCCATTTGAAGGATCGTATAGGTTTTGATTTCGTATTCCATAATTTTTTGACAGCAGTTGATAATCGCCGTATCACGCTCATACCCTGATTCTGTAGTCGCAACCGGAAACTGCTCGATGATGTCAGTAATGTCCTGGCAATTCTTCCCAACAGCCCTTTCGCCAATCGCATCAAATACATGAATCAATCTGATGATCTGGTTTTCGGTCACGGCCAGATGTGCCTCAATTGCACTTGTTAATTCATACGAGGTCGCGCTTTTGGAAAAATCCGGAAGCAATGCCGCCAGCTGTTTTTCACACCAGTACAGTTCATGCAAATTTTCTTCAAACGTTTCTCTGGAAACCTGCACTTTTTGCTTTGCTGGTTTTGCCGTTTTTTGAACTACGGAAGTCTCAGTTTTTTTCATGGCACAACTGTATTTGGAATCTTACAAATTTTGCATTTTCAAGTGAAATTTGTTTTATATGATATTTGAAAATGATTGCATTATTCCACAGCGTGAATGTTTTACAAAAGAAAACCGCCAGTGTGTTGACTGACGGTTTTATTTTGAATTATTTTTCTGAATTTTATTGCTTTACGATTTTTATCGTCTGCATCGTATTTGCAGTGTTGATTTTTGCAAGATAGTTTCCTGAGGGAAGCATCGAAACATTGAGTTGCCCTGAGGTGTTTTTAACTGTTTTCGACAATACTGCCTGTCCAAGCATATTAAAAATTGTGATGCTTTCGATGGCT
>Ga0247805_1001725_pt1 | contig 10383 bp, 9 predicted proteins | sample UWRJL044104R1_FD_180930 | JGI IMG/M metagenome (GOLD analysis project Ga0247805, IMG submission 180930) | Plant litter microbial communities from Arlington Agricultural Research Station in Wisconsin, United States - UWRJ-L044-104R-1 | ecosystem: Environmental > Terrestrial > Plant litter >...
GTTTCAAACCCAGATTATCAAACATCTTTTTATCTTGTTTTAATCCCGGATTAGGTGTAACCAGCAAAGTTTCACTTTCACTGGTAAAAATGGAGTTTGCACCAGCCATAAAGCACCAGGCCTGCTCCTCTTCGTTCATTTCTGCCCTACCCGCACTTAAACGAACCACTGATGCCGGCATCAAAATCCGGGCTGTAGCAATCATCCTAACCATTTCCCAGGTATCAATTTTCGGAAGATCCGCCAAAGGTGTTCCTTTTACCCTGGCAAGCGCATTTACCGGCACCGATTCAGGATGTTTAGGCATGGTGGCCAAGGTACGTAACATCCCGATCCGGTCTGCATGTGTTTCACCTAAGCCAATGATCCCACCTGAACAAACAGTAATCCCGGCTTTGCGCACGTTTCCAATCGTATTTAAACGATCACTGAAAGTACGGGTACTGATGATTTCTTCATAATAATTTTCAGAGGAATCCAGGTTATGGTTATAAGCATCGAGACCTGCCTCCTGCAAACGCCGCGCCTGATCTTCTGTCAGCATACCCAATGTGCAGCATACTTCCAGCCCCAGATCATTTACTCCTGCTACCATTTCCAGGATTCTGTCAAAGTCGCGGTTATCACGTACTTCACGCCAGGCCGCGGCCATACAAAAACGGGATGACCCGGCATCTTTCGCTCGCTGAGCAATCGAAACCACCTCCTCTTTGGACATCAAAGCTTTCACCTTAATGTCGGTATGGTAACGTGCCGCCTGCCCGCAATATGAGCAATCTTCAGGGCATCCACCTGTTTTTACAGAAAGTAGGGTACAAACCTGTACCTCCGATGCGGGGTGCCAGTTGCGGTGCACCGTAGCTGCCTGGTAAACCAGATCCAACAATGGCTGGTGGTATATTTCATTAATTTCATCTAAAGTCCAATCGTTTCGGACAGTTTTTTCTATACTCATTTGGTTTATATTGTTTTGAATAATCAGGAACTAAATAATGTCGGGCACTGCAACAATGCCGCCCGGTCAAGCGTTGCAAATTCCGGAATCCGGATAATGGGTGTACCGGCAGAAAAATAATTGAGCAAAATGCTTTCAGTATCCGGATCCATATCCCCATTAAAAACAACAGCATGAATTGGGATATTCCGGCTCCAAAGCAAATGCATAGATAAGAGCGTATGGTTGATACAGCCCAGGTAATTACGGACTACCAATACAGCTTCAGCTTCAAACTGTGTAATCAGATCGATCATCAATAAGGAGTCAGACAAAGGCACCATCAACCCGCCTGCCCCCTCAATCACCAACAGGTTATCCGTTTCAGGCAATACGAAATCCCGCCTGCTGATTGAGACGTCCTCAAAGGCAGCTGCCTTATGTGGTGAAGCGGCCAAATCAAAACGGTGACACTCCGGATAAATCACTGTTTTTGAATTTGATATCAGTCCAGCTACTGAAATGCTATCGCTTCGCTCCAAATCTCCCGCTTGAACTGGCTTCCAGTAATCTGCCTCCAGTTGTTCTGTAAGTACAGCCGCAACAACAGTTTTGCCTACACCGGTACCTATACCGGTCACAAATAAAGGTCTACGCATACACCTCAACTTCTCTAACCGCTAGTGCCAGGGCTTCGATCCAGGCATTAAACAACCGGTTTTCTATGTTCAAAATCTCGGCGGCATGTAACTCCCAGTCGGCTGAGAAATGCTTCAACTGGGCAATCATCTCTTCCAGATGCCCTGCTTCTTCCAAAATAATCGATTTAACTGTTACTTTATGGTTGCTTTCAGTTAATGCCTGCTGATAGACCGGATACAATTCATCGGCCCGCAGTTCAATTGCATAGGTCACAAATAAATAGGCCGCATAGCGCAACTCAGTGCCAGACAGACCCAATTTATTTTTCAAGTATCTGCTGGTATATACATCCAGTTTGTGCAGAAAGAAACGACTTTCCTGGGGAGCCATTAATTCAGACAGGGCGTAAGTCGGACAAATTCCTGCCAGAATTTTTTCCAATTGCTTTTTTAGATAATAGGCATGACGATGTTCTTCAGCAGCATGTTTCAAAATCATGGTGGTTACTGTTTCCGGATGCTCGCTAGCCGAAATCTTACGGGCACCGGCATTTTCCATAAAGGAGAGTGTATTTAAAAACCGGGCATGCTGGACATCATTTTTTATAATCGATAAGAATAACTGTTCAAGTGGCATATTCAATTTTTTGTCCAAAATTACTACCTTGCCGGACCATCAAACTGATCCAGTTTTTATTTTATGAGTAGTCCGGTTAAAATTCCATTTAAAAGCCTCATCCAAATAGACCGCACAGCGGACACCGCAGTATATTTACAGATCGCTTATCAGTTGATCAATGCCATACAACGCGGTGTGATCGTTCCAGGAATTCAATTGCCAGGTTCCAGAATGCTTTCAGCACTGCTAGAGGTACACCGTAAAACGGTTATTGCAGCCTATGAAGAATTGGATGCCCAGGGCTGGACAGAGATCAGGGCGAATAAAGGAACCTTTATTGCAGCCAAATCCATTGTTAAAGAAGCAGATCCTTTAAAATACAATAAGGAATTTCTGGCCAGCTACCCGGCAACAACTGGTTATCTGTTTAAAAAAAGCATGTTGTTGGATCCGCCACTGGTAAGCAATGCCAGCAAATTTGAATTTACCGATGGACTTCCTGATGTAAGATTAGCACCACTTGATCAGCTATCCAGGGTATACAGCACCAACCTTAAGCGCAGAAGCAACCGCCGTTTCCTGGGCTATACCTCGTCGGATGGCAGCGAGTATTTTAAAGAAATGCTGGCTGATTACTTAAACAATACCCGGGGCCTGCACATTTCCAAAAACAATGTCATGACCACCCGAGGTGTAGATATGGGCGTATATCTCGCCTCAGATTTATTGCTTGGACAGGACGATGTGGTGGTGGTTGGCGACCTTAGTTATTATGTGGTAAACATGATTTTCCAAAAAGCAGGGGCGCGCATCATTTCTGTTCCTGTTGACACCGAAGGCATCTCGGTGGACGCTATAAAAAAACTGTGCAGCAAGCAAAAAATCAGGATGCTGTATATTACCCCGCACCACCACTACCCTACTACCGTTACCTTGAGCGCCAAAAGAAGGATCGAATTGCTGGAGCTATCGTCAAAACATGGCTTCATCATTCTGGAAGATGATTACGATTATGATTTCCATTACAACAGTAGTCCGGTGCTCCCCTTAGCCAGTGCAGACGGTAAAGGAATGGTGGTTTACATTGGCTCTTTTTGCAAATCGCTGGCTCCGGGCTTCAGATCCGGATACCTGGTTGGTCCGGAAAACCTGATTGCCGAACTGAGTAAACTCCGCGGTATCGTTGACCGGCAGGGCGATGTATTGATGGAACAGGCACTGGCCGAACTGCTCGAAGAAGGTGAAATACAAAGGCACTTAAAAAAAGCCCTGAAAGTATATCATGAGAGAAGAGACGCTTTTTGTACACTTTTAAAAGCGACATTTAAAGATCAGATCTCTTTTGCTGCAGCTCCTGGGGGTCTGGCCATCTGGACCAAATGGGATCCTTCTTTAAACCTCATGCGGATTAGTAAAGATTGCGCCCTTGAAAATCTCCATCTTCCGCAAACCCTACTTTATCAAACGGAAAAACTAACCGCCATGCGACTCGGCTTTGGCAATCAAACCATCGAAGAAATGGAACAATCTGTAGCCATACTGGCGAAAGTAATTTCCAATATATAGCGCAGCCATCAGCTATTAAAGCGCAAAAAATAATCCGCCTAAAACAATCGTTATTTTAACATTTATTATTTAATTTGGAACACTCAGATGATAACCAGATTATACCATGTTTTTTAAACCTGCCAAATTAATTACATTAGCCTTCCTGTTGTTTGCTGGAAATGCACATGCAGATCAGATAAGCAATGAGCCCGATTCAGCCTATCTTTTTTCCTATAATTCCAATGGCTTAACTTATGCCTGGAGCCTCGACAAACAAAACTGGACGCCCATAGGTAAAGGACATATTTTCCTGAAAAGTGATTATGGCCGATGGGGATCTCAAAAAAAAATGAATAGCCCCTACCTCATTCAGGGTAGAAATGGAGAATGGGTGTGCACCTGGAATTTGAACGATGAAACTCCGCAATTTGCCATCACCCGCTCGGCAGATCTGATCAATTGGGGACCGCAATTTTATCCCTATGTAACGCTCGGCAAAAATGTGCTTCAACCCGTGGTACAATATGACCAGGCCAGCGACCAGTACGTCATCACCTATACCGATGCCGATGGCAAATATTTTCAGACAAAAACCAAAGATTTCAAGCAATTCAGCAAAGCCGTAACCAGCTCGGCTGCCGCCCAGAATTCAACCAGCAGCATAAATTTAGGAAAGCCCACACCAGGACAATACCATCGCGTGGCCTGGCCGGTCATTGCAAACTTGCAAAAAGCCTATGAACAGGTTCAATATCACAACAAACAAAACAGCGAAAGCACCAAAGATGATGCACAACGCTTTGCCGGATTGAAACAGGTAGATGCTAAAATTACCCTACAACCCGCAGGTGCCAAGCCGATCAGCGATATGCTGATGGGCATATTCTTTGAAGACATCAATTATGCAGCCGATGGCGGACTGTATGCCGAACTGGTTCAGAACCGGGGTTTCGAATACCGTTTAAGCGACCGTCAGTATCGCGATAAAAACTGGAACAACAGCTTTGGCTGGTCATTAAAAGGCGAACAAGCTACATTTACCATTGATTCTGTCGCTGCCGTACATCCAAACAATCCACATTATGCGGTCATTGATGTGCAAAAACCAGGCGCGGTGCTAAGCAATACCGGATTTGACGGGATCGCGCTTAAAAAAGGCGAAACCTACAACTTCTCTGCTTTCATGAAACAGTTGGCTGGGACAACAGCGGAGGTAGAGATTAGACTGGTGAATGATAAACTAGGTATCCTTGCCAAGCTAAAGGTAAAAAACAGCAAAGATTGGAAACAGATTAAGGGAAGTCTCAAGCCCTCTGCAGACGCTACAGATGCCAGGCTAGAAATCAGACCTTTAGCCGCAGGAAAATACGCCATGGATATGGTATCACTCTTCCCTCAAAAAACATTCAAAGGCCGAAACAATGGCCTAAGGGCCGACCTGGCACAAACCATCGCCGATATTCATCCACGTTTTGTACGTTTTCCGGGAGGATGTCTGGCACATGGCGACGGCATTGACAACATTTACAAATGGAAAAACTCAATAGGTCCGCTCGAAAGTCGAAAACCTGACCGCAACCTTTGGGGCTACCACCAAACCATGGGCTTAGGTTATTTTGAGTACTTCCAATTTTGCGAAGATATCGGTGCAGCCCCTGTACCTGTTATTGCTGCCGGCGTACCCTGTCAAAATTCAGGCACCGGTGGAGGCGGGCAACAAGGCGGCATCCCGATGGAAGAAATGGATCAATACATTCAGGACATCATTGACCTGGTTGAATATGCCAACGGTGATGTTCATACCACCTGGGGCAAAAAACGCGCAGCAGCGGGTCATCCACAACCCTTCAATTTAAAATATATCGGGATTGGCAACGAAGACCAGATCACAGAAGTATTCCGGGAACGTTTTGTAATGATTTACAAAGCACTGCGGAAGGCACATCCGGAGATTACCATTATCGGGACCGCCGGACCATTTTTTGAAGGCACAGATTATGTTGAAGGCTGGAGCATTGCTTCCGAACTGAACATACCTGTAATGGATGAACATTATTACCAATCTCCGGGCTGGTTCATCAACAACCAGGATTTCTATGACAAATACGACCGTACCAAATCAAAAGTTTACCTGGGCGAATACGCGGCAAGTCTACCTGGTGGAAACAAAACCAATCTGGAAACTGCATTGGCAGAAGCCTTATACCTAACCTCGCTAGAGCGCAATGGCGATGTGGTAAGCATGAGTTCCTATGCCCCGCTCATCGCCAAAGAAGGCCATACCCAATGGAATCCAGACCTGATCTATTTCAACAATACCGACGTAAAACCAACGACAGGCTATTATGTGCAACAACTGTATGGCCGTAATTCTGGCGATCAATATATTCCCGCCCAACTGTCCCTATCCAACGAGCAGGAAAATGTAGGTAAAAGAATCGCCTATTCAATTGTAAAAGAAAGCAAAAGCAATGAATTGATTGTTAAACTGATTAATTTATTACCTGTTTCGGTAAATACGACGCTTGATTTCGGGCCAATCAAACCGATTGGTACCACCATAAAAACCGAGCTGTCTGGTCAGCCTTCTGAACGTACCGTACGACCAATAACAAGCCAGATCAATCTTCAAGGCAATGATCTGTTACAACTGCCGGCTTACTCATTTACTGTACTGCGGTTTAAGATCTGATACGATTTGTTCAGGATATCCAATCTAAATGCGGATATCCTGAACATTTCACAATGGAATAATTATTTTTTGTATCTTGGTAACTTAACCTGCTACTTATGGATGCTTTATTAAATCTGCTATTTACAATATGTACCACAAACTGGAGTAAAATCAGCAAGTTAAAATGGTAAATCTGATTATTTCTTAGCGCGATCAAAGGAAAATCGCCTTGAGATGCTAAAACCCCATCTATACTGCCCTTTTAACCAGGATGTAGTTGTTTCAGGAAGATACTGCATTTCCTCTATAGCCGTAGCATTGGTAAAATTTAGATGAAACACATGTCCACCAGTTTCCATTTCCAATCCAACACCTAAGGGATTGTAAAACTTAAATCCATTTAACTGTTCGAGATAAGCCTGATCATCCGAATTTCTAAACGGCAGATAATAATCCACAACAAGGGCCATACGTTTGCTAATTTTAGCCCTTGCGCCTGCGCCAAGTGTGAACAGATCATTTTGATCCCGAAAAGCCGTAAAATTCCGATGTACATATCCCGGACTTAGCGTTACAGACAAATTACTGTTTATTTTACGGGCAAAAATAACTTGCGCCACGTAGTTCATACGATCTGTAAAACCTCGATAAGCAGTTGCAGATGTTAAATCTTTACTGGCTTCTACTCCTGCAATGGTATTACTGCCAAAAAAGGTTACGGCAACTGGAATATGATCATCAACAGTTTGTTCAAGCAGCCTGAACTTCAGACTCCCTTCATAAAGCTGCTGCACCGAGTTTGCCCCCTTTGCCCTGGCCAATCCAATACTAAACCGATCCGTAACACCGTATTCAAAACCAATTCGAACGTCGGTAGAATTGTCCAACCCAAAGAATTTCCTGATTCCGCCATTACTTCCGGCAATGTCCCCAAAGCGATGATCCACTTTAAAATCGAACTCATGCTTATAAATGGTTTCATTGGTGTGTCCATTAATCAATTTCGTAGATTTAAAGGTTGCCATCACTTTTTCATGCTTATTAGCAGGCATGACCAGCTCTTTTTCAAGATCCTGCTGACCAAAAGAAATTGCCGATTTGAACAGCATAAATAATAATAAATGATATTTTGAGAAATGCATGTTTGGTAGTTTAAATTGATGATTTGGGTAGATATTGAGCCGCAATACGTACTTCTACATATTCTGCAATATTTTTAAAAACCAGTGTTGGAATTTTAATCTCGTGATCAGCAATGCGTATTTTAAATGTGCTTTTAGCGGACAATACACCATTGGCTACAATCAGGTTGACATTTCCCTGGTAAACTTTAGTTACGCCATGAAGGTCTAAGGTTCCTTCAAAAGCAAGCAGATAGGCTCCATTTTTTGACAGGTCGGGCAAATCTTTCAGTTTACCTTTAAATGTGGTATACGGATACTTCTCACTTTCCATATAATTCTCATTGAAATGTTCCTGCATGAGCTTTTTTTTAAACTGAAACGAAGTATTGGCCACTTTGAAAACGATTGTACCCGTCTGACCATCCAATACGGAACTTCCTGAAGCACTTTTTGCTTCAATGTCTTCCATTACCGTACTGGAAAAAAAAGACACAGCGGCTTTTTGACTGCTCCATAATTGTTGTGCCTGTGCTTGTACAGTGTAGAGCAACAGTACCATAAGGCTTATTTTTTTGATCATAAGATGTTAAGGTTTCATTCCATCGTTAAACCAATCTTGCAGCAATTTCAATTCTGAGGCATTGAGACTACCGCCCATTGGCATGGTTTTATTAATCAGCACAGCTTGTTTGACTCTGTCTGCATTGGCAGTTACCGCAGTATAGCCTGAAAAGTTCCAAAAAACAGCTGCAGATCTACCAGTCGAATGACAGGTTCCACATCTGTTGCTTAATAAAGTTTGAACAGCGCCGGTGTACATTAGTCCTGTACCAGGAGTTTCAGGGCTTTGCGCTATGATCATTTCGTCAGCCTGTTTTTTAGTGCAGGACAATAATGCCGTATAAGCTACAGCAAAGCAGCATAGGACAATCACTATTTTATACTTTGGTCTCATCAGCTTATTGAGCAAGGGCTACAGTATTTACAGTTAATATTGGCCAAACCCCTGCAGTGGGAACACTGACACCTTTATTGTCACCTCTTTTTACATCCGAACCAAAGTAATATAAAGGATGTCCCTTGTATGTAAGTTGCTTCTTACCAACAGCCGTTATTTGAACCATCATTTCCTTTTTCAAAACAGATGGCACATTCAAAATTTCAGACTCATAAATTGGCCAAACAGTATTGTTACTTAGATCTGCTTTGGTATAAGTGTTTGTATTGAACGTATCAGGCGCATAAGCATACAAAGTTCTTCCAGCCGCATCGGTTAAATATTGAGTTGTACCTATTCCCTCTTTGGCCCCATCTATGTAATTTTTACCATTTGCTCCTACAAGTTGGTTGTTCGCCAGCATAATGGAATAATCGGGTTTAGCTACAAACCAGGTACCCCCAGAACCATCGCCATTGACGTCCGTTTTGGCCGCATCTCCAGAATAGTAATACAGTGGCCAGCCTTTATAAGTCGTTTGCTTTTTTCCATCGGCGCGGGTTATTGTTGCAACATCAGCTGCAGCAATTCCAGCAGGTGCAATCTCGTTACCTGCATAATATACCGGCCAGGCTATTTCACATCCGCCTGTACAACCAGAGCTCCCATTTGCATCGATCGCAAAAAAATACAATGCTTTGCCATCACCATCGGTGAGGATATTACCAAATTTAACGTTTGAAGTTAGTGTCAAATTGGTTTTTGCGGCTGTGGGAGGAGTTGGTACAGGGTTGCCATAAGGATCGGTCCCGGAAGGTGTCGAACCTTCGTTATTTTTTCCGCAGGAAGCCAGCCCGATCAGAGCGGCAAGACTTAAGAAAGCCATTTTTTTTGAATAGATAGTCAACATGTCTTTTTGTTTAAATTTGAATTTATGTACTTCATACAACCATTACGAACCCCAATATCAAAAGGTTGTTTGGCTCATGAAAAATATTAAACACCTAAAAATCAAATCATTAAGTGAAATTCAAAGAAAAATAAATATCTTTGGCAACCATCAAGGCAGTTGCTCCGTATACAGCATAAAATAACCCGGATTAAACTTTGAATCGCTTATAGGTGCAGGCAATAATTAACGGATGTATCAAGAAAGACAGGTCCAGTCAGTACTTGCTCTATAAAGAATTTTATAGTTATGGGATGGCTATATGCCGGAGGTATGGAATTAGTGATTTCGATGCTTCCGACGTACTCAACAATGGCTTTTTAAAAGTCTTTAATCACATCGACCGTTACAACTCAGATAAACCCTTTAAAACCTGGCTTGGACGCATTATGACCAATACTGCTATAGATCATTACCGGAGTAATCTAAAATTTAGCACCCATGACGATGTTGACGAATATGAAGGACTTCCCATAGCTCCAGGAATTTATGAACAGCTGGCTTATAAGGATCTGTTGACACTGATCAATAACCTTTCTCCAGCTTACCGAACGGTATTTAATTTATTTGCCATAGACGGTTTTACTCATGAAGAAATAGCGGAATTGCTAAATATATCAATAGGTACCTCCAAATCTAACCTGTTTAAAGCCCGCCAGAAATTACAGGAAAAACTCCTCATTTTGGGAACAAGTGATGAAATCATAAATAAAGGATAAGCACTGATGGAAGAAGAAAATAAAATAGATCAGTTTTTCAGGCAAGGCTTAGACAGTCCTGATATTCCATTTAAGGAAATGGATTGGCAAAAAATGGAAGCCCAACTGGATCGACAGGATAAAAAAAGAATTTTCCCAATGTGGTTATTTACCGCAAGTGGCATTGCTGCAGCATTGGCACTATTTGTATTTTGGTATTTCGCTGAATCAAGGGGGGGTCAAAAACTCCGGAAAAATC